>ERZ501024.90-NODE-90-length-34960-cov-15.300329_pt1 | contig 34960 bp, 29 predicted proteins | sample MGYA00248893_ERZ501024 | MGnify/ENA primary metagenome ERZ501024 (study PRJEB25958, sample SAMN03398501) | human skin metagenome | study: EMG produced TPA metagenomics assembly of the Human Skin Microbiome Metagenome (human skin metagenome) data set. | reverse complement strand
TGGCATTCATTGCACCGCTTACGCTGGGGGTAAGCGTCAATGCATTTGCAAAAGATTCATTGCTTGAATGGAAAAGTGCTGACGGCACCGACTCATTAAAGTTAGGTGGATTGGTTCGTTTAAATCAGCGCTATGAGAGTTGGGATAGCCCTAACCGTGGAATAGGTAAACTTGATTTTGATATTTTTAGAATTGATTTAAAAGGTACTTTTGATGGTGCATATCTAAACGCGAGTTATATCATTCAGGATCAGGAAAAAACATCAATCGAAAAGGCATATGTGGGTTATAACCTAGATGTCAATAACAGCATTGAAGCGGGTCTGGTTTATAAACCTTTTACGATTTATCCCTATCCGCAAAATGGCTGGACCTATCACATTCCATTTTTTTTAGGTTATGGCAATAATATTGCACCGGGGATTAACTGGAATTATCACGACAAAGATTGGGATGTAAAACTCGGCTATTATCCTGAGATGCTGGCAACTAACCTGCGCTATTCACCAGAAAGTGCAACTTATGATGACTTGGCCGGAAATGCATTTCCATCACAAAAAGCCTATCAGAATGAAAAGCGTAACCAGGTTAATACTCGCATTGTTCGCAAGTTAGAAACTGATTTTGGTAAGCAGGAGTTTGGTATATCGGGTGCAATTGCACAATTACATAATGATATTACCGATAAAGACGGCAAATATTATGCAGTCGGTTTGCATACTGAAAACAACTATAAGCGCTTTAACTTACAAAGTTCGGTCATTCACTATCAGTACGATGCTAAAAATCCGGATGGTGTAAATAGTGATATGACTTTGATGGGGGCAAACGGTTTAACGCCGGCATACTTTATAGCCTCTGAAGGTACAGTTACGAGTTTAAATCTGGCCTACACATTGCCGGTTAGGGATTTTGGAAAATTGAAAGCTATTCGTTTTTATAACGATTATAGTTATTTAGATAAAGCTCGTAATAACTGGTCCGATTCACAAATGAATACAACAGGAATGATGTTTATTGCATCACCATTTATGGTTTGGGCAGATTATACGTGGGGTAAAAACTCCAATATTATTGGTGGTTCAACTAATGCAACAGGTTTTACTACAGCTACTTCTGAAAATAGTGATAAATGGCTATACCGTATTAATTTAAATCTTGGATTTACTTTTTAAACTACTAAAAGGATTAAAGGCCAAGCTTAAAAAATGGCCTTTAATTTTATTAATGGCCTAAAAATAGATGAATCTGTCAAGAACTCTATTATATTTAAAAATTAATAACGCAGAAAATAAGGTAAAACGGCAAGCACTAAACCAATACTGCCCAACAGGAAAAGATTCTCTACAAAATAGGGAAAAATGATCAATATCAGGCCGCAGACTAAGGGAACAGTCATACTCTGTTTCCTGCCATATAAGAAATAGCCTAAACCAATAGAGCTAAAGAGCACTCCAAGCAACAGTTGTGTAGCGGTCATAAACTTAACCGATAATATTCTATATTTATTTTATAATACGAGAAATTGAAGAGGGAATGTAGCTGCTTCCGTCATTTTTAATTTATTGTAAATCAAAATATAAATGTCTATTAATCGCAGGGAGAAAGAGGGATGAGTATCAGCTTGCCAGTAGCCCAGCGTGGTGAAAAAGTTTTAACTTTAAAAGCTGCAGAAGTTTCAGAAAATGAATTTAACACTGAATGGCTAAGGCAGCTTGCTCAAGCTATGCACACGACTATGCTTGAGCAAAATGGAGTAGGAATTGCAGCACCACAGGTCTATATCTCTAAACGTATTATTATTGTGGCATCACGCTCTAATCCACGTTATCCCGATGCACCGGAAATGGAGGCAGTAGTGATGGTGAACCCGGAAATATTAGAATTTTCTAGAGAAACTAGTCTGGGAGAGGAAGGCTGCCTGAGTGTATCGGATGTGCGGGGTACTGTAGAGCGGGCTGAGACAGTTAAGCTGTGTTATTTAACTTTAGAGGGTGAACCAGTAGAAACAATATATAAAGGTTTCCCCGCCCGGATCATACAACATGAGATTGATCATCTGAACGGAATTTTATTTGTCGAGCGGTTATAGTAATCCAATGGTTCATCTTAGAATTCTATATTTATAAATATAAAATTAATTATATAGAAATAAATTTTTAAAATAGCCTAAGTATAAAAATCTGTTTTTATAAATATTTACGTCTACAATTTTTTGAAATGGGTAGGTTCACGTAAAAATATTGATTCTAATTTTTAGAACTCCTGAGTCATAAAACACAGTAAAAGTGCAGTTTTTTGCCTAACACTTTTCAAGTAGTTATGTTTATTATGAAAGTTAGTGGGCTAAAACTATGTGTGTTTTATTAATACAGCTATTTACTTTACCAAGCCTCAAATACCCAGAAAATATGTGGGCAAGATAAACTAAAAATGGATAAGGAAATTTATGTCAGCTTATTATCAGTTACTTGAGCGTAAACAGAATCAGGACGGTACGGTTACAACATTCTATAGCTCTAATCGGCATGTGCAAGGTGCATGGAATCCGCATGAACAGCATATGGCGCCTGCAACCGGAATTATGTGTGCTGAACTGGAACAGTTTATGCCACGTGATGATATGCGTATCGGTCGAATTAGTCTGGATATTTTTGGACTCATCCATTTTGGTGATTTTTCAATTACTTCTCGTGTCATTCGTCCTGGAAAAACGATTGAGCTGATCGAAGCAGAAATGCAAGCTGAAGGGAAGACCTGTATTGTGGCGCGTGCTTGGCGTATGCTGAAAGCTGACTCTTCAAAAGTGGCAGGAATTGAAGATCAATCTGTCACACATCCTGAATCGCTACCCGTTTGGGATGGTATGAAGCGCTGGCCAGGTGGTTATATTGAAAGTATCGAGGCACGTACCGATGAAAACCACCGGGCAGGTAAAGGTACGGTCTGGCTGAAAAATGAACTTGATATGGTTAATGATAAATCTACTACTGATTTTGTTCGTTTACTCGGGATGGTTGATACAGCGAATGGAATAGTGCCACGTCAGGAAGGCAATTTTGAATGGGGTTTTCCAAACCTGGACTTGCAGCTGCATTTATACCGTATTCCACAAGGAAAATGGCTGGGCATAGAAGCTGTACAACAGTATGGAGAAGATGGTATCGGTTTAACTAGCGCTGTATTACACGATACCCAAGGGCCTTTTGGACGCAGCGAACAGATACTTACCTTAAGAAAAATGAAAGCTTGAAATTCAGTAGAGCAAAAAAAATGGGCCTTTAAGAGCCCATTTTTTATAAGTTTACATTCAGGGTGACTCAATTTTTATTTCATCAGGATGGTAAAGACCCAGTTCAGTTAAATGCTGTCTTAGAATACGGCGCAGTTCAAGAATAGTTTCTGGCGTCATTTGAATAGAATGGCCACCTTTAAAGATTTTTTCAGAGGCCGCGCCTTCTAGGTGAGCACTTTGATAGGTAACTACACCGTCTGTAATCACATTTGGATCTTGACTGTCTGTATTATTTCCAAGAATTGAATGATATACCAGACCATCAACAGGCATCACATCTTCAGTCAAGTCAATAAATTTAGATTTATAGCTTAAATTGCTTGGTCCATTCTGAATTAGTGAGCGATCAACCTGCTGTAAGATATCCTTAATACTCAAGTCATCATTTCGTAGTGATTCGCCAATTGCATTTACGAAAGTACCTGGTATGCGGATAATTTTACGTGCTGCCAAGGTAAACCAACGATCAGCATATCTAGTTCCTTTATGAGGAGTTGCCAGAAATACAGCGCGAGTAAAATTATTGATAGGTTGCAGGCGTAGACGCTCGCGAATCATGGGCTCATTTCGATACTGTACCAGCTGGTAAGAGTTCATTTTCTGAAGTGCTGTTTCTGAAAGGTCAGCCTGACTTACCAGTAAACGGCTAATAATACCTCCCATACTATGACCAATCAGAACTGCATCTTTAGCAGAGGGAGCATTTGGGTCAAGATTCTTGAAAGCTTGCTGTAGCAAGGCATAGATCTGAAAACGACTTTCAATGATTGGCATATTGGTAGAGTAGAAAACTTGCCATACCTGATAGTGTTCACGTAATACATTATCACCCATAATGTCGTTAGTTACTGCAATCCAAGCCTCTGGACTGCTGGCCAGTCCATGGACCAATACGATCACTTTTTTGTCCGGGTTATAGGGCTCAAGCATGTATAAATGCGGCATAGTTAAATCTTGTCGCCGGTCAAGCAGGGTAAGATAAGCCGCAATACCCAGATTGTTCTGAGCCAGCCACAAACCGTAAGGTGCAGAAAAGTTGGCCGCAAGTGGATAGTTTTCACCTCCTACTTTAACTTTCTCTGTACTGTAAGGATCATATACATTTAACTGAAAGTGCGGACTGTTTAATATTTCTTCTATACTGCTCTCTGTCTTTGGCTGAGCTGTAATAGTTACTGCTAGATAGCGAGCCTTATGAATATTCGGATTTACGCCGTTTTCATAAGAAAAGTTCATTGGATCAAGAATATATTTATCTACTTCCTTACGCTCTTCCTGTGGTAATACTACAACAAACTCAGAGCCAAAACCGTCACGACGGTTAATTGAGCGTAGCCCTGAGAAGTTAAGGTTATAACTTGAAAGCAATTGTTCTAGTGGCTGGTTTTTAAGCTGTGGGTATTGATCTACATTAATACTGTAGATACTTTTACCCACCTTAATTTGGGGTGAAACCGTTTTACTAGGATGGCGTAAACTATAAGTTGTAACCAGCTTTGCTAGCGCCTGGTTATAAAAATCACGAATCTGCACCTGACGGTTATCAAAAATCCGGTCTTCAGGATGGCGTTCTGTTTTAAACAGATAGGCATAGCTATAACGGATGCTTTTGTCCAGCAGATTCAGCTGTTGATCCAGACACTGATTATAATTCTGTTCCTGTAATTTTCGCTTCTTAATAGCTTTAGTTGAGTCACCTTTACTCTTTGGTGCTGTGCATTCGGCTCCTCCAGAAAGTTCAAGCGACTTTGCCAAATATATCTCACTAGCAGCGGAAAGCATCTGCTCATCCATGATCTGTGGAATCTGTTCGAGTTCTTTAATACACTCATCAGGCTTCTCAGTACAGGCTTCAGCTTCACGTCCCGTCATGGACAATACGTTCAGACTGGCCTCACTCATCCGGTCACGGGTTAAAATGCTATCGCGTTCATTTGCGATACTGATATTCAATGCTTGCTGTTTAACACTGACCACCTGGCAACCGCTGAGCAGCACAACGGATAGGGTAGATAATAGCCAGATTCTATTTATTTTATTTCTAAACATGGGCTGAAGAATCAACAAGATAATCTCGATTAAATCATACGTGAATTCTGGCTGTTTTCAATTCAAACCCTATAAAAATAGGCTGCCGAAGCAGCCTAAATTGTGCAAAATGTGTGAGAGTTATGAGGCAGGTTGTGTAGGAGTGGTAGTGCCTGGAGCTGCTGTAGCTACAGGTGCAAATGGAGTGGCAGGAATATTTATATTTAATATCTGCCAGACGTTCCAGCGGCCCCGCTTGTCAATTTCTTCAATCAAACGGTCAGCAACTTCGGCTTCTTGCGGATATTTTACTTTATAATTTTTTAGAGTTGTGGTCGCATTCTTTTTCTGTTCCATTGCAATATAGTTATTAGCTGCTGAAAGATAAGCTTCCTGTACACCAAATTTCATTGCTTTATCCAGATATGGAATCGCTTCACGCTGACCGCCACCTTCAGACAGGGCAAAACCAAACCAGAAATTGGCTTCTGGATCATCTTGATTAATACGTAAAATACGCTGTGCATAAACTAGTGACTGAGTCGTATAATTTTTACCCAGGTCCAGATTGCGTGCCATTACACTTGCTTTGAAAGCACGAATTAATACATCGAATGACGCATTTGGATTAGCTGCCAGTGTATCGAGTCGTTGACTAACCTCTTTAAGTTTATTTTCAAAACCACGACGTTCCTGACGTTCGGTAAAGCGTGGTGGATAATGGCGTGCCTTACCTTCTACCAGCTGTAGAAAGTCATCAATTTCAGTAATATCAATTTCATTTTCACCAGCCAGTACAGCAAATTTCATGGCGCGCTGATTACTGTTGATAATTGGAACAATAAGTCTATTAGTTTCAAGAGTCGTAGTCTGGCCAGTGGATGGGTCTGTGACCTGAAGCTTGGTGACTGGCTGTGCTGCGGCTGCTTTTAGCGCAACTTCAAATGGAGGCGGAGCATTATAATCAAACGGGTTTAGTGCATAAAATGGTGGAGAAATTTCAGGTTCAGTAAAGACGACCGGTTCATTGTTTACTTTCTGTTTTACTGGTCCGGTTGAACATGCAGTAAGAAATGAAGTAGCAATCAATGCACAGGCCAGTGGCTTAAAAGTCATATAATTCTTCCGTTAATTGTTATCTACATAAGAGAAGCACGTTTGCCAGTCTAAAAAATCCTATGCAAACATGCAATGTCCAGCTTGTGAGTATATGTTTTAATTTAGCTCAAGCTTTGGTCTGGGTACTTTGTGCTTCGCATTCACGGCGCACTTCTTCAATAATCTTTAACTCTTCTTCACTAAATGGGTGCTGTTCATTTTGTGCTGAACGCTTAAATGTCGGGTCAAGTAGCGATAAACGCTGACATAAGGTGTTCATGCGTTTCTCGTTATATTCAATACGGTCCAGCAATACACGCATACCTTCAAGAATAGGATCGGCCTGTTCCTGTGTGGCGGCATAAGGCTGGAAACCTATACGTTCTGCATAAGAACGACGACGCGCTTCCTGTTCGTTATCCTGAGCTTCTTTATCTTTAAAAATGTAACGTGCCGGTCCGCCTACCGCTGTAACCCCTGCAGGTATAGCCTTTGTAACCACTGTATTCGAGCCTACTTTGGCATTTTTCCCCACAGTAAATGGTCCAAGAATTTTAGCACCTGCACCGACTACTACGCCATCTTCAAGTGTAGGATGACGTTTGCCTTTATTCCAAGTAGTGCCGCCTAAAGTAACGCCATGATAAAGAGTAACATCGTCTCCAATCTCTGCTGTTTCACCAATCACTACACCCATACCATGATCAATAAAAAAGCGTCGGCCAATCTTTGCACCCGGATGAATTTCTATACCGGTGGCAAAGCGGCTGAATGAAGATAAAAGCCGGGCTGTACCCTTGCAGTCTTTTTTCCACAGTTCATGGGCTACCCGATGCATAATTAATGCATGAATACCCGGATAGGTCGTTAATACTTCCAATGTGTTGCGGGCAGCGGGATCACGGGCAAATACGGCCTGAATATCTTCTTTAAGCTGCTTAAGCATCTGGCTGCTCCTTTTGGCTGTTCGACTTTTTCCATGTGCCATTGTTCAAGGCCTGCACCCGACTAAAAATGCCACGCAATAAATGATATTCCATACGATCTAATTGTATACGTCCGAATAAGCGACGCAAGCGTAAAGGTAACAGGCGTTTATTGTTGGGATCTAAAAATTCAATCTCTTCAAGCATTTTTTCCAGATGGGGATAAAACTGCTCCATTTGTTCATGTGTAACCAAGGGCTCATCCCAGTCCATCATAGACTTGCCAGTTACCGGCATTTGATTGGTTTCTTGAGGTGGAGTATCCACCAGTTCCAGTGTAGCCATACGCATTTCATAGCAGATTACTTGAATTGCCTGAGCAACATTAAGTACGCCATAATCGGTATTGACTGGAATAGTGACATGATAATTGGCTAGTGCCAGCTCTTCATTGGTCAGGCCACGGTCTTCACGGCCAAATACTATCGCAATTTCCTGCTGTTTACTGACAACTGCCTGCATAGAGGTTTGTGCTGCCGGGCGGGCATCTAATAGTGGCCATGGGATGGTGCGACTGCGGGCACTGGTACCAAATACCAGATGACAGTCCTGAATCGCCTCTTCCAGTGTTTCGACAATCTGGATCTGTTCAATAAGATCCTGTGCACCTGCTGCCAGCGCATCAATGTCCTGATGTGGATAAGTTCTTGGAGCGACCAGGATCAGTCGGCAAAGACCCATTGTTTTCATGGCACGCAGAGCACTGCCAATATTAGCCGGAAGTGTGGTATTGACCATTACAATTCGGACGTGGGATAAATGCTCTGAAATTAAAGCATTATCAAAACTACTCATAGGATATCCAATTTTTGTATCAAGAATACTGGCTGACTTCAGCCTGATAAAGTTCTAAAGCTTCATCCATGCTTATATCATTCGAAGCGAGGGAAGCTGTATGTACCGGGCGCACGGGCTCTACTACCCGCGCAGCTTTGGATTTGACCTGGTATTCGATATGCAGAGCTTCCTTGCCAAAATAATCACGCAATTTTGCCAGCAACTCATCAAGTGGGGCAACTTTCCAGCTTGGACCCAAATGTAGCTCTGCTGTAGCATAGGGCTGCTCTATAAATAGCTGTACCGGAATATGCTGGTACATGTCTATATTACAATAAGGTGCAAGTATTTTTTGCAACTCCAGACCCAATGCCGGGCCTAGCAGATCATCACTCAGCTGTATCTTGATGCTGTTTGCTCGCTTCTGACGGATTTCATTTAAGCTAAAAGCCTTGCTGAGACGCGCCATCGGGCGTTCATAACCTTCGCGCTCATAAATTTCTCCCTCAATGACTACGACTTTTTCAGGCTGGATAATATCTTTAAATCGTTGGAAACGCTCATGGTTACAGCTGACTTCCACACGCGCTGTACCATCATCCAGAGTGATCATGACGCGGTTTGGAAAATTGGCGACATCGATTACCAGACCAGCGAATACAGTGGTCACGCCACGACGGGTAGGCGTCAGTTCATTCAGCCGACTTGGAACAAAAGACTTGAGTTCTGGCCGGTAGACATTAATAGGGTGCCCGGTCAGGTAAAGGCCTAAAGTGTCTTTTTCGCCTTTGAGACGAACCTCGTCACTCCAGGGTTTTACAGGTTTAGCTGGTTTACGCTGAATTTCTTCAACTTCACCGAAAAGATCCATAATCCCGGTTTCACGGTTTTGACGGGCCTGATCTGCTGCTTGTACTGCCTCAGGAAGCTGTGCCATCAGGTCGGCACGTTCAATACCTAGACAATCCAATGCACCGGCACGAATCAGTGCTTCTAAAGTACGTTTATTGATTTTCTTCAGATCAATGCGGTGGCAGAAATCGAATAGATCTTTATACGGTCCTTGCTGGTTACGCGAATCAATCACTGACTGCATTGCAGCCTCACCAACGCCTTTAATCGCACCAAGACCATATACAATAGTTTTTTCATCAATTGCATGGAACTGGTAAATTGACATATTGACCGAAGGTGGCAAAACTTCCAGATTGTTTTTTCGGCAGTCATCAATCAAAAATACCACGTTATCGGTATTCTGCATTTCCGATGACATTACCGCTGCCAGAAATTCAGCTGGATAGTGCGCTTTTAACCATGCCGTCTGGTAGGCTACTAATGCATAGGCAGCTGCATGCGATTTATTAAAACCATAGCCGGCAAATTTTTCCATATAATCAAAAATATGGTTGGCTGTAGCTTCATCAATATCTTTTTTTGCAGCACCTTCAATGAAGATTTTACGCTGCTTAACCATTTCCTCAGGTTTTTTCTTACCCATTGCCCGGCGCAGCAAATCCGCACCACCAAGCGTATAACCCGCACAGTACTGTGCCGCCTGCATGACCTGTTCCTGATACACCATAATCCCGTAAGTCGGCTCTAGTACGCCTTCAAGCAGAGGATGCAGATATTCAAACTCACCACCATGCATACGATGAATAAAGTCAGGGATCAGATCCATCGGTCCTGGACGATATAAAGATACGAAAGCAATAATTTCTTCAAATTTGCTTGGACGTGCTTCTTTGAGCATCTTTTTCATGCCCACAGATTCAAACTGGAATACCGCGGTGGTATTGGCATTGGCAAAGACCAGATAAGCGTCTTTATCTTCAAGTGGAATAGCAGCAATATCTAAAGGTTTATCGCTTTTAATACGTTTATTGATATTCTTGACTGCGTCTTCAATCACGGTCAGGTTACGCAAACCCAGAAAGTCAAACTTTACCAGACCTGCTGCTTCTACGTCATCCTTATCGAACTGCGCTACGCGCGCCGTACCATCAGCATCACACATGACCGCAGAAAAATCGGTAATCTTGGTTGGTGAAATAACTACACCACCGGCATGTTTACCGGTATTACGGGTAATACCTTCCAGTTTTAGCGCCATTTCCCAGATCTCTGAAGCATCATCATAATCCGGGTTGGATGGGTTGGTAACAATATCCTTAAGCTGAGGTTCAGCTTGCAAGGATTCTTCCAGACTTAAGCCCAAGGGTTTAGTGGGAATCAGTTTGGAAATACGATCTGCCAGTCCATAAGATTTACCTAGAACCCGGGCCACATCACGAATCGCTCCTTTGGCCGCCATAGTACCAAAAGTAGCAATCTGGGAGACGGCATCACGACCATAAGTACGTGCTACATAATCAATTACACGGTCACGGCCAGCGATACAGAAATCGACATCGAAGTCAGGCATCGAAACACGTTCCGGATTTAAGAAACGTTCAAACAGCAGTTCATAACGCAGCGGATCAAGATCAGTAATTTTTAAACTATAAGCAACCAGAGAACCTGCACCTGAACCACGGCCAGGGCCTACCGGTACGCCATTATTCTTTGACCATTGAATGAAGTCCATTACAATCAGGAAGTAGCCCGGAAACCCCATCGAGTTAATAATATTAATCTCGTATTCGATACGTTCATCATAAGGCTTACGTATTTCCGGCCAGTATTCATCACGCTCCTCAGGTGGATAAAGGAAATTTAACCGCTCTTCGAGGCCTTCTTTGGACAAATGCGCAAAGAAGGTATCAATAGTATAACCCTCTGGAATCGGATAATCCGGCAGGAAGTACTTACCCAGTTGCAAGGTTACGTTACAACGTTTAGCAATATGATAAGTATTCTCAATGGCTGACGGAATATCCGAGAACAGCTCGGTCATCTCTTCAGAAGACTTAAAATACTGTTCGGGCGAATAGGTTTTCGGACGGCGATTATCACCAAGGACATAACCATCAGCAATACAGACCCGGGCCTCATGCGCTTCGAAGTCGTCTCGGGTCATGAAGTGCACATCATTGTGTGCCACTACACCAATATTATACTTCTGGGCCAGTTTCACCGCTTCTATAATAAAGTCATCTTCGCCCGGACGATTAGTGCGGGTTAGGGCCAAATAAACCCGATTTCCAAATTTGGCGATCCATTCTTCCAGCAAAGGTTCAGCTTTTTGAGGATTAGAGGTAATCAGCATTTTACCGACATCAGAATTCATTCCGAGCAGGGCAATCAAATCCTGGTTCTGGTCCAGTATCCATTCTTTTTGTACACAGGGAATATCTAGCTGTTGACCGCGGATATAACCTTCAGATACCAGTTCTGTCAGGTTTCGCCAGCCTGTATTGGTCATTGCCAATAAGGTCATACGATGTTCAGCATCATTCAGGCGGATTTCTGAGCCTAAAATAGGCTTGATACCTTTACCCAAACATTTTCCGTAAAATTTGACCGCTGCGTGCAGGTTAGACAGATCAGTCAGTGCCAAAGCAGGCATTTCATCTTTTTGAGCAGCTTTAACCAGATCAGGCACACGTACGATTGATTCTGTAATCGAGAACTCTGTATGAATACCAAGATGAACAAACTGCATAGAAAACAACCCTGCCTAAACTGCCCTGTATTTTAACATGCTCTTGTGAACGGCATAGCTCAATATTTACTACATTAGAATCTTTTATAATTTCATTTTAAGCAGGGCTATAAATGGAAAGACAGAAATTCCATTATAAATATACCCTCCTAATAAAAGTACCAGTAATTAACAGGTTATACCTTGGCATATATCGAAAGCACGTAACCTGCCATTTTTGAAAGTAAAGTCAAGATATGGAAAATAAGGAGGGACGTACTCATCCGGATGCTTGAGATAAGCTTTCAGGTCAGCAGAAGTTAGCAGTATTACTGTGCCTGTAATTTTTATCCCTTTTGCATTTAAAAAAACTCCTTTTTAAATTTGGCAAGAATATAATCTCTTGAGATGGAAAGATTGTTTACCAAGGTTTTTTCGCTAAGGTCTGCTGTATTTTTTCAGTTCAGACTAACTCGGCCCTGAGTATCAGTGAGTTGATTAATACTGTCTCTGCTTTTGAAATAGTTGTTAGAAAAAGGGGAGTTATCTTCTGGAGATATTTCAAAAAACAGCCCCTTGTGTGGAATAGGAGCAGTTGAATATTCATAGTTACCTATACATTTCGAGTAATTTTTTTGAGTTTTTATATTTTGGATGACTAGCTGTTTGGTTAATTGAGAAGCCGTTACAGACTGTCTAAGCTCTAATACATTTACCTTTATACTCGTATCATAATCTATAAGGTAATGTAGAAGCCTCAGACACTGTACATATGCTAAAAGCAAAGATTACTAATCATATTTTTATCATAAATATTGACCGGTTAATCACAGCTATAGCACGTTTATAACAAACAGCAAACCTGAAAAAAGCCCTCTATAGAGGGCGGTTAATCAGTCCTGAACCTATCTGAGACGGGCTAGCCATTCACCGAGCATCTGGACGATTTGAACCAGAATCAAAAGAACAATAACGGTTAAAATAACTACACTGGTATCAAAACGCTGATAGCCATAAGAAATAGCCAGGTCTCCAATGCCGCCCGCACCAACAGCACCTGCCATTGCAGTCGCACCAATCAGGCTAATAGTGGCTGTGGTCAGGTTAAGGATCAGTGAGCTACGGGCTTCTGGCAAAATAAAATTAAAAATAATTTGTAGGGGAGTCGCTCCCATCGCTTGAGCTGATTCAATAATTCCTTCATTTACTTCCAGCAGTGAAGTTTCAACCAGCCGACCGATATAAGGACCTACATAAATAGTCAAAGGCACGATAGCAGCCCATGTTCCAATCGAAGTTCCGACCAGCAGCTTGGTCAGTGGAATGACTGCAATAAGCAATATGATAAAAGGCAGGGAACGTAGCGCATTAACAATAGGGTTTAAACCATGATAAATCAACCGGTTTGGTAAAATACCTCCCGGACGTGTAACCACCAGAGTAATACCCTGAATAAAACCCCAGACACAACCAAATAGCATGGCAAAAAACACCATGTGGAAGGTTTCCTGTAAAGCGGTTACGAACTGGTCAATTGAAAGTGAGCTTTTCCAAAATGGCGCAGTAACACTAGTGAGCCACTGAACAATCAAGTCTCTCATCCTTGTACTCCTGACTGTTCAACCTGCACGCCATTATTTTCCAGAAACAGAATAGCTTGCTGAATCACTTCCGGGTCACCTAAAAGTTGAATAAACATTTGTCCAATAACAGTCCCATGAATTTCAGTCATATTGGCAAACAAGATATTTAAGCTTAAGTCAAACTTTTTGATTACAGCTTGAACTACCGTTTCCTGAGCAGATTTACCCAGGAATTTCAGGCAGTAAATACTGTGATGATTCTGGTTTTCCAAATTATTTAGAATATTAACCGGTAATTGCTGTTGCAAAACAGTTTGGATAAAGGTCCGAGTTGTTGGATGTTGTGGCTGACTGAAGATATCTAGTGTAGAGCCTGTTTCAATGACTTTACCATGTTCCATCACTGCGACATAATCACAAACTGATTCAATCACATCCATTTCATGGGTAACCATCACAATGGTAATCCCTTGCTCTTTATTAATTTTTTTAAGCAGTTGCAAAACAGACTGGGTGGTCTGCGGGTCAAGTGCAGACGTAGCTTCATCGCAAAGCAGAATTTTTGGATGATTTGCTAGAGCGCGTGCAATACCAACCCGCTGTTTCTGTCCACCCGACAACTCATCGGGAAAAGCATCTCGTTTGTGCTTTAAATTAATAAAGTCGAGCAGTTCATTCAAGCGTTTTTCGCGTTCAGCCTTGCTATAACCCAACAGTCTCATCGGCATTTCAATATTGGCTGCTACAGTTTTAGTTTGCAGTAAATTGAAATGCTGAAAAATCATACCAATATTGGCACGTTCCTGACGCAATGTACGGGCATCCAGAGCAGTGAAATCCTTCTGGTGAATAATAACCTGACCCTCATCCGGACGTTCTAGTAAGTTAATCAGACGGATGAGTGTACTTTTACCCGCACCACTATAACCGATGATACCAAATATACTGCCATCTGGTATCTGCAGGTTAATCTGGTCAAGGGCACGAATAGTCTGGCCCTTGAGCTGGTAGTGTTTGGAGATGTTCTTAAATTCGATCATAGCGTCAAGATACTGTATAAGAATGAAAAAACAGGCAAAGTTCACTTTGCCTGTTTGTTAATCGCAATTATATGATTATTTTGCGTCAGTAAGATAGCTTACCGGCTTGTTTACATCGACTTTAGTACCGCCAAATTTTTCCTGAATGTACTGCTTAACCGGTGCAGTATGGTATAGCGCGCCAACTTTCTGTAGTACAGGATCATTCTGACGATCAGCAGCAGTAGCAAGAATGTTTACATTCATTTTGGTACTCTGGTCAATTGGTTCATAATAAATAGCATCTTTAAGCACATTTAAACCGCCTTCCATTGCTAAAGTATTGCCCAATACTATGGCATCTACTTCATCTTTTACACGGACTGCAGTTGCCATTTGGACAGGCTTGATCACAATCTGCTTTTTATTTTCAACGATATCGGCAGGAGTACCCTGTACCTCGTCAAAACCGGGCTTTAATTTCACCAGACCCGCAGACTGAAGCAGTAGCAATGCACGTGACTCATTTGCCCCATCATTTGGAATAGCAATGGTGGCACCATTTGGGAACTCTTCAACTTTCTTTACTTTGGTTGAGTAAATACCCATCGGTTCTAGATAAGTAGTAGATACCGGTGCAATCTTGTCTTTATTGTTGGCATTATATGCGACCATATAGGCATACGACTGAAATGCGTTCAGGTCGACTTCCTTATTGGCTACAGCGGTATTCATGGCAACATAATCAGTGAAGTTTTTAACATCCAGTTTAATGCCAGCTTCTTTAGTTTCAGGCAGAGTTGCAATGTAGCGCCAGATATCTGCATCTGAACCAGTAGATGCCATAGTTACGGTTTTAACTTCAGCAGAATCCTGTGTAGCGTTTTCAGTTGCAGGCTGTTCAGGTTTTGAGCATCCTGCCAGTCCTACAGATACGCCTAATACAAGGCCAAGCAACTTTTTCATGTATTCGTCCCGGTAAATTTAATATATTTAAATTTACAAATTATAACATTTGATCATTAAATCAAGCTTAAACCAACCGCTCTCGTGAAATGAAGACCGGTTTAAAGCGTTAAGAAATTTGTAGTGGTCTGTTCTAACACTCTATTGTATTAGAGAAACTGACTGCTATCACTACAGCATGTTATTTAACTCAATAAAATTTAGAACCTACTCATGAGCTGCATCATACCAATAAAGCTATATGCAATATAGTGAATATAAAGTCATTCCTTATCTTATTAAGTGCTTTTGAAAATTCAAATTTGAAAAAATTTAATTATTAAAATCATGTGTTTATTTATAATTTTTTATAAAAAATATTTATCTGATAAATTTTTATCCTATATAAAATTTTATTCAATATAAATCTATAAATGAGATAAAACTGAATATAGCAATTTTAAGCTCTACATCTTTCGAATAGAAAGATGCAAACACTATTTTATTTAACAGACTTATCGCATTTTTGCCAAAAAGCGACTTAAACGGTTGATTGCTTCGCGTAATTCATTTTCGGCAGGCAGGAACACTACACGGAAATGATCTGGAGTTGGCCAGTTAAAGCCTGTACCTTGTACTAACAATACTTTTTCTGCACGCAGAAAATCCAGCATAAATTTTTCGTCGTCTTCAATCGGATACACTGCTGGATCTAAACGTGGAAAACAGTACATGGCGCCTTCCGGTTTAACACAGAAAACTCCAGGAATTTCATTTAACATTTCCCAGGCAATATTGCGCTGCTCATATAAACGTCCGCCTGGACGAATCAAGTCATTAATAGACTGATAGCCTCCAAGTGCAGTCTGAATTGCATATTGAGCCTGATGATTGGCACACAGACGCATTGAGGCAAGCATATCCAGACCTTCAATATAGTCTACTGCACGGCTTTTATTACCGGTAATTGCCATCCAGCCTGAACGGTAACCTGCAATACGATAAGCTTTAGAGAGACCATTGAAAGAGACACATAACTGATCACCTGCCAGTGCTGCCAGGGCTACATGTTCAATTCCATCATAAATAATCTTGTCATAAATTTCGTCAGCAAACAGGATCAGGTCATATTTTTTTGCCAGTGCAACAATCTGTTCAAGTACGTGGCGCGGATAAACCGAACCGGTTGGGTTGTTCGGATTAATCACCACAATACCGCGGGTATTTGGAGTGATTTTACTTTCCATATCAGCGATATCGGGATACCAGAAATTTTCTTCATCACATTTATAGTGAATCGCTGTGCCGCCAGAGAGATTAACAGCTGCTGTCCAGAGCGGGTAGTCCGGCATTGGCACCAGCATTTCATCGCCATCATCTAGCAGACCTTGCATGGCCATAACTATGAGTTCTGATACGCCATTACCAATGTAGACATCTTTTACGCTGACATCAAATACACCTTTTTGCTGGTAATACTGGCAGATCGCTTTACGTGCCGGAAAGATTCCTTTTGAATCGGTATAACCCACTGCATTTGGCAGGTTCAGGGCAACATCATTAATGATTTCTTGTGGCGCTTCAAAGCCGAACGGGGCGGGATTACCAATATTGAGTTTGATAATTTTATGGCCCTGTTCTTCCATTTCATTGGCGGCTCGTAACACTGGTCCACGAATGTCATAGCAAACATGCTCAAGCTTAGACGATTTTTTGATTTCGCGGGGTATAGTGTTACCTAAAACGGACATGATCTCATCCAATTATATGTATATTAAGAGAAAAATAGATTAACTGAAATAGCACAATCTATGGTGAAATTTAGCTAGAAATTTTTTGTTCTCTAGCGTAAATATGAAAGTACTGAAGCATGACATTGAATGTCATAGAATTAAAGGAGTTAATGATGGGAAAACTCAATAAAACAGACCGAGAATGGCAAAGAGAGTTATCACCCGAAGAGTTTCGTATTGCGCGACAAAAAGGTACTGAACCTGCGTTTACGGGGAAATACTGGAACAGTAAACAGGACGGGGTATATACCTGCCGTTGCTGTGGTGCAGAACTGTTTTCTTCAGAGACCAAATACGATAGCGGGTGTGGCTGGCCAAGCTTTTTCCGTCCGATTAATTCAACTGTTATAGAAGAACATGAAGACTTAAGTCATGGGATGGTCAGAACAGAAATAGTTTGTCATCATTGTGATGCTCATCTGGGGCATGTATTTGAAGATGGTCCACAGCCGACAGGACTGCGCTATTGCGTAAATTCGGCTTCACTCGAATTAAAAACACAAGAAAAAAGTGATGAGGAAACCTATCCATGACCAACATTTATCAGTTTGAAGCTGAGTTGTTAGATGGAAAAACTAAATCAATGGCTGACTATCGGGGCAAAGTCTTACTGATTGTTAATACTGCAAGTAAATGCGGTTTCACACCGCAGTTTGCTGGTCTGGAGAAAGTTTACCAGAAGTATAAAGATCAGGGATTAGAAGTATTAGGTTTTCCATGTAACCAGTTTGGCGGACAGGACCCGGGGACAAATGACCAGATTGGTGCATTTTGCCAGAAAAATTACGGTGTCAGTTTTCCAATGTTTGCCAAGGTTGATGTAAAAGGCCCAGAAGCCCATGCAGTTTTTCGTTATTTAACCAATAACAGTAAAGGAATTTTGGGCAACGGCATTAAATGGAACTTTACCAAGTTTCTGGTAGGAAAAAATGGTGAAGTGCTGAACCGTTATGCACCAACCAGTAAGCCTGAAGCTTTAGAAGAAGATATTGAAAGGGCATTGGCACAGTAAAAGTAAAAATAAAAGGGCGATTTAATCGCCCTTCATTTTTTCAGTAAATTAAGATTAAAGTACTCTCTCTAATCGTTCAATAGCCTGCTCACATTGAGCAATCTCAGCAACCAAGGCCAAACGTACATGATTTTCACCCGGATTACCTTGCGGAGTCTCACGTGACAGGTAACGTCCCGGTAGTACTTTGATATGTGCTTTTTCCATGAGCATTTTGGCAAAATTTTCATCATGGTCTACTTTTAACCAGTAATAAAAACCTGCATCTGGTTTTTGAAGTGGCAGAAGATGCCCCAGTTCATTTTGAAATAGTTCAAATTTGGCCCGATAAAGCTTACGGTTTTCTTCTACATGGTTTTCATCATTCCAAGCCACAATTGAGGCGAGCTGATGTTGAACGGGCATGGCTGCACCATGATATGTGCGGTATTTCAGGTAAGGTTTAAGCAGGTTGGCATCACCTGCGACAAAACCGGAACGCATTCCGGGCAGGTTTGAGCGTTTGGACAGGGAATGAAATACTACACAGTTTTTATAGTCATTACGTCCGATTTCAGCACAGACTTCAAGAAGGCCAACGGGCGCTTCATCGAACCAGAGTTCTGAATAACACTCATCTGATGCAATGACAAAATCATACTGGTCTGAAAGTGCAATCAGTTTTTTTAACTGATCTTTAGACAAAACCGCACCTGTTGGATTACCTGGTGTACATACAAACAGTAGTGCTGTTTTTTCCCATACCTCATTGGGTACATGGTCAAAGTCACCCAGATAGTTATTTTCTTGGGTGCAGTTAATGAAGTATGGTTTTGCACCTGCTAGAAGGGTTGCACCTTCATAAATCTGATAAAACGGATTCGGCATGACCACATAAGGTGTATCTTCTCGTTTTACCAAAGCCTGAACGAAAGAGAAAATGGCCTCACGCGTTCCCGATACAGGAAGAATATTATTTTCGGCACTAATGGTGTTCAGCTGGAAGCGGCGAGTTAACCAGTCTGCAATACTCTGTCTTAATTCAGGTAAGCCTTTGCTGTTCGGATAAGTTGAAAGCTGTTCAAAGTTATCAATAATCGCCTTTTTTACAAAATCAGGGGCAGGATGCTTGGGCTCACCAATAGAGAGGGGAATCAAGGGAAGGTCCGCAGGGACTACATCCTTAAAAAGTTGATTAAGCTTTTCAAAAGGATAAGGATGTAATAATGACAAGCTTGAGTTCATTGAAAAAATACCGTTTGGTTGTAACTTAATGCTGGCTTATAACTTGGCTTGAAGCTTCATCGAGTGCTGATTTCAGTTTTGCAGAAAAAAGCTGAGCTTCTTCAGCATTCATAGGCGTGCCATCCTTCTTTGTCACAAAGAAAATATCTTCAGCCCGTTCACCGAGTGTGACAATTTTGGCAGAATGAATATCCAGCCCCTGCATCATAAACAGACCGCCTACTTTAGCAAGTAAGCCAGGTTGGTCAAGTGTGGAAATTTCCACCATGTTTTGCTGTAAAGCCGGATTTAGGGTGATATCGACAGTATTTTTTACATCAAAATGGCGCAACTGACGAGGAATACGACGCTGCATTAACCCCGGGTAATTGTCGGCATGGCTGAGTGCCTGAACCAGCGCATCTGCAACGGTCTGCTTGCGTTCAGCATCAGTGAGTAAGGTTCCAAAACGGTCCAGTACTACATAAGTGTCTAGACTGAATGCTTTTGTGGCAGTAATAATTCGGGCGTCCTGAACATCGAGATTCATTCGGTCTAGTACTGCAACTGTAGTCGCAAACAGATTTGGCTTATCTTGAGTATAAATAAAAATCTGGACAGCATCTTGTGCAGCTTTACGATGTGCCCGCATCAATACCAGAGGAGCTGGATTATCCCCATGTTGCAGGATTGCACGGGTATGCCAGGCAATTTCATTCGCGGACTCTTTGAGAAAATACTCATCCCCCAGTTCTTGCCAGACCTTTTCTACCTCTTCCAGGGCAAACTCGTCCACCAGAAGTTCACTGGCTGCAAATTTGGTATCTTCAATGAGCATCTGGTATTCCACGGGGCGACCCAGGCCGGTGCGAATTACATCACGTGCATGCGTATATAGCTGACGCATTAATGAGGCACGCCACGTATTCCAGAGTTTTGGATTAGTCGCATTAATATCTGCTACTGTTAAACAGTATAGGTAATCCAGATGCTCCATATCACCCAATTTTTCGGCAAATTCTTTAACCACATCCGGATCGGAAATATCCTTCTTTTGAGCAGTTAATGACATCAGCAGGTGGTTCTGGATGAGCCACGCCACCATTTTGCACTCACGTTCAGTAAAACCATGTGCACGGCAGAATTCGATTGCATCAACTGCACCCAGTTCACTATGATCACCCCCGCGGCCTTTAGCAATATCATGAAATAATGCGGCTAAAAATACGATATCACGACGGGCAAGACGCTGAAAAACCGAGCTGACGACTGGAAAATCTTTCGCAAATTCTGGCTCTTTAAAGCGGTTTAAATTTCTGAGTAACAGGAGTGTATGAGCATCCACCGTATAAATATGAAACAGGTCATATTGCATTAATCCGGTAATTTTCCCAAAAGAAGGTATGTATTTACCGAGCACCCCATAACGTTTCATCGCCACCAATGTGTCGTATAAACGGTAGGGAGAGCGTATAATTGCCATGAAAAGAGCTTGATGCATGGGATTATCACGAAAGCTCTGGTCAATTCGCTTGGCTGCTAGGGTCAGCAGGCGAAGTGTTCGGGCACGCACTCCCTGAATTTCTGGCCGGTTAGCCAGTAAATAGAAAATCTCCAGAATTGCACTTGGATTTTCCGAAAATATTTTATGATGTTGTACTGCGAGTTTACCGTCTACCAGTTTAAAGTGTTCATTGATTTCTTCAATTTTACGCTCATAACTTGGTAGCCGCGGGGTAATAACAGACTCATTAAAATAAGCCAGTAGCATTTCATTTAAAGTTGAAACTTGCTGCGCAGTACGGTAATACCGCTTCATGAACTGCTCAATCGGATAGTTCGGAGATTCACCTTCCTTATGAACATAGCCAAATTTTGCTGCTATTTCGCGCTGGTAATCAAATAGCAGCCTGTTTTCATCACGTTTGACCAGACGGTGCAGGTGGTGACGGATTTCCCAGAGAAAAATTTCAGCTTCCTCCAGAACAGCAAGTTCAAATTCGGAAATAAAACCGAGATGAACAAGATCATAAATCCGATTAACCCGAAAATGCCGTTTAGCAATCCAGCCAATCTGGTTAATGTCACGAATACCGCCTGGCGCATTTTTAATATCGGGTTCCAGATTGCTTTCTGTATGATTATGCTGGGCATAACGCTTTGCCTGCTCCTGCATTTTGGCATCAAAGAAAGTTTTATCTGTCCAGGTCTGTGACACAATTCGGCGTGGCCATCTGGCCAGATGCTGATTTCCAGTAATCAGCCGCGCTTCAATCAGTGCAGTAGCAACAGTTAAATCATTGGTGGCCTGTTCTACACAACTGGCAATAGTGCGTACACTAATACCTGGCTTAAAATTTCCGACATCCCAAAGAGAAGAAATAAAAGTAGAAATTAAGCTTTCCTGTTCAGGAGTGATATCGTCTTCAGATAAAATCATGATATCGACATCTGAGTATGGCAACATTTCACGACGGCCATAGCCCCCTACAGCAAACAGACCAAGATCGGTCTGGTGGAGTCCCGCGTGTTGCCATAAGAAGATCAGAGCTTCATCGATTAAATTGGAGCGGGCCAGAATAATGTCACGGATAGACTGCCCATTTTCATAACTCTCCTGTAACTGCTTTTCAACATCAGTACGCCATACATTAATGGCCTGAATATCATGATTGCTTTTGACATAATTAAGCAGAGGCGAGGTAGTGATCATGAGCATGTTCCGCAGTAAAGCTTTATGGATTTGAGTTTACAATTACTTGTGCGGCTGTTTGCTGCGCAAGTTCACGTGCTTCTTCTATAGTTGCTGCGCGTGCAGTAGCAACACCCATACGGCGCCGTTTAAAACCTTCCGGTTTGCCAAACAGGCGTAAGTCTGTAGAAGGATGAGCTAATGCAAGATCCAGACCAGAAAATGACAGGTTAGAACCATCTTGGCCAGCATAAATAACAGCACTGGCTGCAACACTGTGTCGCGCCGTATTTACAGCTAAGCCCAGAATAGCCCGTGCATGTAGCTCAAATTCACTTTGGAACTGTGAAGCAAGGGTAACTAACCCAGTATCATGTGGACGGGGAGATACCTCACTAAACCAGACCTGATCACCTTTGATAAAAAGTTCAACACCAAAAACTCCACATCCACCCAGTGCCGCAGTGACTTTATCAGCAATCCGTTTAGACTCTTCAAGTGCCACAGGTGACATCGGCTGCGGCTGCCAGCTTTCAATATAGTCCCCGGAATCCTGTCGGTGACCAATCGGATCGCAAAAGCTGGTTTCAATTTTGCCGCTTTGCGGATTCTTGGCACGCACAGTCAATAAAGTAATTTCAAAGTCAAAATCGATTTGTGATTCAACAATGACCTTACCCTGATTTACCCGTCCCCCAGTCTGTGCATATTCCCAAGCTGCATCAACTTCATCAAAACTTTTTACCCGGGACTGTCCTTTACCAGAAGATGACATGACTGGTTTTACAAAGTTAGGATAACCAATATCATCACAGGCACCACGAAAGCTCTCCAGAGAGTCGGCAAAACGGTAAGCAGAGGTGGGCAAGCCTAATTCTTCAGCAGCCAAGCGGCGAATGCCTTCACGGTTCATGGTCAGGTTAACAGCTTTAGCAGAAGGAATGACAACAGCTTGTTGTCCAGCTTCCACCTCTAGAAGAACTTCCGTAGCAATTGCTTCAATTTCAGGGACAATAAACTGGGGTTTGACTTGCTCAATCAGTGCTTTTAACTGTTGGGGATCTGCCATGTTGAGGCTATAAGAAAAATGAGCGGCCTGCATGGCTGGCGCGTGTTCATAACGATCCGCTGCATGTACTTCTACTCCAAGCCTTTGCAAGGAAATGACGACTTCCTTACCTAGCTCTCCCGAACCAAGCAGCAAGACTTTGACCGCTGAAGATTGAAGTGGAGTACCGATAGTCACGCTCATGCGAATCATCCTTGCAAAAGTGGACTTACAGCATAACAGAACTCATGCGCGTGTTAAGTGTTTCAGCAAGAAAAGCTTAAGTTTTTATCAAGTAATCTTCTGATCAATCAAAAGAAAATTTCATTTAGACAGGTATGTAAGTATAGACCAATCCATAAACAATGGCTGCGGTCAGAGTTGCTGGTACGATTTTCCTGAATCTAAAATATAAACCGATCAGTACAAGGAAACCCGCCAGCATGGCCAAGCTTTTATCAGGTGTTTCAATCAGGGGGGGCAATGTAGCAACTACTAGCATAGAGCTAATAGCAGAAATACCGATACTCCCCAGCGCAATTTTTAACCAGATTGCACCACGACGCTGATTCTGCTGCTGATACTTTTGAATGAAGTAAAATGGGCCAAAACGGGAAATGAAATTTGCAATTCCCACGACGAGACCGACCAGAATAATATCCAGATTCATAGTGTTTCCATTAAATCGTCATGCTGCTTGAGGATGTAATGCTTAAACAGTCCGGCCAGAATACCGGCAATAATCCCGATAAAAATTGCTGCAGAAAGATTAATAAAATAACAGGCTAAGGCCGAAACAATTAAGCATACTGCTACCACCAGAGTATGTTTTCTCTCAAAAGCCGCGAGTAAAAAGCTTAAAAACAGCGCAGGTAATAGAAAGTCCAGGGCCGCTTGCAAGAAGCGTGGCAAATTACTCACCTGATTGGCGAACATCCCCCCTAGAAATGAACCACCTGCCCAAGATAGCCAGCTAAACAGACTTAAGCCCAGCATCCATGACTCTGACCATTCCTGTCGGCGTTGGGAGAGTTTAATCATGCCACTGGCAAATACCTCATCGGTAAGTCCCCATGCCCAGGCAGCGGTCTTTTTCAGGTTTAACTGATGGTTAATCAGGTTGTATAAGGCTGGTCCATAGAGCAGATGCCGAATATCTAAAGCGATAACAGTCAGTGCTGTCATCCAGATTGATGTACCACTGCCGAGCAGGGCAACTACAAGAAACTGACTGGCACCAGCATACATGGAGCAGGATAAAAATAGAGCTTCCCAGGCAGTAAACCCAAACTGGGTAGCAGAAACGCCAAAGGCAAACGAGACAGGTAAATAGGTCAGCATAATGGCCTGGCTATCTCTGGCACCTTGCCAAAAACCGGCCTGAGTCAAAACGGAACTTTCATGTTCAGACACAATACACCCTGGAATTTTTAAAGAGTTGAACAATAGGTCAAAACGCAGATTGAGTATTCTACCCGAATTCACTAGCATATGAGGAAAATGTTTGTTTAGGCGACTTAAAATGCGGGCTCATTTAAACCGTTCATTTCTTCTTCTCCCTGTTTTAATCAGCGTGCTGGGCTTACAGGCATGCAGCAACTCATCAAACGAACCAGAGCGAAAAGTCGAGATTAAACCTGCTCCAAAACTGACCAATGATGCCACCAGTTACGCCCAGCAGGCATGGAAACTCATGAATGAGATTGATGCACTGGTTTATCAGAAGCAGACAGAGCGTCTGGAACAGGAAGTTCGTAAACCAATCCGTCAGCTTACCACTGACTGGCGAATTAATGTCAAGATGACAGACTCAGTAACTGAAGGAAAATATGCCCTTTGCCGTAAGGCATTGAGTAGTCTGGATATCTGGACGCGAGAAATTCTTGAAAATGGTTCAGAAGCTGGTCAGAAACAGGCTGATTATGAACGTGATAAGGCACAGTGTAAGGGCGCAATTGATCATCCTGAACTGGGTAATACCGACCCAAAAAAGAAAGGCGTTTAAGTAATTTAAAAAAAATAGCTCAACATATGAGCTATTTTTTATTAAATGATTAGCCTAAACATTAAATTAAAAAGGTGAAGGAATAAATTGCATAATCAGGGCAATACTCACAAGAGATAAGAGGGTACTAAGCATGACAGACGCAACTGACTGCTCAGCAATGCCATTTAATTGCCCATAGATTCCAAATGCTGTCGCCATAGGAAGAGCTGAAAGGATTAAAGCTGCATAAGCCATCTTCGCTGTGCTTCCCGGCATTATATAAATTATACTGGTCACTACAATTGGCATAATCAATAACTTGATAGTGCATACAATCAGTACATCTTTGCTAAGGTCTTTTATGGTCAATGTTGCAAGACTGGCACCAATCACAAAAATCGCAAGTGGGGACGCAGTAGAAGCTAGTGATTTTAGTGGAAGCTCTAGCGAGACAGGCCACTGAACGGTATAAACTGAGCAGATCAAGCCCAATATAATTGAAAGAATAATCGGATTTTTAGCAAGATTCTGCAAAGTTGAAAGAATAATGGTGGATAGGGCCTTATCCTGTTGATCTGAAGATTCTATTAAAATCAGCATCAGACTCAGTAAAATAATATTTTCAATCACCAGGGTCATTGCCAGATAGGGGACAGCGGCCTGGGCAATTAGTAAGGTGAGTACTGCTGTACCGATAAAGCCGGTATTTGACATGGATGAACCCAGCCCAATCACAGCAGCCTGATGGCGAGGTACCTTAAAGAATCGGCGATAAAGTGTATATGCACTGAAGAATAAAATCAGTGAACCTAGCAGGTAGCCTAGAAAATAAGGCATCTGCCAGATTTCATCAAAGGAACGGGTAGAGAGGGCGTACAGTAAAAATGCGGGTAGCGAAACTTTAATAATAAACTGGATGATTGCCTGTACATGCGTAGTATTTAGCATGTTTAAGCGCAAGCTTAAATAACCCACACTTAAAATAATAAAGATGGGAAGGATGACTGAGATAATTTGTTCCATGACCTGATCGTTTGCTCCCTGCAAACTTGATTATTCCACTATTTCATTGAGTTTTAAATGTAGTTGGAACGTTTAATTGAAAAGAATACTGGATGAAGATAAAAAGAATATGTTAGCTGTATATTAAAATTATGAACAAAAGGCTTTAGTTAGCAGGGCCTAATAAAAATGCCAGTCATATTAATGAACTGGCATTTTTATTACTTTACTGGGTATATTTTTATACGTTAAAACGGAAATGCATAACATCACCATCCTGAACGATATATGTTTTACCTTCTAGACGCCATTTGCCGGCCTCTTTGGCACCAGCTTCACCGTTGTACTGTACAAAGTCATTGTATGCAACAACTTCAGCACGAATAAAACCTTTTTCAAAGTCGGTATGAATGACACCTGCCGCTTGTGGTGCAGTTGCACCAACTTTAACCGTCCATGCACGAACTTCTTGCACCCCTGCCGTGAAATAGGTTTGTAAGCCCAGTAAGGCATAACCGGCACGGATGACTACATTTAAACCCGGTTCTTCCATGCCCATTGCTTCTAGGAACTCAGCGCGATCTTCATCTTCAAGAAGTGAGATTTCAGCTTCAATCTGGTTACACAGAGGTACCACAATGGCATTTTCTTCTTCTGCCAGTTTGCGAACAGCATCCAGATGCGGATTATTTTCAAAGCCGTCTTCTGCCACATTTGCAATATACATGGTTGGTTTTAACGTCAGTAAACCAAAACCACGTACCAGTTTGCGCTCATCATCAGATAAATCTGCTGCACGTGCTGGCTTGCCCTCATCCAGTAAAGGCTGAATTTTTTCTAGTACGGCTTTGGTTGCTACCGCTTCTTTATCACCACCTTTAGCAACTTTGGTTAAGCGCAAAATAGCTTTGGCTACGGTTTCCAGATCAGCTAGTGCCAGTTCAGTATTAATAGTAGCAATATCATCTAATGGATCAATCTTGCCATTTACATGAATAACATTTTCATCTTCAAAACAACGTACGACATGAGCAATTGCATCAGTTTCACGGATATTCGCCAGAAACTGGTTACCTAGACCTTCACCTTTGGATGCACCTGCTACCAGGCCTGCAATGTCAACAAATTCCATCGTGGTGGGAATAATACGTTGTGGGTTTACAATAGCAGCCAGCTTGTCCAGACGTGGATCGGGTACAGGTACAATTCCGGTATTTGGCTCAATAGTACAAAACGGGAAGTTTTCTGCTGCAATGGCAGCCTTGGTTAGTGCATTAAAAAGGGTAGACTTACCCACGTTTGGCAGGCCAACAATACCGCAATTAAAACCCATGAAATGACTCACAAAAATTGTTATCTGAAATTGCCGATGATTTTACATGAAAGCCATGACAAAGTCAGTCATGGTATCTCACAATCCCTGAAAGTCTGTATTGTTTTAAAGCTTGCGTTTATCTAGCTGGCTGGCCAGGGCATCTCCAGTTGCCTGAATAAGCATCACCAGGATCACGAGCACCAAAATAACAGCCAGCATAATCGTAATATCAAAACGCTGATAACCATAACGGTAAGCAATATCACCAAGTCCGCCTGCTCCTATAGCACCAGCAATTGCAGAAGAATTGATCATGGTTACCATCGTAACGGTAAAACCTGCCACAATTCCGGGCAAGGCCTCCGGTAAAAGTACATGCCAGATAATCTGTTTACGGTTACAGCCCATCGCTTGTGCGGCTTCAATCAAACCATGATCCACTTCACGTAAACTGACTTCAGCAATACGCGCAAAAAACGGGGTAGCAGCAATAGTTAATGGCACCACAGCAGCCCACACGCCATAACTGGTACCCACAATAAGACGTGTGAGTGGGATCAGAGCTACCATCAAGATTAAAAAAGGGACAGAGCGTGTAATATTAATGACCCATCCCAAGGGCTGATTAATCATCCGTGATGGATAAATACCATGTTCACTGGTATTGACCAGGATAATTGCAATCGGTAAACCAATTAAAAAAGCTGCAAGAGCAGATATGCCTACCATAATTAATGTATCGATAGTGCCGGTCAAAAGCAGGTTAATGAGCTGGTCGTGCATAGCCAAGTACCTCAATGTGGGCAATATATTGTTTTAGCGCTTCTTTCAAATGCTTCAGATTTAACTGTACGTCGGGTATAGCGACAATCAGTGAACCGATCAGATGCTGCTGGATCGTATCAACATGGCCCTGATATAAGTGAACTGGACCATTTAACTGCTCAAGAATGGCTTTTAAATCTGGTGTGTGGTGTATGGCAGACTCATAACAAAGTTTTAAAATAGTATGTGTAGTCTCTGTAGTTACCTTCGAATTCACTGCAAACGGTAAATCCAGTTGTTCTAGAGTTAATAATCCTTGAGTAATCTGCTGTTCAGGTTTTGAAAAAACACTCCATACCTGACCAGATTCGACAATTTCACCTTGATCAATAACAACCACCTGATCACAAATTTCCCGGATAACCTGCATTTCATGGGTAATCAGAACAATTGTAATTCCCATTTGCTGATTGATTCTTTTGAGTAACGATAAAATGACCGAGGTACTTTCCGGGTCTAGAGCTGAGGTTGCTTCATCACATAATAAAATTTCAGGGCGGTGTACCAGAGCACGTGCAATACCGACGCGTTGTTTCTGTCCACCTGAAAGTTGTGAAGGATAGTTTTCTGCTTTACTGCTTAAACCGACCAGTTCCAGTGCCTCATTAACACGCAGTTCAATTTCGGCTTTTTTATGTGCTGATATTTTAAGAGGCAGGGCAACATTTTCCCACACCGTTTTAGCTGACATCAGGTTAAAGTGCTGGAAAATCATTCCGATACGTTGGCGCAGCCGAATAAGTTCCGCATGATTCAGGCTGGCCAAGTCCTGCTGGTGAATATGAATACTGCCATTACTGGGTTGTTCCAGACCGTTTAATGTACGTAGCAAAGAGGACTTTCCGGCACCGCTTTTGCCAATAATGCCGAAAATTTTACCTTCAGGAATATCCAGACTGATATTCTTGAGTGCATGTACAGATTTGCCTTGTACTTGGTAGTATTTGTTGAGGTTTCTGATCTTGATATGGGAAACCGTAAATTCAGTATGAGAACCAAAACTCACCATTATTCTTCTCCTTATTTCCAGCCCTGAAACCACATGCCTTGACCAAAGTCCTGATCCAGTATTGTTTTGACCTTTTCTGAGGTTTGAAAGGCTTGTACAAATCTGGCAAGTTTCTGGTCTTTATCTTGATAATCTGTTCGGGTTACGAACAAGATGGCGTATTTCTTGTCTATCGGATCTAAAAATAAAGCATCCTTCGGGTTAGCTGCTTTTGCCATTTTCAGATAATGCGGAAAACCAAAAATAAGATCTGCTTCATCAATGGCATGGGCTGTTTGTGGACCTTCTACCTCAATAAACTGTAGCTGTTTAGGATTGCGTATAATGTCCTGGAGTGTAGTTAATTCATTCTGAATATCTTTAACTTCAATCAGGCCGGCCCGGGCAAGCAGAATTAAAGCACGCGCCGAGTTGACCGGATCATTGGGTATGACTACGCGAGCATGAACAGGAAGTTGCTCTAGTGATTGATACTTTTTTGAATATAAGCCCACATGGCTGCCAGTACCTGGTGCAAATGCATGCAGGTTAAACCGGGTTTCACGAATTGCATTTTTCAGATAAACGCTTTGCTGAAAAAAATTGGCATCAATATCACCGTTCTGAACAGCTACATTGGGTGCATGCCAGTCTGAAAACTCAACCAGCTTGACCTGAATACCTTGTGCTTTCATATCATCTGCGACACTTTGTAGCAGATCGGCATAGGGTGGGCTGATGCCGATTGTTAAAGTATCTTTCTGCAGGGTATTACTATTAAAACGGTAAGCAGCCAAACCGAGTATAACTAAGAGGGTTGTCAGGCCAATTAGCCAAAACTTATAAGAATCTGATTTTAATAAGGTCATCATCTGTTCCTTACTTCCAGCCAGGGAACCAGAGTTTTTTCCCAAAATCCTCATCTAAAGCGGCTTGCACTCTTGGGGAGTTCTGGTAAATAGTCACGAATTTTTTCAATTGATCGTCTTTATCTTTGTAATCATCACGGACTACAAATAAGATGGCATAGCGTTTGTTGGTATTTTTGTCGAATAACAGTGCACTTTCCGGATCAGCAGTTTTTGCCAGACGTAAATAATGAGGATAGCCAAAAGCCAAATCAACATCATCAATTGCACGTGCGGTCTGTGGTCCTTCAACTTCGATAAACTGCAGATTTTTAGGGTTTGCAGCAATATCCTGTAAACTGGACAGATGATTGTTTACATCTTTTAAGCTAATGAGTTTGGCTTGCTGCAAGAGCAGGAGAGCACGACCCTGATTTACTGGATCATTTGGTATAGCAACTCTGGCATTTTGTGGTAACTCATCAAAGCTTTTATACTTTTTTGAATACAGGCCTACATGAGATGCTGCTCCAGCTGCAAAAGCTTTGAGCTTAAAACCGGTTTCTTTTATGGCATTATCCAAAAATGGCTGATGCTGAAAAAAATTGGCATCAATATCTCCGTGATTTAGCGTAATATTGGGCGTGTTCCAGTCAGAGAATTCAACAAGCTTAATATGAAGTCCTTCTTTTCTGGCTTCTTCTGCTGCAACTTGTAACGGTTTTGCAAACGATGGGCTAATCCCGATGACCAGTTCATCTGAACCTGTTTTTTTCTGTAACGTCCAGCCAGTAAGACCTAAGATAACTATGGTCAATACTGCCCCTAAAATAGTGAATTTCGTTTTTGCTGTTTGTGCCATCATGCACCTCTAAAAATTTTTAAAATGTTTTATGCAAGCTGTTTTTGAATAGGACGGATTTCGGCGGGAGAGGCCGGGGTTAGACATCGGAACTGTTGCACCGGATGTTGTGCAGAAAGCAGGTTACCTTGCTGAAATAACTTATGTCGCAATGTACCTTCGCTATAAGCTGTTTTGTAGCGACCGCGCTGTTGCAGCTCCGGAATAACCCACCGGATAAAGTCCTGATGGGATTCCGGGGCAACCGTACGGGTCAGGTTAAAACCATCAATTCCTGTTTCATCAATTAAATGAATTAATTGTTCCGCTACAGTTGCTCCACTACCCACAATGAGGGGGTAACGTCCTCCCAGCACATGTTGGTCTTTCAGATCTGCCACTGTAATTTTCTGTTCTTTAAATTTATTGTTGACTGAAGCAATACTGTTAGTTTGCTGATAGGGAATGGTTTCTTGCTCTGTAAACTGGGACAGATCAATGCCGACAGAACTGGAATAGTGGGCAAGACCTGCTTCAGGACTGGCATAGTGGCAATACTCTGCCAGTTTTTCCTGTGCAAGCGCATCAGTTTCAGCGCTAACCACAGTAATGCCAATAAAAATTTTAATAGCTTCTGCTTCACGACCCTGTGCAGTGGCAAGTGTTCGAATTTTCTCGACCTGCTGTTTAATTTTTTCCGGTTTATCGCCTCCAATAAATATGGCCTCAGCATGTTGAGTTGCAAAGGTAAGACCACGTGGCGAAGCACCTGCCTGAAAAAGGACCGGGGTGCGCTGGGGAGAAGGTGAAACCTGAAATACTCCTTCACTCTGGTAAAATTGGCCCTGATGCCGGATTGAATGCACTTTCGCCGGTTCAGTAAATATCCGGTTCTGCCGATCCTTTACAACTGCATCATTTTCCCAAGAGCCTTCCCAGAATTTATAGCAAAGCTCCAGAAACTCCTCAGCCTGTGCATAACGCAAATCATGTTGTTTCAAGCCTTTCTGTCCGATTAATCTTTCAGCACTATCTAAATAACCTGTCACAATATTCCAGCCAATCCGGCCATGGGTTAGATGGTCCAGGCTGGCAAAACGCCGTGCAAACTGATACGGCGTTTCATAGCTCAGATTTACCGTAATACCGAAGCCCAGATTCTGGGTAACTGCGGCCATTGCTGAAACCAGAGTAGAGGGGTCATGGCTGGGAAGCTGGATTGATTCTTTTAAGGTCAGCTCAATACCGTTTTGATAGACGTCATATACACCAGTAATATCTGCAAGAAATAACCCGTCAAATAATCCTTGCTCTAAAGTTTTCGCCAAATCTGTCCAGTAGTTCAGTTCATTAAAACGATGTGATTGATCTCGTGGATGTGTCCATAACCCATGGTTAATATGTCCTGCTGAATTCATGTCAAAAGCATTAAGTAAAATCTGTTTAGGTAATTGCTTTGCCATTACAATGTCCCCCTGCGTGGAGGTAGAACTCCATTTAATACATATTGTCCAATAAAGTAATATTTCCAGCGCGCTGCATCATGTAAAGTATGGACACGTGCATTACGCCAGAAACGGTCTAGTCCGTCTTTTAACTGGCTACCCCGGCTACCTGCCAGTTCAATCAGTTTGCTGGATGCTTTTAATGCAGTTTCTGTACTATGTGCACGAACCTTAGCTACCTCAATGGAAGCCTGTGCTATATTTTCCACAGTAGGTAATGGACGGGCTACCTCAATAGCCTGAGCAGCCTGTTTGAGGAGAACCTCACTGGCACGTACATCAGCAGCCACACGGCCGAGTTCTAGCAGAGTCAAGGGGTCTTGAGTAGCACGATCTAGTCCTGAGTCAATCCAGGGGCGCGCCTGTTTTACCTGCCGCAATGTTTCTTCAAAAGCAGCGCGGGCAATTCCTACTTCAATTGCAGCATGCATAATCTGGGCAAATGGCCCGACTAAGGTGGGCTGAGTGAATGCTGTATCAAAGGCAATCAGATCCTCTTGCTCAACAGCGACGTGATTAAATTTTACCGTACCACTTCCTGTTATACGCTGCCCAAAGCCATTCCAGTCATCCACGATTTCAAGGCCTTGGCTATTACGCTTTACAAAAGCTAAAAATTCCCGACCTTCTGCATCTGTAACTAGCGTAGGAATACGGTGTGCGAAAAGGCTTCCGGTACAATAAAATTTTTCCCCCTGAATTACGTAGTTATTTCCCGCAGCAATCAATTGTGTATGCTTATGAGCGGCAGATCTGGTTTTGAATTCTGCCAGTGCATTACCGAAACGGGCTCCTTTTAAAACTTCTGTGTAAAACTTCTGTTTCTGCTGTTCTGTACCTGTATTACGCAGGACTTCCAGTGCATAGAAATGATTTTGAGGAATCTGTCCAATTGAACCGTCCACTCCACTAAACAGGGCAATGACTTTAGCTACGGTCAGACTTGAAACTTCTGCACCCCCATATTGCTTGGGAACGGTAATCGCCCATAAGCCTGACTGGCTGTAGGCTTCTATCTCTTCAAAAGGCAAAATACGGTTTTGGTCCCGTTGAACTGCCTCGGCTTTAAACTTTTGACTTAAATCCTGTGCAATAGCCAAAGCTTCTTCATCGCTTTGGATAATATATGCCTGATTTTCTAAAACTTCTTTAAGATGAAAATTTTGATATGAGGTCATAAGATATTTCCTTAAATCCAGGCGTGACGAGCAGGAAAGGCCTGATTGAGGTAATAGTTACCAATGGCATGTAACTTCCAGCGTACCGGGTCATGCAAGGTATGAACTCTGGCATTCCGCCAGTACTGGTCCAGATGATGCTGGGACAGGCAGGAACGACTGCCGCCAAGTTCAAGCAATTTTTCTGAGATCTGTAGGGCAGCGTCATTAGCATAAACTTTGGCTTCTGCAACCCTTATAGAAGCTTGTGCTGCCTGCTCCGCTGTAACTATCTTATGCTGGTCAAGTTCATCGAGATATTCAGCTGCTTCATCCAGTAGCAAAATAGATGCATCAAGCAAGATATTTAATTTACCAACTTCCTGTAGTGTGTAATGTTCGGAGCTGGCTTTTTCTACTTGTGCGTCAATAATAGGGCGTGCTTTATGAACAGCAGTTAAAGTTTCTGCAAATGCAGCCTCTGCAATACCAACATCTATAGCCACCTGGAGTAGCTGCGAATAAGCACCGCGATAATTAGGTTTTTCATAAAGTTTTCTTTCATCAAAAATGAGATCAGGATTTACTCTGACTTGGTTCAGACGGACTGTGCCGCTAGCTGTAGTGCGCTGCCCGAAACCGTACCAGTCATTGATGACTTCTACGCCTTTTTCCTGTGCATCAATAATTACCAATACGACATGGCCTTCAGGATGAACTGCTTTAATAGCAAGCCAGTGTGCAAAACTACTGCCAGTCGAGTAGAACTTTTCACCATTAAGAATATATTGGCCATCTTTAACGCTAAGCGTGGTCTCTAGTGTTTTACTGTCTTTGGTGTAGCGCTCTGGGCCACCATTAGCCAGACGCTTGCCATGCAGAATTTCAGAGAAAATAAACTTTTTTTGTTGCTCGTTTCCCATCATATTAATCATGTTGAGCAGGGCAATCTGGTTTTGCGGGATTTGACCGACATTGGCATCGGCTTTAGATAAAATTCTGAACACCTGAGCAAGTGTCTTGTTTGAAACGAATGCGCCTCCAAAAGCTTTAGGAATACGGATGCCACCTAATCCTTTGAAACTGAACTGTTCAATTTCTTCTATTGGTAAGATCCGGCATTGATCCCGTTCATTTCTTGTATTCAAGGCAAAATCAGCTACCTGATAAGCTGCATTCAGGGCCTGCTGATCATTTTCTATAATATAAGCGGGAGTTTGAGTAATATGAGTCATCTTTATACCTTCCTAAGATGACTCAGAACTTAAAGGAATTATCTGGCAAACTTAAACCAGGTATTATGCGAAAGTTATCATTAAAAGCTTATAAGAAAAAAACTGCTGAAATTTATAAAAAATCAGATAAAGTAGATTTATATAAATCAGTAAGTTAATTAAAGTTATATGGTTTTTAACCGGTTGAAATTTATC
>ERZ501024.89-NODE-89-length-35292-cov-775.400403_pt1 | contig 35292 bp, 52 predicted proteins | sample MGYA00248893_ERZ501024 | MGnify/ENA primary metagenome ERZ501024 (study PRJEB25958, sample SAMN03398501) | human skin metagenome | study: EMG produced TPA metagenomics assembly of the Human Skin Microbiome Metagenome (human skin metagenome) data set. | reverse complement strand
ATTGTATATTTTGCCCAATCCATTACTTGTGTTTTCACTGCCGCATTCATCCCGTCACCTCAATCTTTTAACTTTTCGCTTAAGCATGCATTTATCATTTCTTTGTACATTTCTTTGCGCTTTCTGTTTGTCTCAGGATGAACATCACTCCCTTTGACCCGGTTCATATAGCAGTGAGCCGCATTAAGCATTCTCTGTGTTGGTTCTCTTGGTACTAAGACGTACTCACCATTATCAGTAAGGCGATTAATGTCATCCTCCAAGCACTCAACGTATGCAGCTAACTTCGAATTATGCTGAGATGTGCTGTATTGCTGCCTTTTTGTAGCCTGATACTTAACTAGCAATCGGTCACGATCATCTTTTAACTGTTGAACAACAGCATTCAATCTTTCTATTTCAATAGATGCCTTTTTCCATTGATCAAATAAATCTGCATTCATCCCGTTCCCCTCATACCTTCAACTTTTCAACTTGAATAATCAGCTTCCCGCCTTTGAAGACTGGCAACACCCGATAAATATCACCATCCTTATCAAACAGCCTGTCACCATGAATGAACCGCATGTTTGTGTAGAAGTCTTGATCCTTAAACCATTTTTCGAAACCTCTCATCACCCTTCCTCCACGTCTTTAATCATTGATATTTACCTCATATCTCATCATTGCTTGATAAACATTATCTGCAATAACCCCTTTCCATTTTTCCGCAACTTCTTTTACATGCTCCTCCTTTCCCTTCTTATAAGCATGAAATGCTTCATCTTTATCTGTAAAATATCCCAAGTGAACCTTCGTACCACCTCTATTTAATTGCGCTTGTATCTTACCAACACTTTTATGGAATACTAGTCCTATCGGCAAGCCACCCCTAGACCTATTGCTCTTAACAAATAGGTTATTTATTTCTCTAGGAACAAAGCAGCAGTTTTCTTTTGAATAAAACTTGTTTCCCTTAAATAGAATATCTTTATCTAGCTGCCATTTATCCGCTATGCATTTTTCATAATTTTCTATAGCTGTTATATCGTTTATGAATTTAGACATTACCAGCCAGTCATCGCTACAAGTTACATCGGCATAGGACGGGCACTTTTGTTTTTTCTTCTCCGAAAAACATCTCTCCAGCATAAGAGTCCAGAGCTGATATTGCCATATTTCCTTACCACCAATATTTACATTTCCTGTCCAGTCATTCACACCAACACCATAAATCAATTTGGTTCTGTTTCTCATTCAAGTTCCTACGTCTTAATAAACTTGATTTATACTATCATGTATTACGGTGCTATGGGCTTATTTTTTTAATCATCCTGCAATCTCCAAAAAATTAATAAACTGTTGCTTTAAATGTTTCAATCCACTTGCATTGATCGGCAATACACCTGTTTCTTCATTGTTTACTGTTGCGTAATCATGCATCAGCTTAATCTTAATTCCATCAACTTCTACATCATTCCAAGACTGAAAGCCATTGCCATCTTCAAATCGTCTTATGTCACAGTCAACTTGAGCCATGACATAAGCTTCGTCCTCACCTTGCTTAAATTCAACTTCAAATAAATCATCTTTCCAATTTGAAATCTTAACGTCAGCTTGTTCTGTAATGTTCATAATCACCTCACTTATTATGAGGCAATTATATATGCTTTAATATTATTTAGCAACTGGTGAGCAGTAGTAAAATTTGCTTTCATTCGCTTCGTGTTTCTCATTTAACTGGTGTGCTACATATTCGCATTCCTGCTTACCTGAAAAGCGTGAATGGCTCACAAGTTCATTGTAGTAGTCACCATTAGTCAGAGCGACAAATAAAACGATTACATAGATCATTTCAAACCTCAATACATTTCCAAAATTTTATCTTTAATCGCTTGGGTCTGTTCATTGTAAAGCTTGACCAAAGCTTCTATGTTTTCAATCTTATCTCTTACATCATCTGCATAAACACGTTTAACAAATAACGGAAGATTCGGGCAGTAACTTACAAAGTCCATCCATTGCAGCTCAGCGCAACAAAGTCCACCCATTAGCTGATCTATATGCTCCTTCGGTATTTCTCCTGAGCGCAATATAGCAATCTGAGTCTTTGGTGTTTTAACCTTAATCTCTATGCCGCCAACAGGGATTTTATCAGGAATAATTAATCCATCCGGTGAATAACCAAATCCCTTATTCTTCACAAAAGAAACCATAGAAACCGTATAGCCTGTCTTTTCCTCATACCGCTGACGTGCTTTAGATTCTAGCTGCTGACCTCTTTTGGTCCACTCATTGCCTTGAAAAACCTCTGCCGGTTCGTGATTAATTAACTCATAAGCCAGACCATTAATATAGCTCTGAGCGCCTACTCCATTTGCCCGAATGGTTGAAATCTCAGAACAGGTGATTAGACCCAAACGCAAGTCCAACCACTCAGGAGAACCTTGCTCAATTCCAGTGATGATTTGCATTATTCACCCTTTTCTAGCTTGGCTAATTTAGTATTTAAAACTCCGACCCAATAATCGAAATCATTTTTAGGTATCTCATGCAACTCACAGCCGATATGAGCCTCCATCAGTCCCCTTGCTTCTGCACCAAACTGAGATAGCTTTTTCTCTATAACAGAAACTTGCTGCGGTGAAATCGTAATAGCCACTTGTCCGTCGTTATCTTCGGCAATGACCAGACCTAGCAATGCTCGCATAGTGTAACGCTGTGCATAACTAATTGCTGAGCCATAAGACTGTATATCTGACTTGCTGCCTCCTTTATCCGGCGCAACCTCCATTGATGACTCTTCACTATGCCCACCAACGTGCGAGCAGATGCACGTAACGCGAGATTTGCCGTCAGCACATGCTTGGGTAGCCCATCGAATAAACAAGCCATGCTTACGCAATACAGGGTCAATACGGCTTTGTATATACTCAAGCTTTGCATACTTAGAGTTATGACCACGACTAGACTTTTCCAAAACTGGTTTTTCCATTTGAAATGCCAGCATTGCCTGATCAAATTGCTGCTTAGCCTGATTGCGTTGGACACGTTCATGAAGCTCAAGCATCTTTTCAAGTTTCCCCACGTCTGCATCTGGACTTGTTGCAACACGTTCAATAATGCTAATCATCGGGTCAACATTATTATTTCTTTCGATTAACTCACTCATTTTTAACCACCTCTCTTGTTGTAATGGATTTAATAATATAATATAGTATGTACTGTTGCAAGAGGAAATTTATATGGACAAACAAAACCGTACAAGATTGCAAGTTTCAATTCACAATGAAAAGGAAAAAGACCTTCTCGAAAAGCTCAAGAAACGAGAGAATTTTTCTGGTGAAACTAAAGAACTATGGCTGGCTAAATTAAAAAGTGAGGAAAGTAAAAATGAAAATTGATATTCAGAAAGAGAAAGAAGCGTTTAATAAAGAATTCGGCATTGATGATGCAGACACATTCCCTGCTTTCAGTGGCGGTATTGAAAATAGTGCAGCACTGAAATGCAATTGGCTAGGATGGAAAAAACGAGCGGAATTCGAATATAGGGAAAATCCTGAAACTATAGAAATTGATGGTCTAAAAACGATTCACAAGCTTTGCAAGTTTGCTGATGAGCACAATATGGAAGGCTGTTCTTTTACTGAAATTGTTGAGCGTATGTTTGATGAGCTAGCCAAAGCCCAAGCGGTGCCGGAATGCAAATGGTCTAAAAATCAATGTGGGTTTTACGACACATCATGCACCAATGCTTTTGTATTTCCAGAGTCTGATGACACTCCAGAATATCATGAATTTACGCATTGCCCTTTTTGCGGTGGAAAGCTAAGTGAAGCCCAGGAGTCCACATGAACAAATTAAAAATAGCACATGACTATTTCATGAAACATGGAAGTCCTGAAAATTTCAGTACAGACATTGCTGAGGCATGGGAATATGCAGACCGGATGATTGAGCAAGAGAAGCTTCGAGAAGACAAAACCAGACCAGAGGTGTTACTTGACAAAGAATGGCAGCCTGACTGGTCGCAAGCTCCGGGTACTGCTAACTATTGGGCAATGGATGGATGCGGTCAATGTAATTGGTATGAAAGAGAGCCAGAAGTTTATGGCAGTCAATGGGATTTTGGTGGCGTTATCGAGCAAGCGAACACTGGATATGATTATAAAGGCGAATGGCGCGAGTCACTAAGAAAGCGGCCATGAATCTATTTGATGCTGCGGAATATGCAGAAAGTTTAAGCAATTGCAAGAAACGTCCAGTCGGATGCAGTCTAGCAATAAACGGTGAAGTGGTTGCGATTGGATTTAACCATGCAGACAGTAAGTGTAAATGCAAAATGTATGAAGAAAATTCAAAGGTTGAACATGCTGAAATATGTTGCCTGAAGCATTACGAGTTTTTAAAACAGGACTATTCAGAATTGGCAGTGACTTACATCTGTTGCCTGAATTGCTCTAAAGAAATTGTAAAGCGTGGCATTAAGAAGGTGTACTATCGTGACCACAGACCAGAACCGAACAAACAGTTAGGCATTAACTATTTAAAATCGCACAATGTAGAGGTATCGAACCAATGGAAGTAAAGATTAAGAAATTAAATGAATCTGCTGTTATTCCAACCTATGCCAAACACGGTGATGCTGGAATGGATTTAACAGCTATTTCAAAAGAATATGATGGTAATGGAAATGTTATTTATGGAACTGGATTAGCTTTTGAAATCCCTGAAAATTATGTTGGATTGCTATTTCCAAGATCAAGTAACACCAAGAAAGATTTAATTCTTGGAAACTCTGTAGGTGTTATTGATTCCGGTTATCGTGGCGAAGTTATTTTAATTTTTAAGAAAAACATGAACGTTAATAAGTTCGAGAACGCAATAAAGTCTAGGGAAAAATTTATATCACTGGATGAATACGAAGTTGGGGAGCGTGTAGGCCAAATTATCATCATGCCATATCCTAAAGTCACATTCATTGAAGTTGATGAGCTTGGCACTTCTGAGCGCGGCTATGGCGGCTTTGGGAGTAGTGGCAAATGAACGAGTCACAAAAAACCCTGGTGAATAACTTTGTTCAGTTCTTGGGAATATTGAATCTGCCAGCCAATGATATATCTCCAAAAATAGATGCAGAGGGTAAAATCTATTTTGAAGATCAGGAAACAATGCAAACTTTCTCTGCATTCCGATATGCCTATGCAACAGGTTTTGCTTCTGGCCGAAATATCATGTATAAAAAACTGACAGAAATGTCGGGAAAATACATGGCTGACCTTATGGCCGCAGCACCGAAGTAATAAGCTGTTGCAATATCTGAAACTTTTGTTTATATTGCAATAACTCACTTAAACCCTTTCCAAGCCCAGTGCCCTCACACTGGGTTCTTTTTTGCTTGCAAATAATATTAAAGCAACTATAATAATAAAGCATACTAACAAGTGAGGTTAAAATGTCTGCAAAAGAAAAAGCAAAACTGGCTTATAAAAAGCACTGTGCTGCGAAACTAAAAATTATCAATATCCGTTTTAACGTGGTTGATCATGAAGATGAATCGCAAGCCTTTGAACATATCAAGTCGCAACCAAACCAGAAAAAATACATTCTTAAATTAGTGAAAGAGGACATGAGCAAATGAATTTTCATATTGGACAGGAAGTGGAAATTATAGGATTAGCACGATTTGATGATAAGTGCAATGTAGCTATAGCTGATAGGGGTGTCGTTGTTGATTTTAACGGCAATTCTCATGTGAAAATATCCAATCCAAAATTTAAGGGAAGTGCTGCCGGACAAGGTTTATTTTATGCTCTTAAGTCAAACGTAAGAGTTGTTGAATCAAAACCTTCATACAAAGACTCAGGCAGAAATAAACTTAGACTCTGGCTAAGGGCTATATGTAAAAAATATGACTTTACCCTTGAGCAGCTATCATTAAATCTAGGATTCAACGAAAGCTATCTAAGCAATGTAGGCAGCAAGTCACGTTTTGAAAAACGCGGTGATATTAATTCAGAAGAATATAGAAAACTGGTTAATAATTTCCTTGTGGATGATTACAAAGAATGTAGACATACCATAGCGCAATTTATCGAACAGATTGATAGCCTTGATGATGATCTTCATGACGTAAAATTCAAATATGACAGATGTATATATTCACTAGAACAAGCAAACAAGAATACTGAATACTGGATGAGAAAGTTACCTAAAACCAGATTTCAGGCGTTTAAACTGTTTATGAAAATGATGTTTGGAGGCCAGCCATGACACCTGAAGAAATCAGAAAGAATGCACCAAAGGGAAGTACACATTACAGGAAATTGAGTACCGGTGTTGTAGTTTACTTCAAAAAGAATAAAATGTTTTATACATCCAGTTGTGGAAATATAAGTTATCCACGCAGTTTTAAAGAAATTAAGCCCCTCTAAGGGGCTTTTTTAATACCAAAAGTTTTATATTTATAAATTATTAATAACTATTATTTATTGGATTTTAAACATATTTATATTCATGATTATGATTCATCAATGGAGTTTAATATGAAAAACAAAGTAGGCGCGCCGATTAAATACGACATTATGGCGATGGCAGTAGGTGACATTATTGTGGCTGAGAATAAGAGCACAAAAACAATGGTCAGTCTGATTAATCACAGGCTTAAATACATTGGTGTTACTGACAGAAAGTACACCTGTCGGCGTATTGGTAATGATGTTCATATTGTGAGGATTTTATAGTGAATAACATATCAAAAGATGCCCTGTTCTTTATGAACTGGTTTGAAAAAGAATATCCAGAATTTGTAAATCAGTATGGGCAGGTCAAAGGATTTTATGATCAGTCATCTGATGAGTTCCAGATTGAGGAAATACAGGATGCATATATCGAAAGAAAGAAAGGTAATGAACCATTGCCCATGTATTTTGGCGACAGTGGTCAGTTTAGATAAGGAAAGGTTATGAGCCATTATTTAACTTTAAAAGGTATCGGTAGACCAGTTGCGTACTTCCCAAAGCTTGGTGTTTATCTTGAGAGCGTGACGGCTGGTATATTTTTGTGCCAAATTATTTATTGGCATGACAAGGCAACCAGTGAACTAGGTGTCTATAAAACATCTGAGGAAATTCAAGAGGAAACAGGACTTACTTATCGAGAACAAGTAACAGCAAGAAAGAAGCTTTGTTCGCTTGGCTTAATTGAAGAAACAAACAAAAGACTTGAGCATAAAATATACTTTAAGTTTAACGAAATTGTTTTTGATGAATGGCTTAGTGGATGTCTTGGAGTTGAAATTCCCGAACGACGAAAACGCATTTCGGGAAATGCGGAAAACGCAGTTCGACGAACGACGAAAACGCATTTCGTTCTACAAGAGAATACACAAGAGAATACAAACATAGACGGCAAGCCTGAAAAATTTGTATTCAGAAAAGCTTTAATAGATTTAGGAGTTAATAAAAATCTTGTAGATGATTGGTTGATTGTTAGAGGGAATAAGAAGGCATCAAACACCCAAACTGCTTTCAATGGTTTTGTAAAACAAGTAAATGATTCTGGACTTGATGCTGAAACCGTTCTGAAAATCTGTGTTGATAAATCTTGGAGTGGCTTTAAGAAATCATGGTTATCGAATATTGATCTATCTGAATACCAGACAGAACCCAAGGAACTGAAGCAAGACAGTACATACGAAATTGAACTGGTGGAATATTAATGACTACATCACTGCATGCCATAAACTTTGAACAATATGTTCTATGTTTTCTAATGGACAATGAAAACGGATTAAGCTTTTTGAAAGTTAAACCAAAGGTTGAGCATTTCTATGCTGACCGACACAAGGAGATATTCAAGGTAATTGAATCACTGGCATTTCAGGGAAAGCCTTATGATTATGAAATCGTTCTTGATCAACTAAAAACGCTAGGTCTTGATTACAAGGTCGGGGGTGAAGAATATTTCAAAGAAATGATGAGTAACTTTGCAGCTCCTAGTGCTGTGAACGGATTTCATGAAAAACTGATAAAGCTGGAAGAATGCAGAAGGGTTGAGGAGGTAGGAAACAAGATTTTAGAACTATCACGAAACACTATGATTGATGATATGCCTAGAATCGCACAGGAGCTTGCTAGCGGCTTGGAAACTGTTTTTGTGAGTGACAGTACCATCAGCTTAACGGAAAGTGCTGCTGAGGCTCTGAGCGTCATTCACGATAAGCTGACTCACAAGAAAGAAAACAGGGGAACGGCTTATGGTGTGAATACTGGTTTACGTGATCTTGATGCGACTCTAGGAGACATTGAGCCATCACATTTGTGTGTTATTGCTGCTGCCCCGGGTGGTGGTAAAACCACACTGGCACAAATGATTGCTCTGAATGCAGTGAAAAAGAATAATGCCCCTACAATTTTCTTTTCATGTGAAATGGCACATTATGAGATAACCAACCGGATTATCAGTGCTGAGTGTAGAATACCAATAGAACGCATCCAGAACGGTACAATGGACAGTGATGATTACGAACGATGGGTTCAGACTACTGCAACAGTTTTCCCGAACTACAAGCTGGATATTGTGGACAAGGCAGCAATAAGCATTGGTGAAATCAGGTCTGAAATACAGAGAACAATTAAGCGGCATGGGAAGGTTGGTTGTGTGATTGTTGATTACCTTCAGCTTGTCGAAGATAAAAATGCAAAGGATAACTTTGAAAAAATATCAAATGTATCTACTGGTTTAAAACGAATAGCCAAAGACTTCAAGGTTCCGGTTATTGCTCTGTCGCAGCTAACGAAAGAGGCTCAAGGCAGAAGAATTACCATGTCTGATTTACGTGGTTCAGGTCAGATTTCACAAGATGCAGACAAGATCATTCTTTTGCATCCAGATGAAAAAACTCTAGGTCTGATTGTTGCGAATGTGGCAAAGAATCGTCAAGGCCCTAAAGGTGAATCTCGTTTAATTTCTGCTTTTGATATATGTCAGTTTGGAAACATCAGACGGCAAGATGACTTTTAATTTTAAAAAATAATGAGTAATGAGAGGAATATAAAATGTCAATTAAAGAAATCTGTCAGCACGAGTATCAATATTCTTGGATTTATGATTCTTGGATGTGTATTCATTGCGATAAATTAAAAAACAGTATTGACTGAATTAATATTAAAGCATATAGTTTGTATAAATTAGTGAGGATTAGGAAATGAGCAGATTACAAGTAGGTGGGTTGGCTTTGTGTTTAAGCAATGGCCTTGTCTGCACTTTGATTGAGTTTATTGGTGACGGTTTTAATGGAGTTGGTGTTGCGAGATATGATGTATGGAAAATTAAGTTTTCAGTGCCGGTAATAGGGTCGGATTTGGGACTTTTGAGCGAACTTGTTTATGAGGAGTCTAGATACCTTTTACCCCTAGGCGACCAACAAACCCAAGATGAATTAGCAAAAGAGAAGGAATTTGAAAATGTTTAAGAATTTAAAAATCGCAATAATAGACGAGCAGCATTTAACGGCTGTTTGTGAAGTGCTGGAAAGCATGGGCTATCAAAAGCAGGCATGGTTTACAGATAGTCCTAAATATATCTGGTGTAATCTCAAGGGTGGAATGTCTGGATTTATCCATGAGCCTTCAGGACTGGATGAATATCTCGAAACTGTAACACTTCGCGACCTTCTGCAAATGCGTGATGAAATGGTAAAGGAGAAGATTAATGAGGTTGTAAACCTGGAGAAATGCCGTGAATCTAATTGAAAAGTGCGGTGGACAGGGTCCAGCCGAAATGATTGCTGCTTTAGTTCTCTCAACTGTTGCATGCCCTGATGGGTATTTTCCTCAATTACAAAAATATTTTTCTGTGCTTGATGGCCATGTGTACCTATACCACGAGAAAGAGCGTCAATTTCTACCATACATGGATTTAGATAAGGTTTATCTGGACTACGTGTGGCTTAAAGATCTTAAAGCAGAAATCGAAGCAGGACGCCGCCTACCAGAGAAGGGGGTCTTATGAACACCACATCAACATCAATGATATTGGCAACGTCTATAGCTGCCACATCTAACACGGATAGCTATAGTATGGCTGAATACTGCAAGGCGATTGAATTTAATTTTAATCCTCTGGTGGCAAGTGTGTTAGAAAAAAGGGCTTATGCGGATTGTGTAGATTATTTATATCCTCAGTTTTTTTACGACTCAATCCTATTCAAGGTTTGTTTTATTGGAATGTTTTTAGTTTTTGTTTCTTTTGTGATATGGAGAAAGATAAAATTCCCCCAAAAAGAATGGATCACTATCTTTATGGAATCAATCGCTATGGTTTGCGTTTTTTCTGTAGTGATTGGTCTGGTTTACATGGTGGTGAAATGCGTCCTTTCCCTATGGGGGATTAATGTTTAGCTATGAGGGTTTATTCGCTGCATCTTTGATAATTTCAATATTTATTATGCTGTTTATGTTGTTTTATCTAAGTGAGATGAACAGAGCTAAAAAATATATAAAACCCTGTTTTGTTTTAGTCTTTGTCTATGCGGTAATTACGGTTTTTATCGTTCTGCCGATTTTTCTTTACGATGTAATTATTTGGTTTTTAAGTGTGTGAGGTGAACCATGATTAGTATGAATAGCAGTTTAATTAACCATGCATTGAGTGATCAGTTAGCCAGAGAAGTTGAGGAATTTCTGGCGCGTGGTGGCAAGGTAAAGTCTGAAAGTATTCAGCGCCGTGATATTGAGGAATTAACGCCGGACTTTAAGCGTGACTTTGTAATCTCAGGCAGAAAACCTGAAATGGTCAAGGCTGAGAAAAAAGAAGAAAAAGAACCTAAGCCTAAAAAAGAAAAAGTTAAGGTAATTAAACCTAAGCCAGAACCTAAACCGAAACGCGAACCTAAGCCCAAGAAGCAGGTAGTCAAAGTAGTTAAGGCTAAGCCATTGCCGAAACCAAAACCTCAGCCTAAACCAAAGAAAGAGAAAAAAGAAAAGGTATTTACTAAAGAGACCTTAAGGGTTAGAGCTAACCAGAAATCGCGTGAAGAGGCTTTGAAAAAAGGTTTAGATACTTTTGAAGGTGAGTGTAAAAAGCATGGCATGACTGTATTCAAGATTCACAGTGATGCATTTAGATGCCGTGAATGTGCAGAGCTTGACAAGCAGCGCAGAACTGAAGCCAAGAGAGCTAAACGTGATCAGCGAGAAGTTAGAAATGAGGATAGGAAGAAAGCGGCTATTGCAAGTGGTCATACTAAGTTTGATGCCGAATGCTTGCATCATGGCTTAACTGAGCATCATCTTACGAGGAATAGCCGTAATCACACAATTATGGTGTGCACCTTATGCAAGAAAGAAACTAACAAGCGAACTGTAGAGAGAAGGAAGAAAGTCCAGTACAGGGATTATGAGAGAAATTCTTTTATTAGAAATGAGCTATTTGATAGGCGCATAAGTTGTGTTGCACTGGCAGAGGCGATTAGTGCTAGCCCATCAACCATGAACAAGATCAAGCGTGGTGAACAGCTTTGCAGTGACAGACTATGGCAAGCCGTTAATCAGTTCTTTGAAAAACTTGATAAATAAATATTGTAAAGCATATCTATGAATGGTATGCTTTATTACATTAAAGTGAGGGAAATAAAATGGAAGAAGAAGTTGTATTAACTGCTATAAATGAACTAACAAATCTTTGTATTAAAAAGAGTATTTCCAACAAAAATTTGACGTTCAAGGTTGAGATAAACCAGATTAATCAGGACATGCATATTGCGGTTTTTCAATATAAACCAAAAATAGTCAGTATTGGAAACACAATTGGGTTTAAGTTTTATAACTTCGATACGGAAAAATTCAATGATGACATTGTTGAAGATATTAACTGGCTAATGTCTGAAGTAAGGAGAATTTCAAATGAGAGATAGAGAAAGCTGCCCTTTGTGGTTTGGTTCGATTCTTTTTATGGTAGTGTTTGTTCTGTTTTTATTATTGGCTTATAAGGTGGCAGGTTGATATGAAAAATTATAAAGTACGTGTGAACAATGAAGCTGAAAGCAAAGAAGCGCAGGAGCTGTTTTTTGAACTAGGCGCAACACTAGGCAATGGTGATCATCATGCTGTAATGGTTCCGGGTATTTGCGGCATTGCCAATATAGCCGGCGAAATTAATTTTATTTTCAATGAATCTGTTTTTATTGACATTATCGCAAAAGAACTAACTTTCCCTAAACTTCGTGATTTAGTTGTTTTGAAGCGAAATAATGTTAATGATGCTACGCATGAGGATAATGGGCATAGATACTACACCGCTTCAAATGGTAATTTATATGGATTCATGAATGGTAAATGGCTTCAGTTTGATGGCTGCAAGTCACCCACATTTACACAAATAAAAAAGAGCGAAACCATGAAAGAATATTTAAACGAAAAATATGAACTGATTACTGCGCCTGAGTCAGAGGCTAAAGAACCACATGCTAAGGGGTGGCTTAAAGTTCCAGAAGGGAGTGGGGCTTATTGCCAATACAGAAAGGGGGAAGATGATAATGAATTTTTCCTTAAAAAGATTGGTGATACTTATTATTTCGCAAATAAGGAAAGCTGTTATTCTTGGGGGTGGTATGGATTTGAATTAAAGGGGCATGAGTTTGTTTTATGGCAACGCAACGCGCCTGCTGTGTCTGATGAAGTTAATAAGTCATCTAAATTAAAGAGTGTATCAGAGACCCTAAAAGAGCGTCAGCAGCAATACGGATGCTTTGAAGATGTGGCTATGGTTACTCGTAAAATCATGGATGCAATTGAGTGGGCTAGAGGCAAGGATAAGCTTCCAGAGCCTCATCATGAAGCACTACACATGATTGCATCAAAGATTGCTCGTATTGTGAATGGTGATTGCAACCACAAAGACAGCTGGCATGACATTGGCGGCTATGCAAAATTAATTGAAGACCTTATTGGTGATACTGAGGATGATATTCCTTTTTAAATGTGAGGTTAGCATGATTAAACCGAAATGGGGTGGTTATAAAATCCCTGCATTAAAAGAGAAGTGTAATTGTATGAGACGAGCAGCAAAGATAGACGAGAATCAGCCAGAGATTGTAGATGCATTGCGAGCTATGGGGTGTAGTGTGACAATCCTTTCAGCGGTTGGAAATGGGTGTCCTGATATTTTGGTTGGTTTTCGTGGAATCAATCTGCTATTTGAAATAAAGGATGGTAAGAAGCCGAAGTCTAAGCGTCAATTAACATCAGATCAGGTGAAGTGGCATGCTGCGTGGAATGGTAAAGTCTATATCGTGGAAAGTGTTGAACAGGCTATTACTATTATTAATGACCAAAATACTTATATATAAATATTTTTCATTAGTAATTTGCTGATTGTGTTGGTATATTTGTTTTAAGAATTAATCCTCGCGGGTTAAGACTAAACCATCTTCCCTATCTCGCCTCTATCAAAATTTGAGTAAGGAATATGGTTACCTTAAAAGTAAGACTGGTGTGTAAGTGCCTTTGTTTATGGCGTTGCAATCGAAACCACTCCCGGGTAGCCCCTGTTTCAGCAGGACAAGCAAAGAGTAAATTGCAAACATCATGCCCCTGTCGTTTGGGGGAAATAATAAACATGACTGAAGCGAAAGTCCTTCATAGAAAACCCCATTTAAGGGGTTTTTTATTGTCTATTAATAAGTATTGGTTATGAGTTAATACATCTTGTATAAATAATTTTGATATAATCGCGCGCGTGAGATAATGTTATTATCAGGTTTGTTTATATAGGAGTGTCGAAAATGACAGAGAAGAAAGAAACCACAGAAAACGTTCAGGAAAAGGCAACTGAAGCAACAGTATCTCAAAAGGAATTTGACAAGGTGAAAGCTGAGAATGCTGAGCTTCGTAAAAAGAATGTAGCCTTGCACAATGAGAACCAACGCCTGAAGGATAGTGTTGCACCTCAGAAGCCTAAAGGTGATTTCGTTTTTGACGAGAAGAAAGGCTATACCTTTAAGGAGCGTAAGTAATGAGTGTACGTCCTAAAGTTCCTCAACAAAAGTCTGCTGAGCAGATTGAGAAAGAGTCGAAGGACTTGGCCACGCTTGAAGCGAACAAAGAAGCTGCACAGCGGCGTGGTGGTCGGTCTACTGCACTCAGTCCGATTAGTCAGGGTACAACAAATGGTCTTAAAACTTTACTAGGTGGTGGCGGACAATGAGCGAACTGGCAACGAGTAAGATTAAAATGTTGGGCAATCTGAAAGTTGCCCGCTCCAAACATGAGCCGAAATGGATTGACTGTTATAAATACGGCGCACCTGAACGTGAGCCTGATTTTACTGATGTAAGTAGTGATGATCAGAAAAGCCGTGTGAATCTTTATGATGGTACTGCTGCTGATAGTGTCCAGTTGCTTGCGAGTTCTATTATATCTGGAACTGTCCCTCCTAACGTTCGTTGGTTTAAGGCTGTGCCTAGTGGTCTTGAAGATGATGAAATGACAGAGGCAGATCAGTGGCTTGATGATGTATGCGAAATGATGTGGCGCAAGATTCATGCCGGCAATTTCAACGTAGAGGCATATGACTGCATTCAGGACTATGTTGTGGGTGGTTGGGGTGTTTTGTACATCACACAGGATGGTGACGGTTATCGCTTTGAGAACTGGCCGTTAGGTAATTGCTGGTTTTCAACAAGTAAGCAAGGTGGTCTGGTTGACATTATCTATCATGTTGTTTCCATGTCTGCAAAACAGATGGTAGAAGAATATGGTGAGAATGATGTTCATGAGTCGGTTAGACGCGCTGCGAAGGATGATGTAGAGCGAAACTATACTGTTCTTCATGTAATTGAACCGCGTAAAGATGGTAGTGAGAATGCAGACCTACCAGAGAAAATGCCATTTGCTTCCTACCATATTGATATTGATAACAAGCATCTGATTAAGGAGGGTGGTTATCGTAGCTTTCCTTGTGCTGTGCCACGTGCTCACAAGATTGCCAATTCAGTCTATGCGGTTGGTCAGATGTTTAAGGCTTTGCCTGATGCCAAGTCGTTAAATGAAATGCAGCGCATGTTGTTAAACAGCATGGATGTAAATGTAAATGGATTTTGGGCTGCTGCTGATGATGGTGTAATCAATCCTGCAACGTTCCGTATTGGCCCAATGGAAATGGTCATGGTTCGCAGCATGGAGCAACGTCCACAGAACCTGATGCCAAATACAAACGTAAACTTGGCTGACTGGATGGTATCTGGTAAACAGCAGGCAATCCGCAAGGTATTAATGTCTGATCAGCTACAGGCGCAAGATGGGCCACAAATGACAGCAACAGAGGTTTATGTTCGTGTAGACCTGATTCGTCAGTTATTAGGGCCAATGTTCGGGCGTTTGCAGGATGAGTTTATGATGCAGATATTAGACCGATGTTTTTCTATTGGTTACTCTGCTGGATGGTTTGGTGAAGCACCAGAAGAATTACTTGGTGAAGAACTGAAGTTTAGATTTGAGAATCCATTTGCACGTTCACAGCGCTTGGAAGAAGTTACAGCAATTGAACGTTTAATGGGTAGTGTTGGATTAATGGCTGAAGCATTCCCAGAAGTCTTGGATAACATCAATGCAGATGCAGCATATAACGTTTTACAGGCTGGTTATGGAGTCCCTGCATCAGTGAGCAGAACAGCAGATCAGGTGATTAAATTACGTGAGCAGCAGCAGCAGCAGAAACAGCAGATGGAACAGCAGCAAAGACAGCAAGGTGCTGAGGATGCAATGGCAGGAGCAGCTTTAGATGTAATGACACAGCAAGGGGCTAACAATGATTTATAAAATGTTTCAGTATTCATTAATTTTAGTTATACTTGCGCTAACAGTTATTGGCATTATCACTATCGTCTACACTGTTCGTGAGTATCGCAATCAGCGCAATGTGCTTAAATCCACAAAAGAGCTGATTCACACTTGGGCTAATCCTGATATGAGAGCAACGCCACAGGATTACCAAAGAGTGTTTGAAATTGATGCAAGCGGACGGCGTGTTTTGATGCAGTTGGTTAAGAAGTACATGCAAGAACCGTTTGATGTAGATGATAGAAAGACAGCATACAGATGCGGCGCAAGAGAACCAGTCGCATTTATTATTGAACAGATACAAAGAGGACGTAATCAATGAGTGAATCTGAAGCAGCGGTAGAGACTACAGAGCAAACTAATTCATCTGCTCAACAAGAAAGTCAGGCAACTACTGAGACCACACAGGATAATAGTCAACAGGCTCAAGAACAGAATCAGCAGCAAGGAGGTGATTTAACTGCTGACTCATACAATATTGAGCTTGAAGGTTTTGACTTTAACGAGTTTAAAGGTCTTGAAGAAAACAAGGCATTCTTGGGTAAGGCTGCTGAACTCGGCATCACCAATGATCAGCTACAGTATTTAATTGGTGAATACAATAATCGAGCTGCCGGATTACTCGGTGCAAGTGCAGAACTGGACACAGAAGCCACAGTGGGTAGCCTTAAAGAAGTTTGGGGTGATAACTTTGATACCAATGTGGTTAATGCTCAAAAGGCATTACGTGCTGCTGGATTTACAGATGAAGATTTAAATAAGCCAGAGATCGGCAACAACGTGGCTTTGGCTAAACTCGCGGCGCATTTTGGCGCACAAATGAATGAAGACGCGACACCGAAAGGCGCTCCGGCTTCTAATGCAATTAATATTCAGGACTTACTAAGCAATCCTGCATATGACGATGTTTCTCATCCTGACCACAATGATGTTGTGAAACAGGTTGAGGCATACTACTCTAAAAACCGCTGATCAGGAGCTAACACATGACAGCAGATACTATTAAAGCGAATTATGTGCGCGAGTTTAGTGATAAGTTTGCGCTTGACGTTCAACAAAAGCAGTCACGTTTAGAGCGTGGGGTAACCAATCATGGTCGTATCGTGGGTGCTGACTTCACGATTAACAAGTTTGGTACTGTTGAAATGCAGGACAAGACAGTTCGACTAAAAGAAACTGATCTTACACTCATTCCAACCTCTGCGCGTATCGTCACGATGCGAGACAAGATTCTTGCAACGGCGATTGATGCGACAGATGAAACCAAAATGAAGGCTGACTTGCGTGGCCCAATCCGTAATACGTTCTTCGGTGCTGTAAACCGTACCAAAGATGACATTATCTATAATGCCCTGCTCGGTGATATTGCATCTAAAACCACTTACTCGGATTCTGGTATCGCTCAGGTATCTCTGCCGGCTTCTCAGAAAATTACGCTAACCACTGGTGTGACTTCTGGCATGTTTACCCAGATTCTTTCAATGTTTATGGGTAACGAAGTGGGCGTAGAAGATGGTGAAGAAATCTATATCACCTATAACGCTGCCATGATGAAAGCCATTCTGGATAACGAAACTCTAACCAATGCAGACTATGCAGCAGTTAAGATGCTTTGGGAGGGTAACATTTCCGGTAAATGGTTAGGCATGAACTGGATTCCGTATAACCGCATGAAAGTCGGCTCTACTGAGGGTACGCGTGTTGGTGTGGCTTGGGCCAAGTCTGGCATTGAGTATGGTTGGAACGTTCCGCAAGACTTCCGTATTGATGTGCGTCCAGACCTTGAATACGCTACTCAGTTCGGTGGTATCTACTCGTTCGGTGCTGGTCGTAATGACGAGAAGAAAGTTGTGGCGTTTGAGTTCTTGAGTGCTTAATTGCTAACAAGCCTGAATAAAATACATTAAACTAAGGGTGTCTTGAAGATGCCCTTTTTTAATGGAGCAGATATGAATAATACAAAAGTGTCTATTGCGAATTATGCTTTAGCCTTGATTGGTTCAGAGCCGATACAGGACTTTGAAAGCTCAGTAAAGAATGCAAAGTTAATCAGAAGTATGTATGACATAAAGCGACGTGCATTGCTTCGGGACCATCCTTGGTCATTTGCCAGAAAGCGTATAAAGATTGCACCATCGGCAGAAAAGCCAGATTTTGGTTATAGCAATAAATTTGCATTGCCGCGTGATTTCATTCGATTGCTTGACCCAAACCAGTTTGACTTCACTATTGAAGGTGCTTATATCCTTGTCAATGCTGAAGAGCTGCAACTGTCATACATCTATGATTGTGACAATGAAGCAATATGGGATGATTCATTCGCTCTCTGCATGTCATACGCGCTGGGTGCTGACTTATGCAAACCGATTACAGGCAGCGATTCCTCAAGAGATACATTGCTAATCATGCTTCGTGATGAACTGAGAGCAGCCAAGAGCATTAATGGCCAGCAGTTACCATCTGGCAAGTTCCAGAATAACTATGTTTCTCCATACATTGCAGTGAGATACTGATATGGCGCTAAATATAATCAAGTCTAATTTCAGTTCCGGTGAGCTTGACCCGATACTCTCTACTCGAGGCGATGTGGCGCAATATCATAACGGTGCAAAAGAGCTGACTAATGTTATTGCACTGGTAGAAGGTGGGGTCAAGAAACGTGCAGGGACTCGCTATATTCGCAAGGGCACAACATCTGATTATATTAGGATGCTGCCATTTGCGCCTAGTGCTTCACAGCCGTTCTTTATCATCCTTGGTGTAGGTAAGGCAACCATTGTTAATGCAACCACGCTGGATGTCGTAACCACAGTGACCACACCATACAACACAGTGCAGCGCGTTAAAGATGTTCAGTACATTAACTCGCGTTACACCTTGTTCTTTACTCATCCCGATTTTCCAGTTCAGCAGCTTAGAACGAGTGCGGATTATGCAGCATGGAGCTGGACAGAATTAATTTTTGATATACCCCCATTAGCAGAAAGTGGGCGCTCACCTAACAGTACATTGCAACCAAGTGCAAAAGAGGTGGGAGCGTCAATTCTGCTTAATTCAAGTGCATATTCCAATTGGTCAGCAACACAGCAGTATTACATTGGAGATCGTGTTTATTACAATTCTTCCTATTGGGAAGCTGTAAATGACAACTTAAACTCGCCGCCTTCCGGTTCAAATCCGAATTGGGTGTATGTCCCTGAAAGCCTGCCTAACATTTTTAGCCCTTCTGATGTGGGTTCTATTGTAAAAATTAACGGTGGTATGGTCAGAATTAACGAGTTTGTCAATTCAACATCGGTGCGCGGTGTGGTTCTGGTTGAGCTTAATTCTGGAGTACAGGCATTGGGTAGATCATGGACAATTACAGGTGGTGCTTATAATGCAACCGATGGCTATCCGCGTTGCTGCACCTTTTTTAAACAGCGTCTTGTGCTGGGTGGTACTAGAAAATATCCGAACATGGTCTGGTTTAGCCGGATTGGTGACCCTCAAAACTTTCTCGAAACCACAAAGGATGCAGATGCATTTAGTGTTGCCCCTGCTTCAGATCGTTCTGATAATATCTTGCACCTTGTTCAGTCACGAGGCGTTGTGGCCTTAACCGGTGGTTCTGAGTTTTTGATTGATTCAAATGAGGCACTAACCCCAACTACTGTGCAAATTACCGAACATACGGCGTATGGTTCTTATCCAGATGCTCGGCCTACTCGTGTTGCAAATGAATTGTTATTTGTGCAGCGTGGTGGCGAGCGATTAAGAGCATTGTCCTATCGTTATGAAGTAGATGGTCTGGTCTCGCCAGACATTAGCATTCTGTCTGCACATATTACGCGGAACAATGGCGGTATTGCTGAACTGTCCTACCAGCAAGAACCTAATAGCTTAGTGTGGGTGGTGCTTGAAAATGGTAAGGTTGCAGGCGTGACATTAAACCGCGAGCAAGAGGTCATTGCTTGGGCATTGGAAGATTTCAATGCTGAGGTGCTATCAGTTGTAAGCACGCCTACCCTACTTGGTTCTGATAAAACATTTGCACTCATCAAACGACTTGATGGTCAGGTCTGGCTGGAGCAGCTTACACAGGACGCATTAACTGACTGTGAAGTGGGTTATACAGTAAGCAATAACACCATTACAGCGACACATCTAAACGGCTTTGCTGCATCAGGTATTGAGAACGTTCAAGCATGGATGATGGTTAATGGTGCTTATACTCAGGTCAAGATCAAATCTAGATCTGGGAATGTTTTAACCCTTCAGGATGATGATTACACCGGAAAGACGGTTTATGTTGGCGCACCAGTCAAGTGTAAAATCTCACTGTTGCCGCCTGAATTTGCTCAATATCCTTCCTCTATGCGTACTTCAAAAATAACGATTCATTCAGTCTATGCAACGATTTATAATACACTTGGCTTACGTGTGAATGGTGAGGATGTGGATGATATACGTTTTGATGATAATCCGCTGAATCCACTTAAACCGTTTAGCCGTGTGGTCAATATTGGACAGTATGGGTGGACAACAGTTGAAGATTTGGACATGGTAATTGAACATGACAGACCTTTGCCATTTCATTTGCAAGCAGTCAATCTCGAATTAACGGTGAATAACAAATGATGATACGAAAAGCGACGCTAGACGATGTTCCATTACTGATGTTATTTGCTGACTGGCTGGAGGATGAATCAGCACGATATAAACGATTAGGCGTAAATAAAGAGAAGGTGGTGAGTCACTTCACTGCGATTATTGAGAATGAGGACACAGGCGTAATTCTTCTTGCTGAACAGAATGGCGTAGTTCTTGGTGGCTTTGCTGGTGGTGTGTACTCGGACTGGATGACAGACAGCTTGTTGACGTTTGACTATGTGAACTACGTGATGCCCGACTGTCGTGGCCTTAAGATTGGCGAAAAACTTGTGGCTGAATTTGTCAAGTGGTCAAAGCAAAGAGGTGCTAAACTTGTGCAATGTGGCACAGCGACAGGAATCACACCGGACAAGACTATAGAAATGTATAAACGGTGTGGCTTCAGAGAGCAAGGCCGATTCTTAGAAATGGAGATATAGACATGGGTTCTTCAGCAGCAGCAATTATGCAAGGCGCGCAAGGAATAGTACAAGGCATCGGACTTTATCAGGAAGGTCGAGCCGCAGATAAGCAATCGAAAGTTGATGCAGAACTTTATCAGTCAGCAGCACGAGTAGAGGCTAAAAAGATTCGTGAAGCCGCAGCCAATCAAAAGTCATCTGCAATCGCACAGGCCGCAGAGAATGGGCTAGATGTAAGCACAGGCACACCTGTTGTGGTGAATGACTACATCACACAGCAGTCAGAACAGGATGCATGGATGACCATATTGAATGGTCGCGAGGCTGCATCAGTAACAAGGCAACAAGGTAAGGCAGCACGGCGAGCAGGAACATGGGGCTTTGTTTCTTCTGCTACAGGTGGCTTGCTTGCTGCCAAACAGACTTTAGATACAGCTAAGTCACAAAAACGACAGACAGCACTTTCAAAGGGGTAAGTTATGGCGCGTATACCATTGGGTAATTTTGGCAATGTTCGGCCACAGAATACAAATGCTCAGGCATCTGGCGCTGGTGCTCCTTATCAGGCTGTGGCTCAGGTCTTGGGTGCTGGTGCTAATCTCGCTGGGGCTAATTATACCAATCAGCTTCGAGAGCAGAATATTGTAGACCAGATTCAAGAGCGTGATGAACGTCTTAAATTTGTGGGAATATCAAGTAAAACCGCTGCTGATATTTCCCTGCTTGATGATGACTTGACCACAAAGGTAAATGCTGGCGAGTTGAATCTTGAACAGTCTATTCAGCAACGACAGGACGGTGTTAAGGCAATCAAGGAGCGATATGCTGCTGATGTACCACAACGCTTTCAAAGGAATTTTGAGCAATGGGCTGATGTAACGGCTTATGAAAGTTCTTCAAAGCTTGCGCCTGTTGTCCAGCAGATGAAGCAAAAGGAAAACCTTCTAGCGGTTGATGAAACCATTGATAATGCACTCAAGGTGGGTGACAAGGCTCAGTTCATGGCTTTGACTACTCAAGCATTAGAAGCATCGGGTCTGCCTTCGAACATTAAGCAGCAACGTTTACTCGAAGCTCAAACACGCTGGGACAAAAACAGTGCATCAACTGAACTGATTGCCCTTTCAGATGCAGGAGACATAGAAGGCATTAACCAGAAGTTTAGCAAAGAGGAATTAATCAAGAATTATCCTAACCTTTCTGCTGAAAATATCTTGCAATTTCAGGAGTCAGCAGGACGAGAAGCTGATAGAATCGCGCGTGCGAGAGAAGTAGAAGAGGCCAAACGGATTAACCTTGCTGGACAGGTGTTCAATGACTTTAAATCTGCCGTGCTTACTGGACGTGCTTTAACGCCAGAGTTGCAAGAGAATACACTAGCTGCGGTTCGTGGTACTGAGTATGAAGCAGAGTTCCAGTTTTATCAGCAGCAATCTAAAAACTTTGGCAAGTTCCAGAACATGAGTACATCGGCCCAGCTTGCAGAGATCAATGCAATCAAGGCCAATCTGAAGAACAGTAAGTCAAGTGACCCTCAGACAGAAGAAAAGATACTCGGCGTTTATGAGAACATCTATTCTGAGAAACTGAATACTATCCGCAATGACCCATCGCAAGCGGTTCGAGAGGCAGGGGTGAGAGTTCAACCTGTTACGGCAGTGCAAATTGTTGCCAATCCGCGAGCAGCGGCAGCAAGTATTGTTGAGAATGGTATCAGTCAAATGTCCTTGAAAGATGCTAATGTTTCATTAAAGCCTATTCCTGCTGAAAACCTTCCTGAAGCTAAACAGGCGTGGAATAAATTAGGCGTTGATGGAAAACTGAACATGATTAGCGAAATGATTCGGGGGACTCGTAACGTACCGAATGGTCCTAAGATTTGGGGTTCGGCACTTGGTCAATTGGCAGATGGGGACCTATCCTATGTCATGGCTGGTGTTGCACGGATGAATAATTACAAGTCAGAAAACGAGGCAGATGTTGCAAGGTCGATCATTACCGGAAATCAGTTACTTAAAAACAAGCAATTCGTCATGCCTAAAGAAGATGACATGCGTAGGGAGTTTAACAAGTATGTTGGTGGTGCTGTCACCGGAACGGATGCAAACATGATGTATTCTGCATTTAAATCTATCTATGCTGACATGCTGAACACTCGTGGATTAAGGCATGATAAGAAGGATGACCGTCCAATAAAAGAGCCACTCAATGATGCGTTAAAGTGGGCAACTGGTGGTATGTATGATCAAGGTGACTTTAAGAACTATGTCGGCGGAACGATACAGGACTGGAAGGTATCCAAACCTTACGGCATGAGGGATGATCGTTTTGAGGCAAGTCTTGAAGGGATGTATCGGTTTATTGCTAAGAATAACGGCGTATCTATTTCTGACCTCAAAAGATTGAGACTTCGCCGCGCTGGGGTTGGCAAGAGAACCAAGTCAATTGCTTACGAGTTAATCAATGAGCGTGGCATTCCATTGTATTCTGGCGTAATGGCAGAAGGGGTAACTAAATGAGTATCTGGTTTTCTGAAATAAGTGAAGACGAACAGCTTAAGGTTGATGCTGCTAATGCGTCTGGATTGCCTCCTGCCAAACCAAAATCCAAGGAGGTTGGCGCATTCTCAGGTTCTTTGAGTGCTCCGCTGCGTGGTGCTGCTGCTGGATTTGCCAAGGTTGCTGATGTGGTTGCTGCTCCTTTTGATGCAGTAGCAGATCGTGTGGCTTATACTGCAAAGGATTTAGGTTCTGAAGGTTTTATTGAACCATATTCAGAGTTTAAGCAGACAAGGGAAGATAAACGCGACAGGCTGGTGCTGGGTGGTATTGAAACATTAGAGGATAAAGAGAATACAGGTGCAGTAGGTCGGTTTGCCTATAGCATTTCTGACTTCATTACTCGTGGAGCAATCGGTAGTGCATTAGGTGGCATTGGTGGTGCTGCTGTTGTGACTGGTGGTTCTGAATCAAACTATGTTTACAAAGACTTGACTAATCAGGGAGTAGATGAAGACATTGCCCTAACCACTTCAATCATAGATGGCATGGTTGCTGGCGTGTCTACTGCATTGCCATTGTCTTATGGATTCAAGGGGACTGGTGGTCTGGTGGCTGATGCTGCATTGTCAGTGGGTAGTGCAACAGGTATTTCAGCAGCAGGACAGGTCGCCAGTGGTGCGGTTCTCAAGTCAGGTGGTTATGACAAACAGGCACAAAAGTATGATGTGACTTGGGAGAGTCTTTCAACTGAACTTGTACTGAATGGTCTGTTATTTGGTGCTGGAAGATACGCAAGCACACGCTTGAATAACGATATTGATGCAGAGATTGACAGCATAAGTGTTCAGGATATAGAAGCCAGAAACACGGAGGTACAGGCCGCATTAGCAGTTAATGAGTTACAGCTAGATAGTATCGCTCCTGTAACGCCAAAGGATGCTATTCAGGCGAACAATCACCTCAAGAATGTTGACACGGCATTAGAACAAATTAAGTCAGGCCGCCCTGTCAATGTCCCATATAAAATACAAGGTGAAAAGAAAAAAGCGCCTATCAACTATGACACCATGCCACTTGCTGGACAGGGTAGAACTATTGCCCGACGTGCCCAGCAGGAAGGTGTAGACCCATCAGTCGCACTGACCATTAGCCACTTGGAAACAGGCGGTCGGTTCAATCCTTCAGCAAAAAATAAGTCATCTACTGCACACGGCGTATTTCAAGTATTAGGTAAGACTTGGCGAAATCTTGGTGGTGGTAATCGCAATGATGTGAATGAGCAGATTCGAATTGGTTTAAAGCACATCAAGATGGCGAACAATTACATCAACAAGAAGCTCGGCAGACCTCCGGTAGCACATGAGCAATATTTAGGTCACTTGCTTGGCCCTGCAGGTGCAGTCAAGGTATTAAAGGCAGACCCCAAACGCCCATTGATTGATGTGGTTCGTGAATATGACCCGAAGTATGCCAATGCTATTGTGAATAACAACGGCATGAAAGGCTTAACCGTAGGTCAGGCGATTAGCAAGTGGGAGAACAAGTGGAATAACTTAAGCTCTCGTTATGGTGGTGCAGAGTCTACACGTTCAACGGCAATTGCTGGGAATGGTATGCCGATTGATGTTGCTTATGAAGTGCGTGATATACGTGACTTGCTTGTGGCATTTGATAAAGAAGGACGTGCAAATCCTGATTCACCTATTCCTTATGACCGTACAGCAGAAACTACAATGGCTCGCATTGATGCTATGGCCAATGATCTTGATATAGGAAGGCTAGGCGATTCAATTCGCATGAGTGACGGCGCTCCTATTATTGGTATGGATAACTTTGTAGAAAGTGGCAATGTGAGAACTGCTGCCATTGGTCGTGCTTATGAGTCTGGCAATGCTGATGCTTATAGAAACTTTGTACAGGGGGAGGCTGATCGTCTAGGTCTGGACATTTCAGACATTGAACAGCCTGTATTGGTTCGTACCAGAACCTCAGATATTGACCGTACACAATTGGCAGACTTGGTGAATAGTCCAGATGAACTACCGGCAATCCGCTTGCCACAAGAGCAGAATAGTCGTATTGACTATGACTATGATGCTACTGCACAGTTTATCCAGAATCGCGGTTCTCGTGCATTACAAGGAGAAATAGCACAGCTACCAAGAACAATGGACACAGCCACAGGAATTGAAACTACTACCTTTGTCGATAATAACGGCACTCGTAATGTTCTGGCTGTTCGTGATGGAAACATTGTAGGTCAGGCAAGGATTGAACCAAACACAGGCAAGGTTGAATATACCTCCAGTCCTGATAGTCCAGATATTGAGTCAGTGATTAGCTCAAAGGCCAATGAATACGCTACAATCGAAACAGCTAAGGCTACTGCGAGCGAGTCAGGCTTTGGTGCTTCATCGGAAGAACAGGCAGCGCTAGATATTATCATGGCTAATCCTGATCAACCGATTTCAGTGAGTCGCATAGACCCTGATGGGAATGTAGAAGAAATCACCATGACCTTACGCGAACGGTTTAATGAACTGCAAGCTGAAGCTGAAAAGGCACAGCAGGACGTTTTGGCTACACAAACTGCAATATCATGCGCGCTTAAATTTGGGGGTTGACCGTGAGAGAAGAATGTAAACAGGCAGTGGCACAGGCACTTGGCAAAGCAAAGCTCAGTATTCAGGAATCAATTGATATTGAGCAGCGCATTGCACAGGCTAAAACTAATCTGGCGCGTCAGGACATACAGGCTTGGCGTAATCTTTCACCTCTTGAACAACTTACCAAAGCAGGTGAACAGGTCGCAAAGGATATTACCGAACAGGCAAGACGCAAGAACATGATTGCAGCTCAGGACATTCTGATTCAATCACAAAACCTAGCCAAGCTTGATCATCCAACATTGTCATCCATGGAAGTGGTAGACCGACTCATTGCGGCGCATGGTGATATGTCAGGGGTTCAGTCTATTGATTCTAAATCTCGAGCCATTGCTTCAACATATCGGGGTAGACTGGTTGACCTATATTCAAATGTTAAAGGTGCAATCGGCGTATTCACTGACAAGCAGTTGGTTCAGGACATTATTAGAGAACGTTTTGGACAGAATACCGATAACGCCGTTGCCAAGAAAATATCAGATGAAATGGGCAAAGTCTTTGATGACATGCGAGAACGCTTTAATCGTTCAGGTGGTGACATTGGCAAGCTGGATAATTGGGGACTACCTCAGACCCATGATGCAGCCAAGATGCTTAAGGCAGGAAAAGAAGCATGGGTAAATGCGACAGAGAACATTGTTGATACCTCAAAATATATTCATGAAGACGGAACGTACTATACAGGCGATGAGATCAAGAAGCTGTTAGAGAATGCCTTCGATACAATCACCAGTGATGGTGCAAACAAGATTGAGATCGGCAGACAGGCAACAGGTGGTGGCACAAGTAAAGTCACTAATCGCCACTCTGAGAGTCGTGTAATTCACTTCAAAGATGCAGATGCTTGGCTTGAGTATCAGGCAGACTTCGGTGGTATGCCATTTGTAGACCTTGTAGAAGCACATATTAATGGCCTGTCTAAAGACATTGCGCTGGTTGAAAACTTAGGTAGCAATCCGAAAAACTCAATGAAAATCCTGATGGATGCCGCAGCCAAGAAAGACTTTGACAAGGGTATCGAAGCCAAGGATACACAGAAGACACGCAAACGCGCTCAGACCATGTTTGACGAACTAACAGGTGGTAATACACCAGAATCGGAAGTATTGGCCAATCTAGGCATTGCATACCGTTCTATGAACGTTGCATCCATGCTGGGTGGTACAACACTATCATCTTTGACTGACCAAGCCATGATCAAAAAGACAGCAGATATTCACGGCATTGCTTTCCGTAAAACCTTTGGGGAACTGCTGACACAGCTTAACCCGAAGAACAAGACAGACCGTGAACTTGCACACAGCCTAGGTTTGGCAACTGAGGAAATGCTCGGCTCACTGGCTCGCTTTGCTGACGATGGCTTAACCTCAGTGCACGGTAAAGCCGAGAAGCTAGCAAGAGTGTCAAGTGGTGTGGCTACTCAGGTTATGCGCCTGTCTGGATTAAATGCATTAACTGCTGCATCCAAGGTTGGCTTTAGTAAAATGCTGATGAGCAAGTATGGCGAACTTACACGTAACAAGGCTTGGAATGATCTTTCCGAAATGGATAGAGAGCTACTAAGCAAAACCGGACTTTCAGAGCGAGCATGGGAAGTGATGCGCCTTGCTGAGCCTGTCATTGACCGTAAAGGCAATAAGCTCATGTCGAACCGTTCAATCTATGAAATACCAGACGATAAGCTTAAGGCGTTTGGCAATCCTAAAAAGGTTCGTGATGAAGTGGCTACACAGTTTCAGGCACACCTACTTGATGAACAAGGCATGGCAGTAGTAGAAGCTGGACTTCGCGAACGCACCTTCTTGACTGCCGGACTGTCTAAAGGTTCAGTGATGGGAGAGATTGTTCGCTCAATGATGCAGTTTAAATCCTTCCCTGCTGCCTTTCTGATGCGTCATGGTAGTCGAGCCATGAGCAAGCCAACACTAGGCGGTAAGGTAGGCTATGCGGCATCCATTCTGGCAATGACGACAATACTTGGCGCGCTTGTTGTTCAGTTAAAAGAACTGGCAAACGGTAATGACCCTCAGACCATGTTTGACAGTGATGACCCGAAAGTAACAGGTTCATTCTTTGTTCGCTCAGTTGTACAAGGTGGCGGCTTATCCATTCTAGGTGACATTCTGGTTGCCGGTTCTGATACTTCAGGACGTGAAGTTGACTCATTTTTTGGTGGGCCATTCGCTCAAGATGTTAAGTCTATTGCTGGTGTTACGCTCGGCAATGCAACACAGTATTATGAAGACAAAGATACTAATGCAGCTAACGAGCTGTATCGACTCGTAAAAGGCAAGATTCCTGCTCAGAATCTCTGGTACACTAAAGCAGCGGCGAACCGTTTAATGTTTGATGAAATTCAGGATATTGTTGCACCAGATTACCGCCAGAAGCTTTTAGATAAGGCGGAACGTGAGCAAAACCGTACAAGATTTTGGGGTGATGATCTTGGTGACATTCAGACACCAGACTTTGAGAAAGTTGTCCAGTAGAGGTGAATATGAGTATTTTAAAACACATGTGGAATAACCTTACGTGCAAACATGTATATAAAAAGGTTAGAACTATACACGGCGATGAAATAATTTTCTTGAATTACTCAAGAAGCGAGTGGGTTTGTAAAAAGTGTGGAAATATTCATTATTCAGAATACCTTGACCGCATAGCGAAGTAAGGAGGCAGAATGAAAGACATAGATATTTATGACCTTGAACTGTCTGATTCAGATATTGATGAACTGGAACGGCGCAGAGATTTGAGGATTAAGAAACGCATTAATGAGCGACATGCCTTGCAGACTGCTTTAATGTGCGATGACCTGATTGACGAGTCAATGAAAATGGCAAACAGGGGATTAAAAGCAGTTGACCCTGAATTTAAAAACGAGTTCTTTGGATTGAGCAATAAAGTTGCCACGCTTGCAGTAAAGATGCAGCAAATCCACTTGATGAAAGTCGGCCTACTTCCTCCTGTCTCAGCGACAAAGGATACTCAGGAGAGTTACGAAGCCAGAGTCATTAAGGAGTATGAAGAACGCGCACAGCGTCGCAAGGAACAAGTCACAAGAGTATCTTAATGAAGATTAGTTTCTCTGCTTTTTTTCTGATGTATGTTGAAGGTCGATTGGGGCTAGAAGTTCCCGACTTTCATTTAGATGCTTGTGACTTCCTGCAAGAATTTGTGATGGGTGGGGATGATGACCCTGATGTGGCGGTGTTAATGTTTCCGCGCGGCCACTCTAAATCTACCAATCTTGACATATTCAATGCTTGGCTAATCTATGAAGACCCTGAACATTGGATATTACATCAGGGGACGGCAGACCGTGACGCATATAAATGTAGTCGCGGTACATTGGCTGTACTTAAAACCCATCCTCTAACTGAAAACAACGAGCTATTCAAGAAGCGAGAAGGGACTACATCTAAATGGTGGGTAAATGGCTCAACAGATGAACGTTATGGCACGTTCTTTGCTGCCGGTATCTTATCCGGTGTGACTGGGCAACGTGCAACATTCATCGAAAATGATGACGTTGAAACACCAAAAACCACAAATAATCAAGAGAAGCGAGAGAAGCTTAAAACCACACTTGGCGAGCAAACGCACATTGCTGTGCCGAACACCAAGACCTTATATATTGGCACACCACACAGTCATGATTCACTGTATACGCACTTAATTGAAAAAGGTGCTAAGACGCTGATTCTAAAGATGTTTGAGAAGGAATACAGGATTGAAAAAGGACAGACTAAGGCTGTCATTCCCTTTGCGCCAGTACATGCTTTTGCAGGAATCGGAAAGGGGGCTAAGTATCTCTACCCTGATAAAGATTATTCTGTTCATGAGATTGATGGTTTCTACCATATAGAAATCTTTGGCGAGCATAACCTTGTTGATTTCTATTCTAAAAGCATTTGGGAAAAGCGGTTTACTCCAAAGGAAATGGAGAAGCGCCGTGTTAAGTGCGAAACAATTAATGAATGGGATTCGCAGTATCAGATGCATGCCCGACCTGTAGGCAATATGCGTCTTGACCCTGATTACCTGAAGCCATATTCAGAAGAACCGCGCCTTGTCACAGCCAATGGAGAAACACGGCTGTATATTGGCGAGAATAGAATTGTTTCTGTATCGGCTCACCTAGACCCATCATCAGGCAAGAAGAACCGCGACGTCTCAAGCTTTACCATTCTTTTCCAAGATGACATAGGTCGTCTATATTGGCATCGTTCTGCTGGTCTAACAGGAAAGATTATTAATGTTGATGAAGAAGGAAATATCTGCACAGGTGGCCAAGCCTGGACTGTCGCCGATTTAGTCAAAGAGTTTAACCTTCCTGCGGTAACCGTAGAGACAAACGGTATTGGGGGTCACGTTCCTGATAACCTTCTTGCAGTATTTAAAAAACGCAAGATTCGCTGTGCTGTGCAAGGCATACATGAAAGCAAGAACAAGAACATCCGTATCCTGGGAGCAATTGAAGGACCTTTATTGTCTGGCTATCTATATGCACATGAAAGCATCCTGAAAGATGAGAACGGCAATGATTCGGATATTGTTAAAAAAATGCGTGTATTTAACCCTGAAACACAAGATAATCCTGATGATGAGATTGATTCACTCGCGAAGGCTATCAGCAATGAACCTGTTCGCATGGGTCGTAATCTTGAACATTTTAGCGATACCAGACCAGACTGGCGCGGTATCCAAACCAACATCAAAGCCAAGTCAGCACACAGATATTAAGGGGATTTTTAATGTCAGTACTAAATCAGATACCTGAAAGTAATTATATCGGCAATGGAACAACTAAAACATTCGCTGCTAATTTTGAGTATGCAAGTGATTCAGACGTGTTTGTCACCGTAAATGGAATTGCACCAGAAATTGGACAAGCCACGTTTGCTAATGGTGTATTTACGTTTACCGCAGCCCCAGCAAACGGCGCAGCAATTCGCGTATATCGCAGCACACCAGTCGAACGAGACACGGAATATGATAACCACGATAATGTATTTCGTCCAAGAGTAGTTAATATTGACTTTGACCGTATCTGGCTTGTATTGCAAGAATACCTGATGAATCTCGGCATTACTAATCAGGTAATTGCAAAAGAAATAGCAGACCGTATTCTTGCTGATCAACAGATCATGCAGCACATTGCAACTCAGATCAGCAACGTAACTACTGATTATATTACTCGTGATTTAGAGCTTAAAGACGACTATATACAGCGTGACCAGATTAATAGAAACGCTTTAGAGCTTCAGATTTCAGCAACAAATAATGCCTTGTCTACAGAAGCAAATGAGCGCAAGTCTAATGATGATTCAATCATCACTGACTATATTTTGCGTGACGAAACACTTAGAAATTACATTGATCAGACGCTTGGAGCATTACTTGACCTTCCAGACTTTCAGGGAATTGAGGCACAATTTGTTAAAGATGCAAGCGGGGAAAATCAGCAGGATATTAATGATTATAATGGTGCGAAGTGGCGCAACAAAGCCGGAGGGTACGCTTTAAATTCACGGGTTATGCTTGATAATGGCGATATTGTCAGAAGCACTGTTGCTGGAAATACTGTAGACCCGAATGTGGATATGACTGGGTGGGAGTTTGCTGATGCTGCGCTAAATTCTCAAAAACTGAAGCGCGAAAACGTATCAGTGTGGGATTTCTTTACAAAATCCGAACTAGCAACTTATAAGGCAGCTCCAACTGTTTTTAATGCTTACAGACCCATAAAGGAGTTCTTTGATTATATTGCCGCTAATGATGTGCGTGTAGCATATTGTTCAGGCGAGTTCTATGTGGCAACTGGGCTGGTATTAGGTACAGGTAATGTTAGAACCAAGCTCATAGTGGGGAATGCGACATTTCGGGCATTGAATGCAATTGATATTGTCTTGAATATTAATGCTGGACAAGATTTTACATGGTTGGGCATGATTACCACCTTTGGTACTGGAGGAGCTGGTTCTAACTCTTACAATTCACGTACTTGTCGTGTTGGTGTTCAGATTAGTAGCCCGGGGGTCAACTCAGCACGTAATAAATACACCGCAATTACAGCAAACAATTTCAAAGAATTTGGGGTGTTTGTGAATGGTGTCGGCTCATTATCTTCTCTTGGCTACATTCGGACAAGTAACTGTGGTTCTGGCAAGACCACCGCAGGCTACAGTTTAACCGCTGACTTCTCGAATCCAGTCAGGTCTGGGGGTGCAGGATCAATTTCACAATTAGTAACACTCGATGTTACACAATTACCGCCTCCAGAGTTAGCCTCGGCGGGAGGTAGAGATCTACCACTTCACGCAATCATAAATGGCAAACCACACTACGTATATAATATAGATCGCGAAGCCAACAAAATAGGCATTTTCCCGTGGCTACCACCAGATCAAGTTTCTGGCTCATTAATCTATATGTTTGGTGGCGGTGTTTGTGTAAATGGCGGGGATTCATCTGTTCTTGGTATTGAGATGATTGATGCTGTCAACTGCGGGGCTGCATTCGTTACGGGTGCTTTATACGCACCAGTTGTTGAGCGCATTGTGTCTCAAGTGAATGGTGCAGCGGTTGTGTTAGGTCAAAACCCTGTTTCGGCTATGCTCGGTGGTAGTATCGGAACGCTGTATTGTGAAGTAAATAATTTCGATCTTATACGTGTAACTAGGTCAACACTAAGTTTCAACATTCTAAATACGGTGGCTTTCGATCACAACAAAGTAGCTTTTAGCTGTGCGACTGCTTTGACTACTGGGAATTATGCTGACTTTGATAACCTGAGCGGAATTAATATATTTGATAAAGGTGTTTTACTTCAATATCAGCGATCAAACGGCAGTAGAGCTACAGGTCGTACGTTCAGTGTAACAAGCCCCAATAACCGTGATTATATCTATTATGCAGGCGGCCTTACAACAAATCTCACTATTGACCCACCTAACGACAACTATGCGAATATGTACGGGATATATAAGCGCAGAGTGGTTGTGTACGGTTCTGGTGCGGGTAGCAAACCAAGCGTGGTTAATTTCGACCTAGCCGATTCAGTTAATTACACGATAAACTCAGCAGGCAGCACTACAGCTTCATATACTAGTTTTGATGGTTTTGCGGTCTTCGAGATTATTTATAGAAGTGACACTAAGCGATTCTTTATTTCACAGGTAAGCAATAAAAACACATCCGCTACAGTGACGTATAATCCACCATCATTGGCTTCTGGTGCTTCGACAACCACAACGGTTACGCTAACAGGGGTCTCACTTGGGGCGGTGGTTCAGGCAGGCTTTAGCCAATACCATGCAGATATTGAAATCAGTGCTTCTGTAAGCGATGAAAACACGGTGGCCGTTAAATTTAAGAATACAGGCGCGGCTGTTGTTGACCTAGCAAGCGGAACACTGACTGTCAAGTTGATTTAAAATGAAAGCCCTTCGGGGCTTTTCTTTTACTTATCAAATATGTTTGCTACTATAAGCGAAATTGATATAGGACTAACCAATGGAAGATTTTGCAAAAGCTGTAGCGGATTACTTCCGAAGCAATATAGGCTTGCTATCTGGCGTAGTGATAGGAATGCTTATTTATATTCTGACTGCGAAAAAAAAGACATGGCGAGAGAGGATTGTTAATGCTTCAGGTGGTGGCCTGCTGGCAATAGTTTTTGCTCCACACATTGCTACATTCTTTGACAAGCCGAATTACGCTGTGCCTATTGCGGTTCTTATTGTGTATTTCAACGAGTGGTTGCCAGAACTTATACAAACCTTTGCACCGAAATACATTAAAGTCCTCATTAAGCGTTTTACTGGAGTTGACCTGGATGACTCAAATAAGTAACTTCACATGGGGAGTGTTGCTGGAAAATCTAGCACTTTTTATTGTATTCCTGTGTATTGCAAGCGTGGTTATACAACACATGCGAAAGCAAATTGTATTGGGCGTATTCTGGCATATATCTTTTGTTATTGGTCTAGTGATTACTTTCACACTAATACTTGACCCATATCCCAGGATATTTGATGAAGCGCAAACAGCATACAAATTATTTATTGCCGTAATTGCCGTCGGACTGTGCAATAAAATAAGCAAAGAAGGTGGGTTCTAATATGATCATGACAGAGAAAGGCTTTGCTGTTTTAAGGGCACATTTTGGTAGCTTGAAGCAATCGCAAGTTGACGGAATTAATACCATTGTTGAGCAGTTCAATGCTCAGGGTGTGACCAACTACAATCATGCTGCTTACATGCTTGCTACAACTTGGCATGAAACTGCAAAGACCATGCAGCCGATTGAAGAATATGGAAAGGGTAAAGGCCGTCCTTATGGCACATGGTACAAAAACAGCAAGGGTCTGCTTTACAGCTTTATAAACGGATTTAAAAAAGTTGCCTACCTGTTCAATGATCATCCCCACCTCTATTATGGTCGCGGCTATGTGCAACTCACATGGTTTGAAAACTACCAGAGAGCGTCTAAAAAACTCGGCGTAGACTTTATAAGTAATCCAGAGCTTGCATTAGACCCTAAACTCGCTGCTGATATTATGATTGTCGGAATGCGTGAAGGCTGGTTTACTGGAAAGAAACTGGATGATTACATTTCAGGAAATAAAAAAGATTACGTGAGCGCAAGAAAGATTATCAACGGACTAGATAAGGCTAAACTCATTGCCGATTACTCTGCAATATTTGAAAAGGCTTTGCGTCAGCCATAAGAAAAGCCCCATCATAGGGGCTTGATGTCATTAGATAATTTTGCGTATGGTGCAGACCAACCAATTGAGCTTAGCCACTGGTGCAAACCTTTTCTACTTTGCTTAAAATATATTACAGTCCCAACAAATGCTTTACTCATTTTATAATGCGTCGCCCCATCGGGTGCATTTTCTTTGATTTCTTGCTCTGTCATTTTACTTCCTCACTTAACTTCTGTATCCCAAACTCATCACTGCATACTTAGCTGCATAATCCACTGCATCAGAGTTAAAAATACCTTTCAGCAAATCCTGAATCTGATCCGCTTCAAAATCACTAATCTCACATTTGATATAGCATTTAGAATTACGTGGAGTTTTATCAGCTTCACGAATCAACCAGTAAATCTGGTTTACGTGTAACCCATCCGGCAAATCTCCGCCTTTCATGCGAACAGTTTCACACCATGCCCCAAACTGTTCCAGCCAGCCATCAATTGTATATTTTGCCCAATCCATTACTTGTGTTTTCACTG
>ERZ501024.86-NODE-86-length-38089-cov-91.797418_pt1 | contig 38089 bp, 37 predicted proteins | sample MGYA00248893_ERZ501024 | MGnify/ENA primary metagenome ERZ501024 (study PRJEB25958, sample SAMN03398501) | human skin metagenome | study: EMG produced TPA metagenomics assembly of the Human Skin Microbiome Metagenome (human skin metagenome) data set. | reverse complement strand
TCTTGCATGCTCTTAAATGCGTTGCCAGAACCATTTCACCCACACTTGGTTGTCTGGCAACTTGCTTTGCTGAACGCCGCTTTTTATTTTTCTTTATCGGAAATAACTTGCGGTATTCAGCAATGCTGACTGATGACATCAAGCACCACCTTTCAGCAAATTTTCCAACTGATTAGCAAAGCAGTTATAAACTCGTGCTTTATCTTGATCGCCAAAAAGGCTTGAAGCATGGGCATCGTGCTTATAATTTTGAACTAGGTTTTCAATTGAACTTCTTAGCTCCAATGTGGAAGAAAGCCGTAGATTTCATGAAATCCAAAGTTCCAACGTGGATTAGCGTGACTGATGAATTGCCACCTACTGACATAATGGTACTTATTTGTTGGGCAGATGCTCCTGATGTCACCCCAGAACAAGACTATATGACTATTGATGAGGATTTAAATAGCGTATGGGCAAACTATCAAAATGATCCACCTTCACATTGGATGCATTTTCATAGTGTGCCAAACGTATCGGGAGCTGAACAATGAGCAAAGTTATTGGTGAAGTTAATTTGAACCCTAGCCGTATTGAAGGTACTCCGGATCAGGTGGCTCTTCATATTTTTGAAGAAATCATTTGTCCAAGTACTGAGGAGCTTCTCAAAAACAATCCGGAAGCTGCAAAAGTTTTTGCATATCACATTTTTGGTTTAGCACTGTCTCAACTAGCAGAGTTTCATTCAACCAAAAGTCTAGATAAAGCTGTAACCGTTACTCTTCACAACCTTTTGCGTCAATTGAAGAAAGAACGTAATGAGTTGAGGAACTAAAGGATGAGTGGATTAAAAGTTAAAACATGTAATTTTTGTGATGACGGGAACGGTGAATGCATTTTCCCCTATTACGGCCTTGCCCCTCATATTCATACGAAGCCAATTGGCGGTACTGAATTTATAGATGTTTCATTACTTGAAAACTTTAGTCCTGATGGGGATGGTTTAGGCATATATACACACTGTCTGAATTGTGGGGGTGATGGCACATATGAAGGCATCCAGTTAGAAGTTAAAGCGGAAAGTAAGGAGGGCTAATGTGGATAAATATCTGACATCTAACAATGTGTGTGAGATGTTTCATATTACTAAACGCACACTTAATCGGTGGGAAATTAACACACCTTGGGGGATTCCATTCCCAGCCCCAGCATTAAGTTCTGAAGGCGGGACAATGAAAAGATACCTCGCTACTGATGTAATGAAGTGGGAGGAAGAATGCCAGCAAAAAAAGCAACTAAAAAAAGCTATATAAGTTGTACCGAAGCTAACAATCAGCAAACTTGATGAAATTAGTCCAGATCAATGATTGTTAGCATATTTACGTTACTATATACTGTCCGCCGAATCACGGCTTGCTAGATAAACTCAGCAATTTCATTTATGTACATAATGGTGTACATATAATGAAACCAAGGAAGCAAGAATATACTTTTCCCGTTTAATTATAAGGGTTTAGGCGATATGGCATTAATCGTTCAAAAATATGGCGGTACTTCTATGGGTACCCCCGAGCGCATTTTAAATGTTGCTCGTCGTGTGAAGCGTTGGCATGATCACGGTCACAAGGTTGTTGTGGTCGTATCTGCAATGAGTGGTGAAACAAACCGCTTACTTGCTCTCGCTAAAGCCATTACCGAAACACCTGACCCACGTGAGTTAGACCAAATGGTTTCAACCGGTGAACAGGTGACGATTTCCATGTTAGCTATGGCACTTAATTCGATTGGTGTGGAAGCTAAATCCTATACCGGACGTCAAGTCGGTATTAAAACTGACAGTGCATTTACCAAGGCGCGTATCGAGTCTATTGATACAGATGTCATGACCAATGACCTAGATGCAGGCCGTGTTATTGTGGTTGCCGGTTTCCAAGGCTTTGATGCTAATGGAAATACCACAACACTAGGTCGAGGTGGTTCAGATACTTCAGGTGTTGCTCTTGCTGCTGCTTTAAAAGCTGACGAATGCCAGATTTACACTGATGTAGATGGTGTTTACACTACTGACCCTCGCGTTGCTCCTAAAGCCAAAAAAATCGACCGTATTTCTTTTGAAGAAATGCTAGAAATGGCATCATTAGGTTCTAAAGTTTTACAAATTCGCTCAGTAGAGTTTGCCGGGAAATATCAAGTTCCTTTACGTGTATTATCAAGCTTTGATAATGACGACGACGGCGTTTTTGACGACGAATTTAAAGAAAATGTTGGTACACTCATTACTACTGAGGCAGAAGATACTATGGAACAGCCAATTATTGCAGGTATAGCTTTTAACCGTGACGAAGCAAAATTAACGATTTTAGGTGTACCTGATGAACCAGGCATTGCTTCTAAAATCTTATCACCAGTAAGTGATGCCAATATCGAAGTCGATATGATAGTGCAAAATGTTGAAGAAGATGGCACAACAGATTTCACTTTCACTGTAAACCGTGTTGATTTAGCGAAAGCTGAAAAAATCTTAAACGAAACTGCTAAAAATATTGGCGCACGTGAAGTTTCAACACGTGATGACATCGTTAAAGTATCTATCGTTGGTGTAGGTATGCGTTCACACGCAGGTGTAGCGAGCAAAATGTTCACTGCCCTTGCTGATGAAGGTATCAATATTCTTATGATTTCAACTTCTGAAATTAAAGTTTCTGTGATTATCGACGAGAAATACCTTGAACTTGCTGTTCGCTGCTTACATACCGCTTTTGGTTTGGATCGTGAACATGGTGAAAGCAGCGCCCGCGCTTAATTTTACCAACCGGTCAAGAATTCATTAAAAAATGTTTACTTGTCCGACAATAATCAAAGAAAACACAGAGCCGCTATAGTTTTTTTTATAGCGGCTCTGTTATATTAAACGGAAAGTTTTTTGGCAGAGATTATCAAAATATGACTTTGTTCTCATATTTCTGTTAGAATCTGACTGAAAACTGAGGTTGAGCTTTTTATTTGGGTACCAATATTGCAGTTTTAAGCGTTTAGCAAGGAGATAAACATGCTGATTCTGACCCGCCGTGTCGGGGAAACATTAATGATTGGGGATCAAGTCAGTGTTACTGTGCTTGGCGTCAAAGGAAACCAGGTTCGTATTGGTGTGAATGCACCAAAAGAGGTTTCTGTTCATCGCGAAGAAATTTATCAACGTATTCAACATGAACGTGCAATGCATGAACACCTTCAACATCTTGATCAAGATTATCAAGTTTCTTATGAAGATGATAATTATGCACAGAAAAACTTCAATCGTTAGTATGAAGTTGTTCTCTCCCTAATTAAAGCGACTTTATAGTCGCTTTAAATTTTTTAAGTGGTTGTATTTATAGACCTAAAGCACGTTTAACAGGTGCGTAACTACGACGATGCTGATCAATCACGCCATGCACGGCAATCGCTTCAAAATGTGCTTTGGTTGGATATCCTTTATGTTTGGCAAAACCAAATAACGGATATTGCTGATCTAATTCTGCCATCTGTCGATCTCGTGTCACTTTTGCCAAGATACTTGCTGCACTAATTTCAGCATGGCTTGCATCTCCACCAACAATGGCTTCACAAGGAATAATAATTCCTTTCGGAATTTGATTACCATCAACGATCACTTTTTGAGGTTGAGTTTTCAAGCCGTCAACAGCGCGTTGCATAGCCAAAAAAGTCGCCTGTAAAATATTTAGTTCGTCAATTTCAGCATGAGTTGCTTCAGCAATTGACCAAGCTAAGGCTTTTTCTTGTATTTCAATAAACAACTTTTCACGTTTCTTTTCAGTTAATTTTTTAGAATCATTTAATCCTAAAATTGGATTATTCGGATCTAAAATAACGGCTGCTGCCACAACCGAACCTACTAAAGGTCCCCGTCCCGCCTCATCTACACCAGCAATAAACATCAACTCACTACCTTTAAACAAAAGAGGCTGATCAATAGTAATCAGCCTTCTTTAACACATAATTTATTAATTACTTTTGTAAAGCTTCTGCCACACAAGCATTTACAGTTTTAGAAACCACTTGGTTTACGATTGTAGCACGTGTATTTACATCAAGTGCAGCTGCAGCTAATTCTACTGCTGTCACACTGTTTGGAGCCTTTTCGCTCACACAACCACAAACATTGGTTTGGATGCTATCACGTTGCTCAGCAGTCATATATTTTGTTGCTGTTTTCCAAGCTGCGACATTATTAATCTCTGTAATACATTTCGCATTTACAGCAACCTTTAACGCAGCAACTCCCAATTGTTGAGTTGTGGTTTGTGCAGAAGCAGCACCTGTAGCAGTGCCTGTAGTTGTTGCACATGCTGTTAAAGCTAAAACAACTGGTGCTAGAGCGAGCATCAATTTTTTCATCATTTTTTCCTTTGATTGAACGTTGGCAGCGCGTATTGTGCCTAAACTCAACTTTAGAAGAAACAAATAATTTGATGCATTTATGCAAACTATTTTGCCGACCGAAACCCAGCTCATCAAATGCTTTTTTATGCAGTAAAACGTTCTGTTTTTAGCACGCTCTGTCACATTTAAAACATTTCTCAAAATCTGCGCTTTCCCCTAAAATCACAAATCAAAACGACAAAAAAAGGGTCTTTTATGCCTGCTGCTTCCTCTCAGTATTACACCCGTACCGCACAAATTCTGCATTGGGTGATGGCAATCATTTTCATCGTCGCATGGGTTATTGGCTTTTATAGTGGAAATTTTTTAAGCTATGACGTTGATGGCAGCTTTAAAGGTGATGTGATTACGTTGCACAAGAACATTGCAACCACAATTATCTTTTTAGTAATTATCCGGATTTTATGGCGCTATACACATCCAGCTCCAAAACTACCTGACACCATGTCACTGATGATGAAAACTCTGGCACACGTGGGTCATCTATTCCTTTATGTAATTTTAGTGGCTTTACCTGTCACTGGTTGCTTGTTTAGTTGGAGTGCTGGTCACCCTGCCCCTGTTTTATATTTATTTGAAATTCCGCGTTTAGTGCAAGATAACCCAGAGCTTTTAGCTATTGTTAAACCATTACATATTTATATTTCTTGGTTTGCAGGTTTTCTTATTGTTGGGCATGTACTTGCAGCTTTAAAACATCACTTTATTGATAAAGACAATATTTTAAATAGTATGACTAAACAACCTAAATAAACCCGATGTATAAAAAAACCGCCTATCTCGGGCGGTTTTTTTATTTAGATTTTTTGGATTTCTGCAATCCACTTTTGTTTCTCTTCATCTGAAATGAAAGAGGCTTCAAAAGAGTTAATTGCGAGTTGTTTCAACTCATCATTGTTTAAGTCTAAAGCTTGCTGGATGGCAAAGAAATTATCATTCATATATCCACCGAAATATGAAGGATCATCTGAGTTAACAGTCACGTGTACGCCTTTTTGTAAAAGACGGCGGATATTATGATCTTTCATATCCTTAACAACACATAGCTTTAAGTTACTTAAAGGACAAACCGTTAACGGCATTTTTTCATTAATTAAACGCGCCATTAATTGTTCGTCTTCTTCAGAACGTACACCATGATCAATACGATTCACTTTAAGTAGATCTAAAGCTTCCCATACATATTCAGGGGGACCTTCTTCGCCAGCGTGAGCAACGATTAAGAAACCTTCTTCACGTGCTTTTGCAAAAACACGTTCAAATTTAGCTGGCGGATGCCCTACTTCACTTGAATCGAGACCGACTGCAATAATGTCTTGTTTAAATGGTAAAGCTTGTTCAAGTGTTTCAAATGCAGCTTCTTCACTTAAATGACGTAAGAAACACATAATCAGTTGAGAGCTGATACCAAACTTAGCTTTGGCATCTGCACACGCACGCTTTAAACCATTAATCACAGTTGAGAACGCAACACCACGGTCAGTGTGGGTTTGCGGATCAAAGAACATTTCTGTGTGAACGACATGATCTTCGGCACATTTCTCAAAATAAGCCCATGCTAAATCATAAAAGTCTTGTTCATGTACAAGAACATTTGCACCAGCATAATAAATATCTAAGAATGATTGAAGATTATGAAAGTTATAAGCTTGCTTTACTTCTTCAACAGATTTGTAAGGAATCTGAATCTGATTGCGCTGGGCAATTGCAAACATTAATTCAGGTTCAAAAGTCCCTTCAATATGCACATGCAATTCGGCTTTTGGTAAGGCGCGAATCAGCTCGACTTGATTCATATTAACTCCACGTCTAAAGAAAAAAGGGTGTGGTCAAAATCACACCCTTTTATAATTTTCTTCTTATTGAAAACTATGTCTAAGATAGCTCAAGAAGAAAATTATAAAAAATCATATTAACCGCCAAACGCGATAAATTTAAATACCCAAAGCGCAGCAATAATCCATACCATGTACGGTACAGTTTTTGCCTTACCCGTGAATAATTTAACTAATGCATAGCTAATAAAACCCATTGCAATACCATCAGCAATTGAATAAGTGAATGGCATAAATACAATGGTTAAAAATGCTGGAACAGCTTCAGTAATATCATCCCAATCAATCTGAGTGATCCCTTGGATCATCAACACACCAATAAACAATAAAGCTGGCGCCGTTGCAAAACCTGGTACAGATTGAGCAAGAGGTGCTAAAAATAAACAGCAGATAAATAAGACTGCAACCACAACAGCAGTTAAACCAGTACGTCCGCCTGCTGCTACACCTGAAGCTGATTCAATATATGGTGTAGTTGAAGATGTACCTAATGCGGCACCAGCAACGATTGCAGTAGAGTCTGCAAATAATGCTTTCTTCAAACGAGGTAATTTACCGTCTTGTAAAAGACCTGCACGGTGTGAAACACCAACCAAAGTACCTGTACTGTCGAACAAGTCGACAATAAAGAATACGAAAATGACGCCCACCATACTTGCTGTAAATAGACCTTCAAAGTCCATTTGCATGAATGTTGGTGCAATTGAAGGAATTTGACCCACTACACCCTTAAATTCATTTAAACCTAAAGCAGTAGCGATGGCCGTAACCACTAAAATACTAATAATGATTGCGCCGCGAACTTTTAATTGGTGTAAAACCACAATCATTAAAAATCCGAATAGCGCTAATAATACTGTAGGCTGTTTGATATCGCCTAAACCGACTAATGTCGCTTGGTTATCAACAATGATTCCAGCATTTTTTAGTGCAATCAGTGCTAGGAATAAACCAATACCCCCACCGATTGCAAACTTAAGTGACATCGGAATCGCATTGACAATCGCTTCACGAATTTTAAAGAAGCTAATTGCAAGAAAAACAAGGCCTGAAACAAAAACAGCCGCTAAAGCTGTTTGCCACGGCACGCCCATCCCCATACAAACCGAGTAGGTAAAGTAAGCGTTTAAACCCATACCAGGGGCCAGTGCGATTGGATAATTTGCAATGATCCCCATTACTAAACATCCGATTGCTGCTGCCAAACAGGTTGCAACGAATACGGCACCATGATCCATGCCGGTTTCAGATAAAATGAGTGGATTGACAATAATGATATAACACATCGTTAAGAATGTAGTTACACCAGCAAGAACTTCAGTTCGGAAAGTGGTTTTATTGTCGCTTAGCTTAAATAAACGCTCTAACCAGCCTGCCGAAGAATTGGGCGCCGCCATAAGTAGCCTCTATGCAAAATCTGAACTGTGGAATATTTACGTCTATGTACGTCGCTGAACAATATTGTTTTTCTGTTCAGTCCTATAAACAAGAATCTCAAATTTAAGAAGCAACAAATATGCCACTCATTTGATTTCTAGCTTTATACATAGCAAACAACCACAGCCCCTCTTGAAACACAAAAAAGCTGCATAACCCCTATGCAGCTTTTTTACTATACGTTCAATAAGTTTAACAGATTCAACAGAAACATGATCAAAATTTATGAAAAGATATGACCAATGACACTGTAAAAAGTTAGAAATTTATAGCTCGTTATTGTTAGAAAATAATTTTTTTCTCGCCTATATATTGTTGCATATGAAAAGAAGCTAAATTGCTGTGATGAGCATGATTCGGATTTCGTTCGATACTTTGCAGGTTTTTTTCAGCTTCTTGTATGATCTGCATTAGCTCTTGATGTCTTTTATTTTGAGTATCTAAATAAGCCCAATACCCTAATACAAAGACGATACCCACACACAACACTATTAATACTTTATTGATCATTATTATTATCTCTATGTTTTTAATGTTAATGATCTTAACAAAAAATTATAGCTTTGTGAATATTTTCACATTTATTTACAATAACACACTCTTATTCAAATTATTGAAAATAAAAGTTATTTTAAAAATATCATTAAAAAACCTACTAAATACTAAACTTTTCCATTGAAAAGTAACTTTATTTAATAAGAGCTTATTTTAGTTATTTTTAATATTATCTTTTTATCGGTTTTAACTCTTAAGTTATTTTAAAGATAGAGCATAGACAAATGTGTATATGGCTTGAAATTTGTTTTTATTTGCTAAGCTTTAAATGAAATAAAAAGGAGCTATTTTCGTTAATGTACTTTTCTTTAAAATTGTTTCTTTAGCGACTAATTTCTATGTTGCCTGTTTAGCTTTAAAAGTAAAAATTCATCTCAAAGAAATCTTCATCTCATTTAAAAAATATTTTTTCTCCTTTGACTCTATTGGTTGACTAGCAAAATTACGTCCAAATTTTATCGTTCTATAAATCGCACCAAGCTTTCCATTTTCATAGCTTCATTCCAATAAACGCTACGATAAACTGTACTCAGATAAAAAATTAAATCAGGAGAATACATCATGTTTGATATGCGTTTATCTCACGAGCGTGGTGCAGCACATCATGGTTGGTTACAATCAAAACATAGCTTTTCATTTGCTAACTATTGGGATCCTAAACAAGTTGGTTTTTCGGATCTGCTTGTAATTAACGATGATAACGTTGCTCCATCTAAAGGCTTTGGTACTCACCCTCACCGTAATATGGAAATTATTTCCTATGTACTGGAAGGTGCATTAGAGCATAAAGACTCGATGGGTACAGGCTCTGTGATTGTGCCGGGTGACATTCAGCTGATGAGTGCAGGTCGTGGCGTTGCTCATAGTGAATTTAACCACTCAGCTCAAGAAGGCGTTCATTTCTTGCAAATTTGGGTTGTTCCAAATGAAGTGAATACAGAGCCAGACTATCAACAAGTTCATATTGATGAAGCAGACAAACGCGGTAAATTGCATTTGATCATCTCACCGAAAGGTGGCGAGAAAACTTTATCGATCAAACAAGACATTAATATTTACTCAGGTCTTTTTGATGGTCAAGAAACTGCTGAATTTGTGATTCCTGAGGATCGATATGTTTACCTACACGTTGCCAAAGGTCGTGTTGATGTAAATGGTAAAACATTTAACACTGGCGATGCTGCACGTATTCGTGAAGGCGGAAGTTTATCGTTTACCAATGGTGATAACGCCGAAATTTTGATTTTCGATATGCGTCCTGAAGAAGTTCCAACCATGCCATAATGTAACTAAGCCCTCGCATAAAATTTATGCGAGGGCTTTTTTATTTTTGATCGGACTTATAAAAATTCTAACTCAGCTCAGTGCTCTTCTGAACGTGCCATCTCTGTATTGATATAGCTCATAATCATCGTGGTTAGCCCCTGCACCATTTCATCAAAACTAATATAAGGGTTTGGCAAAATAAGATGCCGTGCGACATTAAAAATTCCACTATTGATACAAATGTAGGTAATTACAGGCAAATTATTGATTTTTAGGTATTTAGGATTGTGCATCATATATTTCATGATCACTTCCATTAAAGCCTGTTCAATTTTGGGAATGTATTTGTCGTACTGTAACTCCCCTGCATAACGCAAAACAGTCAAATAGCGGTCGTTATTTTTCTTTAATAAATCACTAAAAGTATAAAAAATCATTTCGATGACAGGCTCTAACTCCAACTGTAAAATCGTCGGTGTAAGCTCTGTAATCATGTCCAGAATTTCCCGAACAAAAAAGTGATTCATCGCATCATAAATTTCTTCTTTATTTTTAAAATATTCGTATAAAGACCCGACACTCACCCCTGCAATCTCTGCAATATGGCGTGTTGTAGTGCCACTTGGTCCGTGAAGTGCCACTGCAATAAAACCTGCTTCAATAATCGTGTCGACAGTGACTTTGGCTCGAGTTTGACGAGGTTTACGCGTAGTCATACGATCTAATCAATAATCCGAACATAAAGTCAGATTAGCATGTAATCTAACTCGGTAGAAATAAAAAAACAAAATCCGAATAGTTGTCAAACTTAATCAGAAAAACTGAGAAAAACAGATCTCAACTTATCAATCAATCGATGCTTTTATTTACTATTTTCCGAGATCAGGAATAAATTTAATTTGTTATATTTCAAAAATATAAATCAAATTTATTTAAAATTATTATTACAAAGAATGTCTATAAAATACTTTTATATATTTAAAAATTTACCCGAATTGAATCCGAACATAATGTCAGATTAATATGAAAAAATTAAAGAAGACTCTTTAAGCAGCTCTTTTGTCTGCCTCGGTTCTTCTTCCGTTATTCAGCCAAATAATCAAACAAATAACGGAGCAACAACACCGTAGTCAATGCAGAGAATTATCTGTTTTTGAAAATGGAATTTTACAGTGCTTTGTTGATCATTGAGTTTATTAATTTTCATCAAAATGCACCACTACTTTGCTTCAGGGTGTCGCCATGATCTCGACCGCAGTTAAAAAATCATTTAACAAACTTAAATTTCAGCGTGAAATTGAGCTACCAGATTTTGCTAGCAAAAGCTCAATTCCGATCAGACATTTAAATATTGGTTTTGATGGTAAAGAAATTGATGTCAGATTCTATATGGACAATCAATTTGCTACTTTGTTTTTTGCCACACTTTCGGTGTTTTTAACTTATGGCGAAGATCTGGTTATTGAAACCGCTCGCCATCACCGTGAATTTATCAAAGATCCAATATTAAAGCAGCGAGTAACTTCGTTGATTGGCCAAGAAGCAATTCACTCAAAATTGCACAATGAATATAACGATGCCCTTCAAGATGCTGAATATCCTGTCGCTCTATATCGTTTTCTTGGCTCAAACTTCTTTAAATATGTTTTCTTAAAGTTTCCACAGCCACTCAAATTATCAATGATGGCGGGTATTGAGCATTTTACTGCGGTACTTGCTGAATACATGATGAAGCATGAAAAGAACTTCTATTATTCAAATGACGAAAAAAGCCGCGCACTTTGGATGTGGCATATGCTTGAAGAATCTGAGCATAAAGATATTGCCTATGATGTCTATCAACTGTTAAATGGTAGTTATGCACTACGTGCGTCTGGTTTCTTCCTCGCGCTATTTACCATTTTAGGTTTAATCCCTGCGACTACATTATTTGTCCCTGTTTTAAGAAAGCCACAAGAGATGCTGACCTTGAAATTCTGGAAGGACGCTCGTCGTGGTGTAGGCTTAATCTTTGGTCCAAAAGACGGAGTTTTCGGCAGTACGATTGGTCAAATTCTTGACTACTTACGCCCAGACTTTCATCCAAATGATCATGATACGACTGAATATCTTGAGTATTACAAAAAGAAATTGCTGACAGAAGGCGGCGCAATTGCTCCTTACTTTGTTAAAGAATTTACCCCACCAGTACGCATGTCTTAATCGTCCTGCATTTCCAGCTATCGAATAGGTAGCTGGTATCTCTTCAAGCTATTTATGGATGAATCATGATTTTATTTGGCAAAAAGAAAGTTAAACCAAGCCAAAAAGCTTATGCCGTAGTGACGGGTGCAGGCAGTGGGATTGGTCGAAGTTTTGCAATTGAACTTGCGAAACGTGGTGGTAGCGTAGTGTGTGCAGATATTAATCTCGAAGCTGCTGAAGAAACAGTAAAACTTCTTGAACAAGAAGGCGCAAAAGCTTTTGCTATGCGTTGTGATGTGGGTAATGCTGAACAAGTTAACCATCTCGCTGAGACTGCTGAAATCTTGCTTGGGCACCCTGTAACTCTTGTCATTAATAATGCTGGTGTGGGTTTGGGTGGCAAGTTTGATGAGCTAACCCTAGAAGACTGGAACTGGGTCATGAATATTAACCTTTGGGGTGTTATTCATGGTTGTCATGCATTTGTTCCCAAGTTTAAAAAGTTAGGTTACGGCGCGATTATTAATGTGGCATCTGCGGCATCTTACACGGCTGCACCAGAAATGACTGCTTATAACGTGACTAAAGCGGGTGTGCGTGCGCTCTCAGAAACACTTTCTGCCGAACTGCGTAAGTTTAATATTAAAGTGAATGTGCTCTGCCCGACGCTGGTACCTACCAATATCATTAAAAATGGTCGAATTCCAGGACGTTATTCAAAGCTTGCAGACCATGCACTGATGAACTATGCGCTCACCACAAGTGATGATGTTGCAAGATTAACCCTTAATCGTCTTGATCAGGATGAGATGTATACCATTCCTCAAATTGATGCGAAGTTATTCTGGCTCATGAAACGTGCATCCCCAAGCTTGTATACCAAGTTCCTTGGTACATCGTACAAATTATTTAAATAAGAAATTTATAGGTAGTACACATATGACTGCTCAAATGAAAACAAATGCATCAGCAAAAAAAGCTGTCAAATCACCAAGCCATATTTTCGATACTTTTATTGTGGGTGCGGGCATTTCAGGGATCGCTGCTGCCATTCGCCTAGATCAAGTTGGTTATACCAATTATAAAATTATTGAAAAAGCTAGTCGTGTTGGTGGAACATGGCGTGAAAACACCTACCCAGGCTGTGGCTGCGATGTACCTTCTGCTCTTTATTCTTACTCATTTGCACCAAGTGCAAAATGGAGCCATTTATTTGCGCGCCAACCAGAAATCTTGAGTTATCTGGAAGATGTAAGTAACGAGTTTAATATTGCATCTAAAATTGAGTTCAACAATGAATTGCTCAATGCTGCGTGGGATGATTCACGTCATGTGTGGGTGCTTGACACCACTACTGGACAATATTTGTCTAAAACCGTTATTTTTGCCACAGGTCCAATTACCGAAGCTCAAATTCCACGTCTTGAAGGCTTAGAAACATTTAAAGGCGAAATGTTCCATTCAGCGAAATGGAATCATGATTATGACCTCACAGGTAAACGCATTGCCGTGATTGGTACTGGTGCATCTGCTATTCAGTTTGTGCCACAAATCCAACCAAAAGCGAAAGAACTGTTTGTGTTCCAACGTACAGCACCTTGGGTACTGCCAAAACCAGATACCGACTTGGGCGAGTTTAGTAAATCAGTCATTGCCAAATATCCAGCTATTCAGGCGAGCTGGCGTAAAAGTGTCGCGTTAACGCTGAATGCAATTAACTTTGGTTTACGTAATCCACTTGCCCTAAAACCAATCAATGTATTGGGTAAGCAATTACTTAAATTGCAAATTAACGACCCAGTTCTACGTAAAAATGTAACGCCAAACTTTGATATCGGCTGTAAACGTATCTTGTTTGCTAACAACTATTACCCTGCTTTACAAGCACCGAATACCACACTTATTCCACATGGTTTAGTGAAAGTAGAAGGCAACACAGTGGTTGCTGCGAATGGTGAACGCCACGAAGTTGATGTGATTATTTGGGGTACAGGCTTTGAAGTATCTCACCCACCAATCGGTAAACGTGTGTTTAATGAAAAAGGACAACGTTTAAATGATTTATGGAAAAATACTTCACCAGAGGCTTACTTAGGGACCAATATTGAAAATGTACCGAATGCATTTTTAGTTTTGGGTCCAAACGTATTAGTCTATGATTCTTTCATTGGTTTGGCAGAAGCACAGCTCGACTATATCGTAGATGGCTTATTGAAAATTAAAAACAAAGGAATTAGCAAGTTAAATGTTAAATCTGATGTGATTAAAAAGCACAATGACTTGGTTCAAAAACACCTGCAAACAACCGTATTTAATAGTGGCGGATGTAAGAGTTATTACCTTGATGCCAACGGTCGTAACTTTGCCGCATGGCCTTGGTCATTGAAAAAACTTAAACAGCGTTTGAAAAAAGTAGATTTGAAAGATTATGAAGTGACGTATCAAACGACGAAAACTTACTAATTTGTAATTTCGATCAAATCCGTTGTAAGAAATAGGCAGTGTATTTTAGGTTTTCATGAAATGCACTGCCTTCTTCGTTGAATATCTTCAAGAAATAAAAAAACAGGATAAAGATGAAAGAAGGACAATCAAGCCGTACTGCTGAAGCCGCTGCTGCATTACGAGCCAATCATTTTCAAAATACACAAAACCCTGTATTTTCAGATCCTTATGCTTTTGATCTGACCAGTAAAGGCTGGAAAAAACTTCTCTCTAGCCCACTTATTGTTAAAGTCATGAATTCTGCTGTTTTAAACCGCACTTTAGGTTTACTCACTGGACAAGTGGTCGGTCGCTCACGTTATGCCGAAGATTTACTTGATCAGGCCGTTCAACAAAATACTCAACAATATGTGTTAGTGGGTGCTGGCCTAGACTCTTTTGCACTACGTGAATCACACCACTACCCTACTTTGAAAATTTTTGAAGTGGATCATCCTGATACTCAAGCGGCCAAACAGACTAAGCTAAAAAAGTTAGGGAATATTCCTGCTACCGTTGAATTTGTTGCGATTAACTTTGAGAAAGAGTCTATTTCAGAAGCATTAAACAGAAGTCTCTACGATTCATCTGCTCCTGCATTTTTTTCATGGTTAGGCACAACTCATTATTTAAATCCGCAAACGACCTTACAAACTTTAAAAAGTATTGCCAACTTTGCTGCAAACGGTAGTGAAGTGGTACTCGACTATTCGACCGATTTTCAGGAATTAAACGGTATTGAGCGACTTGGAAGTATGGGCGTTGCACAATTTACCTATTTGCTGAAAGAGCCTTTATTGGGCCAATTTAAACCAAGAGATTTACATCAGGCCGTGGAGCAGATGGGATTTGAAGTGGTCGAAGATCTTTCCGGTGAAGCCATCACTGAACGATATTTTAATGCACGTATCGATGAAATTCGCCACACCTCAGCAACACGGTTATTGCATTTGCGTTTAAATAGAAAATAATATTGAAAGCCAACTTAGACTTTAAGTTGACTTTTTTATAATCAAGATTAATAGCACCATTACCAGCTTGAACGCGGCTCTGGCCCATCGACATGCTGATTTAAAAATTGGCGTAAATGATCTAAAAAGTGCGCGACTTTAGGTGACAGATTCAGTCTCTCTAAATACACCGCATAGACATCTGCTGGTGGTGTTTCATAGTCCGCTAGCACTTGAACTAATCTACCACTTCTTAAATATTTTGCTACGTCCCACTCTGCTCGCATCAAAATACCATAGCCTTCTAAGGCCCAATTTAATGCAACTGCCCCATCATTGGTACTTAGTTGCCCATGAACTTTAACAGTTTCAACTTGTTTGCCATGACTTAACCGCCAATTCCCATAAGCTGAATCATTTTGCCGAATCACAATACACTGATGCTGTGTTAAATCATGAGGAGTGAGTGGTTGCCCTGCCGTTTTTAAATAGCTAGGTGATGCACATAATAAACGGCGGTTGGCTGCCAATTTTTTTGCAATTAGACGTGAATCAGGTATTTCGCCAAAGCGGATTGAGACATCAATGGCTTCATCTGGCAGATTAATCGGGCGGTCTGTTAAATGCAGTTGGACATCGACATCAGGATAGATTTTGGCAAATGTAGAAATCGCTGGCGCAATATAAGAACGGCCAAAGCCTAAAGGAGCATTCACACGCAATACCCCTTTGGGTGCTGCCCGACTACTTGAAACCAAACGCTCCATTTCATCAATCTCTTTTAAAATACGAACCGCATTTTCATAGTAGACCTCACCTTCACTGGTTAAACTAATTCGGCGTGTTGTTCTATTTAAAAGCCTTACACCTAAACGCTCTTCAAGTTGATTTAAACGTCTGGAAACCGCAGGTGGAGTCAAGTTTAACTCTCGTGCCGTCGCGACAAGACTTCCTTGTTTAACCAATAAACAAAAGAAAGCTAATTCCGTATCTGCATTCATGATTATTAAGTTTTTTGCAATAGTGATTTAACTTTATATCGATTCATCAGTTTTTTAAAGGGTTTAACATCCATTTCAATGTTTCCCGACATAAGCCATCTCTTATTTAAGAGCATAAAAATGTCCGCAGAAGGAATGCTGTGGATGAACGGGAAAAGCCATCTAGCCGAATCAATAGCGGTAAAGAAAGCGAAAACTACCAATCAGGATTGGTAGTCATGAATATGGAGTCATGACATGGAAATGGATATTGAAAAGCGAACGTTACGTCGAATTACTTGGAGAATCGTACCGTTTATTATGTTGTTATACCTTATAGCCTATATCGACCGCGTCAATATTGGTTTTGCCGCACTCACCATGAAAGAAGACTTAGGCTTTACAGCCTCGGTTCTCGGGTTTGGTGCCGGAATTTTCTTTTTGGGTTATTTCTTATTTGAAGTCCCATCCAACATTATTTTGCATAAAGTCGGTGCCCGCATCTGGATTGCTAGAGTCATGGTGACTTGGGGGTTGATCGCAGCAGGCATGGCATTTGTAGAAAGCTCAACCAGCTTTTACATTATGCAATTTTTACTCGGTGTTGCCGAGGCTGGCTTCTTTCCCGGCATTATTTTGTACTTAACTTACTGGTTTCCTGCTCGCCATCGCGCTGGGGTGATTGCTTTATTCATGGCAGCCGCTCCGATTGCTACCGCGGTGGGTTCACCAATCTCTGCCGCATTACTTGAAATGCATGGAATTTGGGGGCTCGCTGGTTGGCAGTGGATGTTCATTATTGAGGCAATACCAGCAATCATCTTAGGCGTTGTTGTTTTTAAATATATGACGGATCGCCCTGAACAAGCTACTTGGTTAAGACAGGATGAACGTGAATGGCTTGTAAAAACCATGAAGGAAGAGGATGTAGGGAAAAATGCACCACAGCATCACAGCATTCTTCGCGGTCTTGCCAACCCACGAGTACTTGCTCTTGCATTGATTTATTTCGGAACGTCGGCTGGGCTTTATACACTCGGCATCTGGGCGCCACAAATTATTAAACAGCTTGGCGTAACTTCTATGACTGTGGGGCTTTTAAATGCCATTCCACCAATTGTTTCTGTCATTGCCATGGTTTTATGGTCTCGACACTCTGACCGCACCAATGAACGTACATGGCATGTTGCTATTGCATGTTTAACCGCAGCAGTTGGTCTCGCAATTGCAGCAGGCACACACAATGTCATTGGATTAATTGCCGCACTTACCATTGTGAATGTCGGTATTAGTTGTGCCAAGCCACCGCTATGGAGCATGCCAACCATGTTCTTGTCAGGATCAGCCGCAGCAGCAGGCATTGCAACGATTAATTCAATCGGAAATTTAGGTGGGTTTGCAGGCCCTGCCATGATCGGCTGGATTAAAGATCAAACTGGAGATTTCACAGGTGGACTCTATTTTGTTGCCGGTCTACTTATTATCTCGACCTTACTAACACTAGTGCTGAGCTTCTCCCAAAAAGTGAAAGTAAACACTGCTAAAGCCACCCAATAACCCTATTTACATCAATTAAATCTGAACAAGTTTCTTCAAGGAGCACAACATGGACAAAGATATCGCAGTCCAGTCCCTTACGGACACCATGGCCAAATTTACGGCTTATATTGGAAAACGCTTACCCAAAGATGTGAAAAGCAAGTTAATTGAACTTCGTACCTTAGAAACTAATCCATTGGCTAAATCAGTTTATGACTCGATGGAAGAAAATCAGCAAGCTGCAGATAAACTCAACCGCCCAAGCTGCCAAGACACTGGTGTCATTCAATATTTTGTTGAAGCAGGTGCTAACTTCCCTTTGCTTGGTGAACTTCAAGATATTTTGAGCGAAGCTACTGCCGAAGCAACACGCATAGGCCCCTTACGTCACAACGCTGTTGAAACCTTCGATGAAAAAAATACCGGTACAAATACAGGTACCCAAATTCCATGGTTAGATTGGCGTATTGTGCCTGAACTCGACACTTGTACCATTGATGTCTATATGGCTGGTGGCGGATGTACCTTACCAGGTGCAGCAAAAGTTTTAATGCCAGGTCAGGGCTATGAAGGCGTTGCTGAATTTGTGATGGATGTTATTACCGAACGCGGTGTAAATGCCTGCCCACCCTTACTGGTTGGTGTTGGCGTATCGACTTCAGTTGAAACAGCGGCTCGCCTTTCTAAGCTCGCCATTATGCGTCCGGTTGACTCAACAAGTGATAACCCACGCGCTGCCTTGATGGAGCAACTGTTAGAACAAGGTCTTAATGAAATTGGTATTGGTCCTCAGGGACTCACAGGCAATAACAGTGTTATGGGAGTCAATATTGAATCTTCTGCACGCCACCCATCAACAATTGGGGTTGCCGTAAATACAGGTTGCTGGGCACATCGCCGTGGCAAAATTAAGATTAATCCAGATATGTCGTATGAAATCTTGTCTCATGAAGGAGTTGTACTATGAAAAAAATTCTGACAACTCCTATTAAAGATGAAGATCTTTTAGACCTTAAAGTCGGTGATGTGGTTTATCTGACTGGTCGTTTAGTGACTTGTCGCGACGTTGCCCATCGCAGACTGATCGAACAAGGTCGTGAACTGCCAGTTAATCTTGAAGGCGGAGCGATTTTTCATGCTGGCCCTATTGTGCGCAAAAAAGGTGAAAACGACTTCGAGATGGTTTCGATTGGCCCAACAACCAGTATGCGGATGGAGAAATTCGAGCGGGAATTTATTAAGCAAACTGGCGTTAAGCTTATTGTAGGTAAAGGTGGCATGGGACCAGAAACAGCTGCTGGATGTCAGGAAAATATTGCCGTTCATGCGATTTTCCCAGGAGGCTGTGCAGTACTCGCAGCAACTTTAGTTGAAGAGATCGAAGGCGCTGAATGGCAAGACCTAGGTATGCCAGAAACCCTTTGGATAAATCGTGTAAGAGAATTTGGTCCGCTCATTATTTCTATCGACACCAAAGGCAACAACCTGATTCAACAAAACAAAGTTGAATTTCAGGCCAAGAAAGCCCCGATTTTAGAAAAAATCAGTAAGCAACTAAGCTTTATTAAATAAACCGCTCCTTAATGAAAGAAAAGCAAAAGCGCCTTTCATTTTTTATTTTTGTACTAAACGCATGGCATGAGGTGTTTTCCCATGCCATCTTTTATAAGCATGAATAAAACTGGCAGGTTCGGCATAACCTAACCACTCGGCAATTTGCTCAACCGAAGCTTTTGGTAATGCCAAATATTGCTCAGCTAGAACTTGCCTGACCTCTTCACGAATTTGTATAAAAGTCATTCCCTCTAATGCCAAGTGACGGCGTAGGGTCCGCATATTTAAATGCAATCGATCAGCGACTATTTCCATAGAAGGCATTTCCCCTCGCAAATTCATAAGTTGCTGTTGCACTAAGGTTGTAAATTTATTTTGTGATTGGCGTTTTTCTAATATTTGGCGGCACTGTTCTTCGGCTGTATGTAGCACCAAATCATTTGCCATAAGTAGCTTTTGATCTACTTTTTGCGGGTCAAGAATTACAAAGCTTTTCACTACACCAAATTCTGGCATCACACCAAATAAGTTCTGATAAGGCTCGGCATCACCTTTGAGTTGGAAAGAAAAAGCCAAATACTGGCAAAAATTGTCCTGCACCAAATCTCGCTGTACCGTAATGAGTGCAGAGGCATCGCGTTCAATAATGAATTGACGTACTGAAGATGGAATATCTTGCTCATCAATTTCAATACGGATTCCTTGTGGTGTATCCGACACATCAAAGCGGGTAAAAGCAAAGGTTAAAGTAAAATAGGTCAAGGCCAAATCTAGTGCTTCACGAATGCTCGCACTACTCATCAGTGCCATGCCTAATGGCCCAAATGTGGTGAAATGATAGCGTGTGCCGACCTCTAAGCCTAATGTGGGTCTGTCTCCTAGTTGCTCAACCAAGTTATGAATCAACTGTAATTCCTGATGGCCTGTCACCACCATATTAGGGTCAAGTAATTGTTGTTGGCTAAGCCCAGTCCCTTGCAAAATTGTCTGATAAGAGATGCCTGATTCCATCGCGAAATCAGCCATTAACCGAACACTATGTACACTGCGTTCAAATGCCCATGCATACTTCACTGTATTGCTCAGAATGTCCTCGAATCACAATATTTTGTCCTCATCCATCCTCTAAATCAAGTTAATAAACGTCTATTCTGCATACAGGAAATTGCGATTTTTTCGCTCACTGTTTTTAAGGATTTAGAGCAGCCCATGTTTAATTCGTCGTCTAATTCAAATAAAAATGTACGCATCGCCATTATTGGCACTGGTTTTGGTGGTCTAGGATTTGCCATTCGTCTCAAACAAGCAGGTTTTGAACAATTTACTCTATTTGAAAAAGCTGCCGATGTCGGTGGTGTCTGGCGTGACAATACGTATCCAGGTGCTGCATGTGATGTGCCTTCTCATCTGTATTCTTTTTCTTTTGAGCAAGAGCTAGGCTGGAAAAATCGCTATGGGACATCTCAAGAGATTTATCAATATTTACGCCACTGTGCGGATAAATATGATATTCGTCCGCATGTTCAATTTAATACTGAAATTGCCAGTGCTAAATTTGATGCACTGCAAGGTGTATGGCATATTCAAAGTACGACTGGTGAACAGTTTGAAGCTGAGTTTCTAGTCGGTGCGGTAGGCCAACTCAACCGTCCTGCTTATCCAAAACTTAAAGGTATTGAAAACTTTAAGGGTAAGGCATTTCACTCAGCACGTTGGGACCATGATTATGATTTAACTGGCAAACGTGTTGCAGTTATTGGCACAGGTGCAAGTGCAATTCAGTTCGTACCTGAAATTGCTAAACAGGTTGCTCACCTAGACGTTTATCAACGCTCAGCGCCGTATGTTATTCCCAAACCGGATCGGATTTATCAACCTTTAGAGAAAAAAGCTTTCCGCAAACTACCGATTTTGCAAAGTCTAGACCGCGCCTTGCAATATGGACACCATGAAATTCGCCTACTTGCTTTTACAACTTCACTCAATGAAATGCCGTTGGTGGAATATTTATTCCAGCGCCACATCCGTAAAGTCGTTAAAGATGGGAGGTTGCGCCACCGCTTAATGCCGGATTATCCAATTGGTTGTAAACGTATTTTAATCTCTAACCACTGGTATGAAACGCTGACCCAACCTCATGTTGATGTGATTAATACGGGCATTCAAGAAATTACCGAAAATGGCGTTGTAGATACGGAAGGAAATCTTCGTGAAATCGATACCATTATTTATGGTACAGGCTTTGCCGCAACAGAATTTATGGCGCCAATGCAGATTACAGGTCTTGATGGCCGTATCTTAAAAGACACATGGAAAGATGGTGCAGAAGCTTATCTCGGTTTAACTGTTAGCGGCTTTCCAAATTTCTTTATGCTCTATGGTCCAAATACCAATCTTGGGCACAACTCAATTGTGTATATGATTGAAAGCCAAGTAAATTATATTTTAGATGCCATCCAGACCACCCTACAAAACAAACTTTTGTTCACCAATGTTCGTGCAGAAGTTCAACATGAGTTTAATCAAAGCATTCAAGAAAAAATGAAAAAAACTGTCTGGGCACAAGGCTGTACCAGTTGGTATCAAACTGCGGATGGCAAAAATACCAATAACTGGCCAGGTTTTACTCTTGAATATCGACAACGTACTCGTCGCTTCGATATTGAAAACTACACACAGGTTTCGGCTATTTCTTAAACAAGCTTCACCATAGGAAATGAGAAAAATAAACGGAGAATTTTATGAAGTCTTTTAAAAATAAAGTCGCAGCTGTGACAGGTGCTGGCTCTGGTATTGGACAAGCAATTGCTATAGCACTCGCAAAACAAGGTTGCCATCTGGCACTTTCCGATATTAGTGAAGCTGGATTAGCTAAAACAGTCGAGCTGTTAACGCCTTATTCAGTCAAAGTAACTACACAAAAAGTCGATGTAGCTAAACGTGATGAAGTCGCAACTTGGGCAAAAGCTGTTGTAAATGAACATGGCCAAGTTAACCTGATTTTTAATAATGCTGGTGTCGCAATAGGTAGTACGGCTGAAGGTGTGAGCTACGAAGACCTTGAATGGCTCATTGGTATTAATTTTTGGGGCGTGGTTTATGGCACCAAAGAGTTTTTGCCTTACTTAAAGCAAAGTGGTGATGGGCATATTATTAATATTTCCAGTATGTTCGGCTTAACAGCTCAACCAACTCAAAGTGCTTATAACGCTAGTAAATTTGCCGTTCGTGGCTTCACTGAATCCCTACGCCAAGAACTCGATCTACAAAATGCTGGAGTGAGTGCGACCTGTGTGCATCCGGGTGGTATTCGTACCAATATTGCCAAAGCTGCCCGCATGAATAATAGCGTCCAGTCTTTAGGAATGGACCCGCTAAAAAGTCAGGATGCTTTCGATAAATTACTTCGCACCCCTGCTGATGATGCAGCTCAACAAATTTTAGAAGCTGTTCGTAAGGACCGTCGCCGTTTACTCATTGGAGCCGATGCGAAAGCCGTTGATGTGATTCAACGTATTCTACCACAAGGCTACCAAAAGATTTTTGCAACTGCCACTGCCTTGCAAACCCGTCTACTCAACAAATCAGCAAAATAAAAACCGTGGTCAGCATGCTCCTAATTTTAGGAGATGCTGACTGACATTAGGCTTAGTATGAGTCCTTATTATGAAGCAGCTTCTTGCATGGACCATCCGTACCACGCTACGTCCAGCTTTATCTCCTAAAACACCCCTAAAGCTACAACGTTTTTGTAGTGATGCAGCCAGTGCAATTGTGCTTGGGCCACGTGGCTATAAAACAAAAAAGCAAACCATCGCTCAAGTACCGACAGTTCATATTCAGCCCAAAACGACTCAATCAGGACGCGGCATTTTGTATTTACATGGCGGAGGCTATGTGGTGGGTAGCTCAAAAAGTCACACCAAGCTTGCTGCTCAAATCGGACATGCAGCTCAAGCACAAGTCTGGTTACCTGAATATCGCCTAGCCCCTGAGCACACAAGCCCTGCTGCTATTGAAGACGCCGTTGCTGTTTATAAAGCTTTACTTACTCAAGGACAAGACCCGAAGAAACTCATAATTGCTGGGGATTCTGCGGGTGGCGGACTGAGTTTAAGTACTGCAATTGCAATACGAAATGCAGGGTTACCGTTACCAGCAGCATTAGTTTTACTTTCACCGTGGGTTGACTTAAGCCTATCTGGAAGCACGATTAAAACTCATGCAGCTCAAGATGCGATGCTGTCAGAGGACTGGTTAGCATGGTGTGCAAAAAACTATTGCGGACAAAAATCGGCAACCGATGCTACCTGTTCCCCACTCTATGCCGACTTAACTGGATTACCACCTGTTTTAATTCATGTCGGTACCGAAGAAGTCTTATTAAACGATGCAAAACGTCTCGCTGAACAAACCGAAAAGTATGGTATTCCGACGATCTTGAAGGTTTATGACCGAGTCGGACATGTTTTTCAGTTCCACGCGGGTATACTAAATGAATCTAATGACTCGATTGAGCGCATTGGGCAATTCATTGATAAACATACACAGTCAATATAAAAATATCGCCAGAGAGGAGTCCTCGGCATGACAACAAACAATTATGACTATGATTACCTCATTATTGGTTCAGGCTTTGGTGGTAGTGTTTCTGCTTGCCGTCTAACCGAAAAAGGCTACTCTGTTGCTGTAATGGAAATGGGGCGACGCTGGGAAGCTAAAGATTTTGCTAAAAATAACTGGAATACCCGTCGCTGGATTTGGCGCCCGGGCATGAAACTTTTCGGTTATTTCAACATGCGTTTTTTTCGCCATGTCACCATTATTTGCGGTAATGCTGTAGGCGGCGGCTCAATCACCTATGCCAATACCTTACTGGTTCCACCTGAACATATTTGGGATGAAGGCACGTGGGCAGATGCCGCGGACTGGAAAAATGAAATGCCGCAGCACTATGCTGAAGCAGAACGCATGCTTGGTGTGACGGATAATAAAATTTTCGGCCCTGCCGATCATATGCTAAAAAAAATGGGTGAAGCAGTCGGTGTTGGTCATACATTTAAACCCACTCGTGTTGCCACTTTCTTTCCACCCGAAGGTGAAGAAGGTGGCAAGACCTACCCTGACCCATATTTTAACGGAGAAGGTCCAGACCGCGGAACCTGTACGGCATGTGGCGGTTGTATGACAGGTTGTAAACACAACGCAAAAAATACCTTAGATAAAAACTATTTGTACTTTGCCGAAAAAAATGGCGCCAAGGTTTACGAAGAAACCAAAGTCGTTGGCGTTAAACCACTCAATGGTAAAGCCGATGGCAGCGATGGCTATGAAGTTACGACTGAATGTTCGAGCTCATGGTTTAACAAACAACGCCGTACATGGCGTGTTCGTAACGTGATTTTCTCTGCATCTTCTTTGGGTACGCAAGAGATGTTATTCCGTTTAAAACAGTCTGGTTCACTGCCAAATATCTCTGATGATTTAGGTAATCGGGTTCGTACTAATGCCGAGTCGATTTTAGGCGTTCGCTTTTTTGGTAAAGATGTCGACATGAGCAAAGGTGTTGCCATTGGTTCAAGTATTTACATTGACCATGACACTCACATTGAAGCGACGCGTTACCAAACTGGTTCAGATGCCATGGGCCTCATGTGTACTTACATGGCTAAAGGTAAACCGGGTTGGACGCGTATCTTCTTTTGGTTATGGGCACTTATTTGCCATCCATTTATTTTCCTTCGCATGAGTAATCCTGTCAGTTTTGCACGTCAAACTTTAATCTTCTTGGTGATGCAAACAGCTGATGCCTCCATTAATATGCGCTTGAAACGTAATTGGTTCTGGCCTTTTGGCAAAGTATTATCGAGCGAAGGTAAAAAGCTACCTGTGTATATTCCACAGGCCAATGCATTTACCGAAAAAGTTGCCAAAATGTTTAATGGTCACCCGATGACGACCATTACCGAAATTTTGTTTAACGTACCTTTTACAGCCCACTGTATGGGTGGTTGTGCAATTGCTTCAAGTCCAGAACGTGGCGTGGTAGATGGACAAAACCGCGTGTTTAACTATAAAAACTTATATGTTGTAGATGGTTCAATGTTAGGTGCAAATTTGGGCGTTAACCCAAGTCTCACCATTACAGCTCTTGCAGAACGCGCAATGTCTTATATTCCGGCTAAACATACTTTGGATGAGCAACAAGGTTATAGAGCAGATGCAGAAACCATAGAGATCACTAAAGCTTCTGCCTAAAATAGAAATTTGTTTTATAAAAAAAAGCCTATTAAAAAATAGGCTTTTTTCTTTCGCTTTCTAAATTACATCGCCACGGCTTTAGCACGAGCTGCATGCAATTTTTTATAGCTCTCAATCAGACGTAAATGGCGATCAAGTCCTTCTAGTTTCATGCTTGTTGGTGTTAAACCATAGAAACGAACGCTACCATCGACAGAACCTAATACCGCATCCATTCGCGTGTCACCAAACATACGACGGAAATTAGTCAGGTAGTCTTCAAGCTCTAGTTCTTCATCTAACATTACTTCCAGCACCACATTCATGCACTGATAGAACAAGCCACGCTCAACGGTGTTGGTGTTATATTGCAAGTAAGTTTCAACGAGCTCTTTTGCTTCTTCAAATTGTTGTAAAGCAACATAAATTAGCAATTTCAATTCTAAGATAGTGAGTTGACCCCAAACTGTATTGTCATCAAACTCGATGCCAATGAGTGTGGTGATTTCAGTGTAATCGTCTAACTCGCATTCCTCTAAGCGCTCAACCAATGCCTCAAGCTGCTCATCATCTAAACGATGTAGATTTAGAATATCTTCACGGAATGAAAGTGCCTTATTGGTGTTGTCCCAAATCAAATCTTCAACAAGATAAATTTCTGAATAATCCGGTACTAAAATACGGCAAGCAGTCGCACCTAAGTGCTCGTATACTGCCATATATACTTCTTTGCCCATCTCTTCGAGAATACCGAACAATGTTGCAGCTTCTTCTGCATTCGACTCTTCGCCTTCGCCAGAAAAATCCCATTCAACAAAGTCATAGTCAGATTTAGAGCTAAAGAAACGCCAAGAAACCAAACCGCTTGAATCAATAAAGTGCTCAACAAAGTTGTTTGGCTCAGTGACCGCATTACTTTGGAAAGTCGGTTGTGGTAAATCATTTAAGCCTTCAAAGCTACGGCCTTGAAGTAATTCGGTCAGACTACGTTCCAAAGCAACTTCAAAACTTGGATGCGCACCGAAAGATGCAAACACCCCACCCGTACGCGGGTTCATTAAAGTCACACACATTACTGGGAACTGACCACCTAGCGATGCATCTTTAACTAATACTGGGAAGCCTTGCTCTTCTAGACCTTTAATACCAGCAACAATACTTGGGTATTTTGCTAATACGTCTTCAGGAACATCTGGAAGTGCAATTTCATCTTCTAAAATTTCACGTTTAACAGCACGTTCAAAAATTTCTGACAAGCATTGAACTTGGGCTTCTGCCAAAGTGTTGCCCGCACTCATACCATTACTTAAGTACAAGTTTTCAATTAAATTTGATGGGAAATAGACAACTTCACCATCAGACTGGCGCACAAAAGGTAACGAGCAAATGCCGCGCTCTACGTTGCCTGAGTTAGTGTCATATAAATGTGTGCCGAGTAACTCATCATCTGGGTTATAAATCTCAAGACAGTATTCATCTAAGATTTCTTTAGGTAATTCACCATTTGGACCCGGTTTAAACCATTTTTCATCTGGATAATGCACAAAATCAGCATTGGCAATATCTTCACCCCAGAACTGGTCGTTATAGAAGAAGTTACAGTTTAAACGCTCAATAAACTCGCCTAATGCAGACGCTAAAGCACTTTCTTTAGTTGCACCTTTACCATTGGTAAAACACATCGGAGACTGAGCATCACGAATATGTAACGACCATACATTTGGAACAATATTACGCCAAGATGCAATTTCGATTTTCATACCCAAATTTGCCAAAATAGCAGACATATTGGCAATGGTTTCTTCTAATGGCAGGTCTTTACCTTGAATATAGGTATGACTTTCTGAAGTTAGGCTTGGCAATAACAATGCTTGCGCATCTGCGTCGATGCTTTCAACTTCTTCAATAATAAATTCGGGACCCGTTTGAATCACTTTTTTAACAGTACAACGGTCAATCGAACGTAAAATCCCTTGGCGATCTTTCTCTGAAATATCGGCTGGTAATTCAATTTGAATTTTAAAGGTTTGCTTATAGCGGTTTTCAGGATCAACAATATTATTTTGCGATAAACGAATATTATCGGTTGGGATATCTCGAGCGGCACAATACACTTTTACAAAATAAGCGGCACACAATGCTGATGATGCTAAAAAATAGTCAAATGGGCCCGGTGCCGAACCGTCACCCTTATAGCGAATTGGTTGATCGGCAATTACCGTAAAGTCATCGAACTTAGCTTCCTGTCGAAGATTGTCGAGATAATTAACCTTGATTTCCATGCTGGCACCTAAATATTTTTATGTGTCAGCACAGACACATAAAACTCTAAATATTGAAAAATAAGCCGAATCACAGCGAAGAAATTGACTTAAAAAATGAGAGATTAAAGCCATATATTTAATGAGAGACTCAAGTGGCTTTAATAAGATTGGCGGTATTATAGAGGGATTTTGTGCAGTTGATAACTAAAGTTAAAACATTGCTGCTCACAATGTTTTAACTTGTCTTGAATTTAGTTAAATATTGAACGTTAAAATTTAAAGGTGTAATCGACATTCAAACGTGTTTCATTTGTCGAATGGAATGTCATATTAGTAGGCATATCATTACGGTAGTGAGAAAAACGGGCTCGCATTCCCAAACCTTTTAACTTACCTTCAGGAATTTTATAACCCAAATCAAATTCCATCGACTCTTCTTTAAAACGCTGATCGCCATATTGCAATAAATCAATATTTTCACCTTTTGCGTAGCGAGTCATAAAACGTAGTCCGTTTAATGAAACATCACCTACCCGCGCATTTTTAAAGTCATATTCGTAACGAATCGAATAGACTTTTTCGTCTTTATTTGAATAGTCCGAACTCATAAAATCAAGCACGACTGGACTTTCAGTTCCTGACAAAAATGGCAGACCAGTTGAACCAAAGGACTGCATGTAGCCCAAAGAAACTGTATGGTTTTGATAGTTCAAACCAAATAAGCCACTAATATGGCGGTTATCGACCTCTCCTATTTTTTTGCTTCCTGTTTCCTCACTATTAAAAAAAACGCACGTCGCTTAAAAAATTAAGTTGTCCATTTAAAGGCTGCTTGCCGTTAAAACCCCAAAATTGTTGCTGGTAAATGTCTTTGAGTTCAGCATGATAAGCACGCAAACGGTAATCCTTTAACTGATAACTTCCTCCCAACGTATAAAATGAGTCAGTAGTTGCTGCTTTGTCAAAACGATGATTGATATTGTCTGTTCCAACGTCGGTATAACGAATTGAGTCGCGCTGACGCACTTCGTCGACATAAAAGCCTTCAAGTTGAAGATTTGGAATTTCATTTGAAACAAAACGGATACCACGGTAAGTCTGAGGGAACAAACGCGCTGGCGATGAAAAAATGGTCGGTAATTGTGGAACTAAATCGCCCACAAAAAGCTCATTTTTTCTAAATTTAGCCTTTCCTGTAATACCTATTTTTCCATAATAATCATCACGCGAGTTATCGGTATTCACTGGTAATAAACCACTACGTGCATAGTCATCAGCTCGGCTTCCCATTAGGTTAAAACCTGCCATTGCCAGTACATCAACACCAAACCCAACTGTTCCTTCGGTATAACCAGACTGTCCTTTAAAAATTAGACCCTGCGCCCAATCTCTGCCTGCTGTATAGGGATATGGGTCTTTTTTATAGTCTCGATCAAAGTAAAAATTACGTAGTGTCAGCTCAGCTTTACTGTCTGCAATAAACTCAGCATGCACAACTTGACTAAATAATGGGCACAAGCATACCCCCACCCACAATGGTGTCTTTTTCATTTTTTATCTCAACTATTTAATTTTTAATGGATTAAGGTGCTGTTTTAAGAGAGTAGTTTTGCTCTTTCTTATTTCGGTAAAAAGCACTACCCAAACTTAAAATCAGGAAAATAGCCAAAATAAACACCACACCGTAATAGGCATACAGTGTTGCGGGTGCTATACCTTTATCCAGAAAAATGCCTGCAACCGTTGGCGATAAAATTGCCCCAATTCGTCCAAAACCAATTGCATAGCCCACGCCGCGACTACGAATTTCAGCATCATAAATTGTTGGAGAAATCGAATATAAACCTGCCACACAGCCATTAATGAGTGTGCCAAGTAATAACCCCACCATGAGTGCAATGCTCACTTGAGATGAGACAGCGACAAATAGGAAAACACATGCCGAGGTTAGTCCTAAAAACAGGCTTAAGGCATAGAAGATTTTCATGCGTGATGCCAATAAACCAATAATGGCTGCCCCGAAAATCCCACCAATACTAATTAAAATACCGGTACTTACGCCTTGTTGTGGCGACATACCCATTGAAATAAGAATTTTTGGTGTCCAACTCATCACGAAGTAAAAGCCAAACATCACTAAAAAGAATGCAAACCACAAACAAAGCGTTTGAAATCCAAGTTGTCCAGCAAATAATTTGCCCATTTCACTGCCATTTTGCGTACTAATTTTTTCATAACGCGGCATAACTGGTAATTCATTTAGCCCCATACGATTTACAGTTGCATTAATTCGTTCTAGTGCCTGTTTTGGTCGTTTCGCGAGTAAGTAATCTAAAGATTCAGGTAATAACCATGCGCTGATCAGCAGCATTGCAATGGTAGTAACCCCTCCTGCTAAAAAGATTGAGCGCCAACCTAAATGCTCAATCAATGCCAGTGATAATACTCCACCAACCGTCGCGCCAATTCCATAACCGGTAGACATTAAACTCACTGCAAGACTGCGCCAGCGAGCATTGGCATATTCACTTGCCAATACATTACTACTCGCAAGGATGCCCCCCACCCCAATTCCAGTAATAAATCGAAGTGCTGCCAACATGCCATGGCTTTGTACAAAAGCACAGCCCAGCATGCTAAGACCTGCAATTACAAGACAAACTATGATGAGTAAACGGCGGCCAATTTTATCGGCTAAAGGTGCAAGAAAAATGGAACCGGCAGCCATGCCGAAAAGGCCAGCACTTAACAACAAGCCAATTTGTGCGCCTGAAAGTGACCACTCTGCTGACACGGATGGAGCAGTAAATGCCATTACCATCACGTCAAAGCCATCAATAATATTGAGACAAATACAGATCAAAATAACGAACCATTGATAGCGGCTCATATTGTTTTGATTTATCTCACTTAGAACGTCTCTTTCCATTTGTGTATCTCCCTTGGATAAGACATACACACGACATTGCTAGATGAGCGATTGGGTGGTTATGCATATCCGTATCCATAATGACCTAGAGGAATATTTGTTTTTTTGAGCATCCTGCTCTTTTTCTATACTGAATATTTGGATCCAAAAAATCAACTAAAATTATAAACGGATTATTAAAAAGTATATAAACACATAAATTATATAAGTATAAAATTATTAAAAACATAAAATTAGAATGCTTGAATATTTTTATGGATCCATATTAAAAAATCTATTATGATCGATTCCAGAGCATTTTTTAGCCAAAAAAAGCTCAGTTTATTTCCAGGAAATGCAAGATGCATTTTTAAAACATCAAAGGATTGTTGTTATGAAACTCAAAAGAGTAAGCCAGCTTACATTGGGACTTTTTTTTGCCAGCCAATTGTTTTACACGGCGCAAGCAGCACCTCCAAAAAATCAACAACCACCTAACATCATGATTATTTTGGCCGATGATCTTGGATTCTCAGACATTAGCGCCTATGGCGGCGAAATTAAAACCCCTCATATTGATAGCCTGTTAAAGCAAGGAAAAATGCTTTTTAATTTTCATGCTTCATCAATGTGTTCACCTACTCGTGCACAGCTTATGACAGGTGCCGATAACCACTTGGTAGGTTTAGGTGCGATGTATGAAACTTCAAAACGACAAGAAAAATTGGTTGGCGCCGATAGCCCGCGTGCACTCCTCAAAATTGATGGCTATTCAGGCCACTTAACGCAAAATGCTTATACACTCGCAGAAATTTTAAAGACGAAAGATTATTACACCTTCATGGTCGGTAAATGGCACTTAGGCTATGCTCCCGAACAAAACCCTAAAGCCCGTGGTTTTGATCAATCTTTTGCTCTGCTCGATGGCTTCGATTTACACTTTAAAGACCAACCCAAAAACTATCCGCGTAATACTCAATACACAGAAAATGGTCAAAAGGTTACATTACCAGACAACTATTACTCAACCGACTTTTTTACACAAAAAGCGTTTGAGTACTTAGACAAAAATAAAGCGCAAAAACCATTTTTTGCCTACCTAGCCTATACCGCTCCACACTGGCCACTACAAGCACCTGCTCATTATAGCGACTTATATAAAGGTAAATACGATCAAGGCTACGATGCAATTCGTAAACAACGCTTTCTTAGACAAAAGCAATTAGGATTAATTCCTGCAAATGCAGAATACCCAGTAGAGCGTGGCAACCAAGCTTTAGGCACCAAAAGCTGGAATGAACTCACCCCACAAGAGCGCAAATATGAAGCGCGTAAAATGGAAGTTTATGCGGGCATGGTTACCCAGCTAGACGACCGCGTGGGTGATGTCATTCAATATCTTAAAAAGCATCATTTATATGACAACACTTTAATTGTGTTTATGTCAGATAACGGCGCTGAAGGTGGTGATCACAATTTCCCAATGGGTGATGCCGACAATCGCTATGAAAATATAGGCAATGCTAGCTCATATGTTTACATGGGACCACGCTGGGCCGAAGTGAGCAGCACTCCATTTACGCACTGGAAGTCAGCCGCTTCAGAAGGCGGAGTAAGAGTTCCATTTATTGTTAAGTCACCTGTGCAGATTTCCAAACAACGTGGAATCAACAATAACTTTGCGACAGTCAGAGACATATTCCCAACTGTGATGGAGCTAGCGGGGATTCAAAATAATCAGGTTTATCCAACTTCAAGCACCAAAATTAAACCGTCGGGCTTTAGCCTAATTCCTGCGTTTAAAGATAATACTGCCCGTATTCGTCCTGTTAATTATTATGACTTTAAAGAATTGCATGGCAGCCGCTACGCAAAAACTGACGAATGGAAACTTATTGAAAACTCACCTTCTAAATTTAAGAGCCATGGCTGGGAGCTCTACAATTTAAAAACAGATTTTAATGAGCAACATAATGTTTATGCAGAACATCCTGAGATCGTCAAAGTCTTAAATGACAAATATTTAAGATATGCCGATGAAAATGGTGTTGTGGATTTTGAGCAATACAACAAAAAGTAGAGAAAACCAGATGAAACAGATCATAATGCTTTCATCTTTCCTGTTACTTTGTGCATGCCAAAAAACCACGCCTCAACTAGAACAGACCACCTTGCCCGACTTAGGCAGCAAAGCTAAATGTAATTCTTATTCGGGCCTTCCTTCGGGTTGGCCTAAAAATAAAGAAGCAGGCATGGTCAAGCTTCCGCAAGGAAAAATTGTTTTAGGCACCACACAAGGTTATGAAGATGAACGCCCATTAAATTTACAGGCAACTTCCGTTCCCGCTTTTTTAATTGATGCAACTGAAGTCACCGATGCAGAGAAGCAAGGCGGCGCAGCTATGTTTGTACAACCAGATCATCCAGTTGAAGAATTACAGTGGTGGAAATTTGAAAAAGGGGCCAATTGGAAACATCCATGGGGCTTAAATAATCCTAAACAACCCGCGCCTCATGAGCCTGTTCGCATGGTGACATGGAATGATGCTTATGCTTATGCAAACTGGCTGGGTCATGACTTACCGACTGAGCTTGAGTGGGAATATGCAGCCAAAGGTTTTCAGCAAAACTCCGACATTGGTCCTACCCATGAAGGCCATATTGTAGCCAACTTCTGGCAAGGCGAATTTCCTTATAAAAACATTCAGGAAGATGGTTTTAAGGATATTGCCCCAGTTGGTTGTTTTAGCAAAAACCCCTTTGGTTTGTATGACTTGATTGGCAATGTATGGGAATGGACACAAACACCCTATACAGGATCACGAGATCACCATATGGGAGATCCATCGAAATATAGGCAAAGTCACGAACAGATTTTGCAATACACGATTAAAGGTGGGTCTTATTTATGTGCAACCAACTATTGCGCGCGTTATCGTGCTGCCGCGAGGCATCCACAAGAACTCGACCTTGCCACCAGCCATGTCGGATTTAGAACAGTAAAACGCTTTTAAACGGATTTAAAAATGAAGCATATTTTTATTTATGGGATTTTCTTCTCAGGGACGCCCCTTACCTGCTGTTTAGCTCATAGTGAAGTAGATGTTAATTTTCAAAATACACTCACACTAAAAACGTTCAACTTTGACAGACAATATGAAAATGGTACTAGTCCCGATACTCATAGCTTGAGCCAAGGTCTGATTTATCGTGGTGACTGGTCAACCAAGCTTAATGATGTACAGCTACATCTTAACCCAAGCATCCAATACGCATATCGCCTAAGTAACGACCAACACACCAATGATATGGTCATACCCTTTGACCCTAATACCAAGAAACAAGCACAAGACCAAGTTAAATATGGCTTAGGTGCTGGAGTTGAATATCAAAACTTTCGCATGAATATAGGGGAAATTATTCCCGACTCACCACTTACGCCACAAGTGGATACACATCAATTACGAGTTAACTATAAAGGCTTGGAATTAAAATATAAGACACCGCAACAAAATTTCGAGCTGGGTTTGATTAACCGTTATTCACCAAAAAATGAGGAGGACTACCACAAACTCGCCATTTCAAAACATGAATCTGACGGACTCTATTTCTTTCAATGGGACGGCAATACACCTCGGTACCACTGGAAATTTTATAATGGCTATTTAACTGACCTCATCAATCAAAGTTACTTTGCTTTTGATTACCAATGGACAAAGCAGCACACCACAAAATTACGTGTGTTTCGACACGATGATGTCGGCAAATCAAAACTTGGAGAATATGACAATACATCTGTAGGGGCTATGCATTTCATTAAACATGGCAACTTTACAACTGGAATTGGCTACCAAGAAAACTTTGGCAAAGATGGCATTCCCAAACTCGACAATATACCCATCCCGCATATGGTGAACTGGACCTTAGGTGCGTTTACCAAAGCAGATGAAAAGTCTTATCATTTCGTTGCCTCGTATGACTTTAAAGACTACATCAAGGGTCTAAAAGTGACCTATAAATATATTTATGGTGATTCATTTCAGACCATGAATCAAAATGATTTTGAGCAAGAAAGTGACGTGTTGATTCAATACGACCTAAATGCTTGGATTAAAAATCTTAAGTTTCTTTTCTTAAATATTAACTACGACACCAAACATGGCAAAAGTCTGGATGAACAGCGCATGATGCTTCACTACACGGTTAATTTCTAAATCTTTACACTCCCATAATGGCTTAACTGAAGCCATTATGGATCCAAATAAAAACTAATAAAAATTTCACTCTAAAATTCCAAAGAATAGCAAAAGTCTTTAATAGCAATTAAAAATATACAAAAACAACCAAACCTAAAGATCAATATTTTTAAAAAATATACTGCCTATCAATTGACCAATATTTTTATTTATTATAAATTGGATCCAATAAGTGATAAGGAGTCGTCACAATGTTTATTAAAAATGCTTGGTATGTTGCCTGCCGCCCAGAAGAAATCCAAGACAAACCATTAGGTCGCACTATTTGTGGTGAAAAAATTGTTTTTTATCGCGGTAAAGAAAACCAAGTTGCAGCCGTTGAAGATTTTTGTCCCCATCGCGGCGCCCCACTTTCACTTGGCTATGTAGAAGATGGCAACCTTGTGTGTGGTTATCATGGTTTAGTCACGGGTTGTGACGGAAAGACCGTTTCAATGCCAGCTCAACGTGTAAATGGTTTCCCTTGCAACAAAGCATATGCAGTTGTCGAAAAGTTCGGCTTTATTTGGGTATGGCCAGGCGAGAAAGCTTTAGCAGAAGAAGCAAAACTGCCAACTTTAGAATGGGCAGATCATCCTGAATGGAGCTATGGCGGAGGCCTGTTTCACATTCAGTGTGACTATCGCCTGATGGTCGACAACCTGATGGATTTAACCCACGAGACCTATGTTCACTCAAGCAGTATTGGGCAAAAAGAGATTGATGAATCATTGCCTGTCACTAAAGTTGACGGCGACCATGTCATTACCGAACGCTATATGGAAAATGTGATCGCACCTCCATTTTGGCAAATGGCCCTTCGCGGTAATCATTTAGCAGATGATGTACCTGTTGACCGTTGGCAACGTTGCCACTTCTTTGCGCCAAGTAATGTCCACATTGAAGTCGGTGTAGCGCATGCTGGACATGGTGGTTATCACGCACCAAGTGACAAAAAAGTTTCCTCAATTGTGGTTGATTTTATTACACCAGAAACTGAAACCTCACACTGGTATTTCTGGGGAATGGCGCGTAACTTCCAGCCAGATAATGCTGAACTCACCGATCAAATTCGTGAAGGCCAAGGCAAAATCTTTACTGAAGACTTAGAAATGCTGGAGCAACAACAACAAAATATTTTAAAAAATCCACATCGCAAGTTACTCATGCTCAACATCGACGCAGGCGGTGTACAGTCTCGTAAGGTGATTGAGCGACTGCTTGCCGAAGAAAATAAAACACCTCCTGAAACGTCCATACAGAAGTTTCCAAACATTCGGATTATTTAAAGGAGCATGAACATGGACGTTATTATTCAAAAAATTCACCAGCTTACCCCGACCATTCGTGCATTTGAATTGGTCTCGGCAAATGGCACAGCGCTACCGAATTTTGAAGCAGGTGCACATATTGATGTGCATCTTAAAAACGGCCTCACCCGTCAGTATTCACTTTCAAACTGCTGCACTGAAAAACATCGCTATGTCATTGGTGTTTTACATGATGCCAATTCACGCGGTGGTTCACGTTGCATCCACACCGAATATCGTGAAGGCGATCATTTAAAGATTGGTGAACCGCGTAATTTATTTGAAATCCATCCACAAACCAAACAGGCAGTTTTATTTGCTGGTGGTATTGGTATTACCCCTATTTTGTCGATGGTATATCGACTTAAGTCGGCCAATATTCCTTTTGAATTGCACTACTTTGTTCGTAGCCATGAAATGATTGCTTTCTATGGCAACTTAACCGAGCACTTTGGTGCCCAAGTTCATTTTCATATTCAAGACCAACCAGACACTGAATGTAATATGGCAGAAGTTTTGGGCCAAACTTCACCAGATAAACACTTATATGTATGTGGACCTACAGGGTTTATGCAGTTTGTCATGAACTCGGCCGAACAAGCGGGTTGGCATAGCGAACAGTTACATCAAGAACATTTTGTCGCGCAAAAAGCAGATACATCTAACGATGAAGCTTTTACTATTGAAGTTAAAGGTACGGGCCGTCGAATTGAAGTATTACCAGAGCAGACTGCTACTGAGGCATTAATTGCAAATGGTTTTGATATTCCTGTTTCATGTGAACAAGGCATTTGCGGGACCTGTATTACCCGCGTTTTAGAGGGCACGCCAGATCATCGGGATATATTTATGACCGATGAAGAACATGCACTAAATGACCAATTTACGCCCTGCTGTTCTCGTGCAAAAACTAAAAATCTTGTGATTGAGCTTTAATTCTTGAGTTCCTTTATTCAAAAATAAAGGAACTTCTTTTAACTTAAGCGCTGAGAACATTTCTTAGCGTTTCACCTAAAATCACCACACTACTGTGTTCACGCATTAAAGTTTCAGCACGTCCTGCCTGACGATGTACCAATGCATCGAAAATTGAACAATGCTGTAAATGCGCATAGTGCAAACGACGATATTCCGATAAAGCTTGGTTCTGGTCATAGGTAATGGCTTGGGCAGACGCCATCGGCAATTGATTGTTTTTCGCTAAGGCTTGGATGAGTGCGACGTTTTGCGCGCCTTCAATAATCGTGTCATGAAAAATGACGTTGAAATGGTGATAACGTTCCAGTTCAGCATCACCAAACTCGTCTGTTTCATTAAATAGTTTTTCAGTTTCTTGAATGCAATGTTGCAGTGTCTTTTTCTGCTCTTCGCTTAAGCCTTGTTCTGCCAAAGTTTTTGCAGCCAACCCTTCCAGCACACCACGCACTTCGAGCGCATCATGAACGAGTTGTTCTGAAATTTCACGAACCGTGTAACCACGAGTTGGGTTTTTAATGAGGAGACCTTCTTGCTCAAGCAAGCGAAAGGCAATACGAACAGGCTGCCTTGAAACACCAAGTAACTCGGCAGTCGGAATTTCGGCAATTCTGGCACCGCCTTCAAGTTCCCCTGAAATAATCATTTTTCTTAGTTTAAGTAAAACTTGTTGTCCTGAAGACATTCGCTGCCACACATCACCAAAAACGTCACTTCGATGCTAGCAAGTTCATTTGTAAAATGAAATAAATTTTCTGTTTGAATCTAACAGCTCAGACATTTATAAGCGTCAACTTAATTGATCAAGATTAAATTAATTTTTTAAAAAAGTACTCAACTTGGTTTACCGTCATATCAAAATTAACTTATTTTTTATTTTTAAATTGATAAAATATAGGGCGAATTCAAACATGAGGTGCGACAGTTTCAAAAGCCATATGATAATCAACA
>ERZ501024.85-NODE-85-length-38640-cov-16.482027_pt1 | contig 38640 bp, 32 predicted proteins | sample MGYA00248893_ERZ501024 | MGnify/ENA primary metagenome ERZ501024 (study PRJEB25958, sample SAMN03398501) | human skin metagenome | study: EMG produced TPA metagenomics assembly of the Human Skin Microbiome Metagenome (human skin metagenome) data set. | reverse complement strand
ATTAAAATGTAAATAAAAGTAGAGTTTATAGTCTTTAGTTTTTTGAAAATAAAAGAAATTTATTAAAACACAACTTTATTTTTACGTGTTCTTAACCAGAGATAACACAAACTTTATTTAAAAGAAGAGGGGAATGCTATTTCCTAACAGGAGTGGATTAAAAAAAGAGATAATGAAATATGGTTACCACAACAACGCAGCCAGTGAGAAAGCTGACCCAGAAGAAAAGCCCGGCCTTATCTCATAAAGAAACAGTAAAATTTTTTTCTGAACCTGAGCGGGATACGGCTGAAAAGGAAAAATTCGCCGAAATTTGTTTAGAGCGTTTTATTGATACAATTACACTTGAAGAAAAGGAGTTTCCACAAAATTTAGAAGATTTAGGGGCATGGCTCAACAATAAAAATATTCAGGCATGTGAGTCTTTTCAGAGCTATCTGGAACGAAGGAGGCAAAATGGTGCCCGTGAATATTTTAAAAACGTCGGTGAAGCTCTAGAATTTCTGGTCAAGATTGGCCCGACCAAAATGGTTGATGGTTCTTGGCTCTATAGCTTGTGCAAATACTGGCAAAATCCTGTTTACAATGAAGCGATCTCGATTTACCTGGATGAACTGGGAGGTGGATCTTCTTCACTCAACCATGTCTGCCTCTATCAGCAATTACTGGATCAGCTTGAGCTTAACGATTTTGAAAATCTTTTGAGTGATGAACATTATATCCAGGCTGCGGTGCAACTGGCTTTAGCCTATGCACCTGCTGAATATATTCCAGAAGTGTTAGGATTTAACATGGGATATGAGCAGCTTCCCTTACATTTACTCATCAGTAATTATGAGTTAAAAGAACTTGGTATTGACTCACATTATTTTAATCTGCATATCACGATTGATAACTTTGATAATGGCCATGCCCAGAAAGCCCTAGAAGGTGTACTTAAAGTTGCCCAGCGCTATCAAGATAAAGAAGAATTTTTGCGCCGTGTAAAAATTGGCTATTACTTGAATGATGTAGGTATAGGTTCCACTGCGGTAGTTAAAAATCTTGATCTGCGCAGTAATGTAGAAAAAATTCTGATCAAGAAAGCCAAAGTGGGTCGTTTTATTCATGGTGATAAATGCCGTATAGAAAACCGGCAGATTAATGACTGGTTACAGGATGATGAGAGTACAGTGGCCTTCTTGGATGCCCTGATCCGTAAAAACTGGATCAAGCCGGGGGAAGATGTACAGGAAAGCCGTTTCTGGAAATTGATTGATGATGACCGCGGTAAAATGTTTGGTGTATTTAGCTATCCTGAAAAACAGATGATTTACGACTGGATTCAGGGTCCACAAAGTACTTCAACTACCAGCTTGCGTGGTTGGGCAAGAAAGCATGAGCAGAAGAACCAGAGTCAGGACCGTCCAGAAGATATGGTCGATTTCGAACTGACTTTTTTGAAGAAGTCCTATCAGGCTGAAACTGATTTCCAGAAGCGTATGAATATGTTACTTCCTTATCTGGCACCTCATATGCATCATACCCCGGTAGGGCTATGGAGTACGGATCAGTTTACACGATCACTGTTTCCAGCTCTGAAAGCTTCTTTTGTTTAAGTTCAGTTAGGCAGGAATTTTCTTGATATAAAGTTCTTACATGATCGGGTATAGCGCAATTCTATACCCGAATTATTTTGTGAAAATGAACTATAGCAAGATCTGACCATCGAGCCAGTTGACCTTTATGTAAATACTGAAATTAACATTATATATACAGAAATTTGTACTTAATTTTTTTAATCCTGAGAGAAATTTTTTAAGCTTATTTCTTCTATTTTAGTACACAATCTTTTTATAAAAATTTTATTTATTAAAGGGTTATATTTTTCATGGTTATTGGGTGGAATTGTTTAGCTAGATGAATTTACCCTCCAGTCTGCCTGATACTTGAGATAGACAATTTAGAATTCTGGCATTTTTTAATACGGCGTTTCTGAGAGCGTTGGTACATAATCTGGAAAACGGTTAACTGACGGATAATAACTTTGGATATTGCAGTAATCGGTAGTGGCATGGCTGGGCTTGCTACCGCAAGAATTCTGAAAGATGCAGGACATGAAATTACTATTTTCGAGGCACTCCCGGGCCGAGGTATGGACAGTCATAGTCTGGAGTTTGAGGGGGGACTGATTGATGCCCCACTACGGGTTATGAATCCCTATTTATGGAAGAATACACTGAGTCTGGCCAGTTACCTGGGCATTAAAACTTTTCCGGTACGTACCTATATGGCCTGTAGCTGGCTATTTGAAGATCGTACTGAAACCTGGCTCACAACTTCACGTACCCGCATTGGTAATATTCCTATTATTAATAACCGCAAGGGCATCAAGCAGTATGGCTGGCGTCTGGTTAAAGGTATGCTACAGCTAAAAACAGCAATTCATCAGTTCTTCAAGTCTAAAAATCAGGACATTACACTGGCTGAGTTCATTAACCAGCATGATATTGAAGAAGTATTCTGGCATGGTGCAGTAATGCCGGTACTCTATACCATCTGTACCTGTAATCCGAAAACAATCGGAGACTGGCCTGCCAAACCGTTACTAATTTTTCTGCGTCAATTGACTGATGGAGATGCCCTGATCCGTATGCAAGGCGGAACACCTGCCTTGGTAGATAAATTGATCGAGGGCATTCGTATTCAAAGTAGTTCTCCAATCTGTAAGGTGGAAGAACAGGGTGAAAAAGTTCTGCTGGAAAAACAGGATGGTGAGCAGTCGGTCTTTGACCGGGTAGTAGTTGCAACACCGACCACTAAACTTGAAGAGTTCATGAACCCGCAACAATTTGCGGATGATATTGAACTTCTCAAACAGTTTAAGTTTGAACAGGGAGAACTGGTTATACATACAGATAGCTCAGTAATGCCGCCGCGCCGTAAAGACTGGTGTGTACTGAGTTATATGATGGACCGTCATTTTACCCGACAACAGTTTACTGTCTGGCTTAATGCAGTTGAGCCAAGTTTGGTCGGTAAGTCTCCGGTATTTCAGACATGGCGTCCGGTTACTGAAATTGATCCGAAAAAAGTGATTTCTAGTGTAACGTTGACTCGGGCAGTAGTTGATTCCAAAACTGTGGCATTAAACAAAGAAGTCCAGCAACAGCATTTACAACCGAACCGTAAGGTATTCTACTGTGGTTCATGGTCATGTGATGGTCTGCCGATATTGGAGTCTGCTGTCACTTCGGCTATTCATATTGCCAAGATCTTTGATGCACCTTTGCCATTTTTAGGTTTAGAACCTAAAGTGGAGATCGCGCCGCAACTTGGTTATTAAAATCTCATGAAATGGGCCCAGATTCTCTGCCAGTACTTACCCCAGCATAAATATGCTATTGATGCAGCACAGTTGGGTGACTCGGCAGAGTTGGCCTGGACCAACCTGGGTTACTGGCAAGCTGAGGAAAATTATCCTCAGGCCTGCCAGCAGCTGGCTGACAGGTTAGCGCAGGCAGTACAGCTTAAGGCTCAGGATGCTGTATTAGATCTGGGCTGCGGCCAGGGAGCGAGTCTGCTGCATTGGCAAAATCAGTACCAGGTTCAATATATAGAAGCTGTAGAGTTACAGCAAAACTGTGTCAAAAAGATTGGTCAATATCATCTGCCAGCTTTAAAAGCGATTTATAACCAGTCTTTTCTTGCCTTAAAACCAATACAATTTACTCAGCAGTTTGATGTGGTTCTTTGTATTGATGCTGCTTACCATCATGCACTAAGCCATTTTCTGAATAGTGTAACTGGTCATTTAAAGCAGCACGGTCATCTAGGACTCCATTATTTGATGTTGTCAGATGACTGGCAACAGGCAAGCCTCTGGCAAAAAAGTAAATACCAGTTATTGGTCAAAGCAGCTGATCTCAAACTTAAAGACTTAAAAACTCGAACTGAAATGGTAAATCTGCTAGAAAATTATGGTTATGAGCAAATAATGATCCAAGATATATCTTCAGAAGTTTTGCAGGGCTTTTCCAAATACGTGGCAAAACTACGTAACTCTGGACAATCCACTATAAAAAATACAGATTATTATAAAATCCAGATGACAGCCAAACTTTGCGCCCAGCTTTACGCTGATGGATTAATTCGCTACGTACAGATTAGTGCAGTAAAAGCTGAATAAATCGAGAAAAGAAAAGTAGAAGAGAAATGGTGCCGGCACACGGATTCGAACTGTGGACCTACTGATTACAAGTCAGTTGCTCTACCAACTGAGCTATGCCGGCACTGTGGCGTAGATTCTACCGAAAAACACCTGATTTTCACAAGCGAAAAAATGAACAAATGAATTTTGTCTACGTTTAATGCTTTCAGGTCATCAAGAAGGTATCGGAAGATACCTTCTTTAATTAATATTTAAAAATTAATATTCCCAGAACATACGCTGAATTTCTTTAGCATCTCTGGTCTGAGTGAGTGCAAGTGCAGTCAGCAATTTGGCTTTTTGCGGATTTAAATCATGTGCAACCACCCAGTTATATTTATCATCTGGCTGTTCGGCATTTCTTAATACAAAACCTTGGGGTACACGAGATGAACGAATAATCTGTATACCACGCTGCTGGAGCTCAGTCAGGGTAGGTACAATATTTTTGGCTACCGAGCCATTGCCTGTACCCGCATGAATAATTGCCTTTGCGCCTGCTCGAGCATATGCGGTATAGGCATCGGGCAACATATTGCCAGAACCGTAAACAATCTGGACCAGCGGCAGAGCATCGCCCTTAATATTCTCGATATTAAATTCAGACGTATTGTTAAATCGTTTGGCTACGCTTCTAAACCAGTAAGGTTTCCCTTCAACCAGTGTACCTAACGGTCCCCATTGACTGGCAAAGGCATCGGTATGGATATTAATTGTCTTGCTGACATCACGTGCTGCAAAAATATTATCATTCATGAGCACGAATACGCCTTTATTTTTTGCATTGTCTGCGGCTGCCAGAGCAACAGCACTATACAGGTTTAAAGGCCCATCAGCAGACAGCGCTGAAGGTGGACGCATAGAACCTACCACTACAATCGGTTTATCAGTATGCACGGTCAGGCTTAGAAAGTAGGCAGTTTCTTCCAGAGTATCTGTTCCATGCGTAATCACTACACCGTTAACATCAGGTCTTTTAACCAGCTCATTAACTTTACGGGCAATTGTCAGTAATTCTTTATCAGTAATACTCTCGGAAGCTACCTGAAGAGCCTGTACTCCAGTAACATTAGCCAGATTCTGGATTTGTGGTACTGCGTTTAATAGGTCATCAACGGGTACCTTAGCCGCTGTATAGGTAGCACTGTTGGTTGAGCTGGCACCAGCACCGGCAATGGTTCCTCCAGTCGCTACAACCACAACATTATTTTTGGCAAAAGCAGAAAAGGGTAAGAGTAAGCCCAAGCTTAAAGTCAGAGCGGAGAGTGTTTTTTTCATCATTTTTCCTTTTAAGATTTATGTACATTCCAAGCATTTTTTGTACCATTTATAAGTTAATACAAAGCAGCAGACTTTAGTCATATAAATTTAAAATACTGTTTTTAGATTAATAAATATTCAGTGATGAGGATTTCGATATTTAAATAGAACGTTGAGATATAAATTCAGTTTTAAAAGATTAAAAGAAGTTTGAGGAGGTTTAAAAGATATTTAAGAATTACTAGATAAGCTTGAGATTATTTTATTCTTAATTTATAAATTTTTGGCATTGAGCTCAATGATAAGAAATTTTTTTATTGACTGATTTAAGGTGTTCTAGATTTATAAATTAATTATTATACCCCCAGTTATACCCCCGACTATATCGGGATTGCAACAGATAAAGTAGATATTATTAGACACAAAAAAAGACCTAAACCATTGTGGTTTAAGTCTTTTAAGATCCCATAAGACATCATGGGAATGATATTTGGCGGTGAGAGAGGGATTCGAACCCTCGATACGCGTAAACGTATACACACTTTCCAGGCGTGCTCCTTCAGCCACTCGGACACCTCACCAAGGCGTGCGATAATAACTAAAAAAACCGCGCCTGCCAAGTTGAAACAATTGATTTGAAGAAAAATAAATAACTCGGTGATAATATGGCGCAAAAATGGCATCTGTTATGAAGACAAAATATGCAAAGTTCTGCAAAAAAAGCCGCATTGCCTGCGATTACCTTGGCAGCATTAGGGGTGGTATTTGGGGATATTGGGACCAGTCCGCTTTATGCACTTAAGGAATCATTCCATGCAGCTCATGGTTTAGGGATCAGTACAGCTAATGTATTAGGTATTTTGTCGATTATCTTCTGGACAATGACGCTGGTCATTACCATTAAATATATCGCTATTGTAATGCGTGCAGACAACAATGGTGAGGGCGGCATCATGGCGCTTCTTGCATTGAATTTACGTAATACCCGTTTCAGTGACCGCAAAAAATTACTGTTAATTGCTATTGGTTTTATTGGGGCTTCACTATTTTTTGGTGATGGCATTATTACACCTGCGATTTCAGTATTATCTGCCGTAGAGGGTCTATCTATCGCAACAGATGCTCTGGATCCGTATATTGTTCCAATCGCCATTACCATCGTGACGACCCTATTTATCATGCAAAAGTATGGTACTGCTTTTGTTGGCAAATTTTTTGGTCCATTAACCCTGCTCTGGTTTTTCTCGCTCGGCTTATTGGGCATTTCCAGTATTATTCAGACACCTGTGGTACTAGGAATGTTCAGCCCACACTGGGCGTTTCAGTTTATTGTAAGCCATCCGCTCATGACTTTTTTTATCATGGGAGCGGTAGTGCTTACTGTGACAGGTGGTGAGGCACTCTATGCCGATATGGGACACTTTGGGCCTGTACCCATCCGTCTGGCCTGGTTTTTTGTAGTCTTGCCATGTCTGGTACTTAATTATGCAGGACAGGGCGCATTATTATTGAGAAATCCGAGTGCTATTGAAAATCCATTTTATCTGCTAGTGCCGGAATGGGCGCTGTATCCAATGATTTTTCTGGCCACTATGGCTGCAGTAATTGCTTCTCAGGCGGTGATTTCAGGCGTATTTTCATTGGCGCGTCAGGCTATCCAGCTGGGTTATTTACCACGCCTTACTGTTAAGCATACCTCGGATTCAGAACAGGGCCAGATTTATGTGCCATTGCTCAATTGGGTACTGCTTGCTTCTATTATTGTCTTAATCCTGATTTTCCAGACCAGCTCGCGCCTTGCTAATGCCTATGGCCTGGCTGTAACTTTAACCATGCTGTGTGACACTTTGCTGATTGCTGCATTTATCCGTTACAGCTGGAAATGGAAAATGCCAAAGCTGATGCTGCTGATCATTCCATTTCTGATACTGGACTTGGTACTGGTCAGTGCTACCTCACTAAAGGTATTCTCGGGCGGATGGGTGCCATTATTGATCGGTGGAGTTGCTTTTCTTCTGCTGATTACCTGGAAACAGGGGCGTGAGCTGACCTTTGTAAAATTACAGCAGGATACCTTGCCTCTGGAGCTATTTGTCGAGAGTATCGGTGATCAGGCTAACTGGGTAGAAGGAGAGGCAGTTTTCCTGACCGGTACACCTACTGTAGTTCCACATGCGATGCTGCATAACATGAAGCATAATAAGGTCTTGCATCAGAAAAATATTATTCTGACAGTCAAGATACAAGATGTACCTTATATGCCTGACGAACAGCGCTTTCATGTAGAGGTACTAAATCAACATTTTTATCGGGTTGAGCTGTACTATGGTTTTAAGGATGAGATGAATATTCCTCATGCTCTGGAAGCAGTCTATGAGGCACTTGAGCTTGAATATAACCTGATGCAGATTAGTTTCTTTGTCTCACGTGAACGGATTATTAGTACAGTTGGAGACGGTATGGCACCTTGGCGTGAGAAGCTATTTATTTCAATGCAGCGTAATACCAGCCCTGTGAGTGACTTCTACCAGATTCCGACCAACCGTGTGGTAGAACTGGGTAGCCAGATCGAGATCTAGTGAAAATACACATAAAAATGGCACTTTCGAGTGCCTTTTTTATTGCCTGCTGATCAAGTGAACAGTTTTGCGACATAAAATGTCGTTCTAAACGGTAGCGCAATATACAGCATGCTCCTGAATTGTTAAGCTTCGCGTTCATGTTGATCTTGATGTGGTTATGGCAAAGAAACCAAGCAAAAAGGCTAAAACTCAAGCTAATTTTTTAAGCCAGAATATTGGAAAGATTCTACTTACCCTAGTTGCAACGGGAAGTTTTGCAATCGCATTTGGCAGTGAAAAAATTGCCAAGCTTCTTCCTGCCTCAGGCGGCAATAGTGGATGCCTAAAACAGTTCTACCGTGATGTGCCACCGATACTGAGCAGGGAAAGCCTGAAAAAAGACAGTTATGCACTGTGCTTTAACGGCTTCAACGTGATGTATTCGGGGGTGTCCAAAACCCCATTGTGGTCGGCCGAGTATCTGACACCTGAACGTTTAAGCATCAAGATCAAGCGTGAAGACAATTTCCATGAGGAAACACGGGTGCAACAGGCGCATCGTGCATTGCTGACAGACTACCGTGGTTCAGGCTATGACCGTGGGCACATGGCGCCAAATGGCGATATGAATAACACCGCTGCACAATATGATAGTTTCTCTTTAGCTAATATGGTACCGCAATCGCCTAAAAATAATCAGGAACTCTGGCGTAAGCTGGAGGAAGCCGTGCGTGCGATTGTAACCAAACAGCATAGGGATGCTTATGTTGTTACAGGGCCTGTGTTTGAGGGAAAACGACTCAAAACCATTGGGCAGGGCGTGATTGTGCCAACTGCCGTGTATAAGGCGGTCTATCTGCCCAAGCAGGGCATTAGTGGTGCCTACTATGCGCCCAATAATGATTCCCAGCAGGTAAAAGTGGTCAGTATCTGTTATCTGGAAGAAAAGCTAGGCATTAATTTATTCCCGCAACTGACCGAGCAGCAGAAGCGTAACATCTATCAATTACCGTTGACCGCAGCTCAGGTTAAGGCCAATCAAGACATTAAATATATGCGTTGGGATGCGGAAAGCCAATGTGCGGAAGAAGCCGATACCGCCAGCATACAGGCTCAACAAAAGCAGTTTGCTTCAGGACAGCCCCAGACTGCTGAAAGTAAGTTGCCACAGATTGATGAGGAAACCAAGCAGGCGCTGATCAAGCAGTTGGTGGATATGCTGGTGCAGTATTTTTTACAATTGTTGAGATAATGTAGAGCATCTTGCAAATCATCTATGTTTAGCTCAGTGTGATGAAAAGAGAATAATAATGGGGAACGAGATGTTTAAGCCTTTTGTGAATGGAAATGAGTCTTCCGCAATCTATGACCTAACGCTGGAAAATCAGGTCGATTGTGTGAGCCTATATGGCAATCTGCAAATAACCAAAGATCAGGTCGGTTTACAGGCTGCCAAGAAGTTGCAAGCCTTTATTAATGAGCTGGTGGCAGCCCTGGAACAGGAAAATCTCCCTGAAAAAATTCAGCGCCAACCTGAACAGGAAATCGAAAATCCATTTCTATAAAAAATGCTTTAAGAAACCATCGTTTCCTTATCAACTTGATTAAGAACTATAAATGGTATTGTTCTTCCGCCACTGTTGTGGGGTTAAACCAGTCCAAAGCTTAAATGCGCGCTGAAAAGCGCTTTGTTCTGAATAGCAAAGCAGCAGGGCAATCTCCTGTAAACTCAGGTGTGGGTCTTTTAGATATTCAGTTGCCAGCATAAAGCGAACTTCCTGTACCCGTTCCTGAAAAGTGGCATTTTGCTGTTGCAGGTGGCGTTGTAACTGCCGAACCGAAACCCCCAGTTTCTTCGCAATAAAGTCGATCTGGTATTGGTTCTTTTGCAGGCCTGTCAAAATGGCGTGCTGCAGACGTTGATCGAGTTGAGTGGAATTGGGAAGCTTATCCAATAAAGCTTGAGCTTGTTGTAGCAACAATTGCTGTAAAGTGTGATCGCCTGTTCGAAGTGGCTTAAAGGCTTCGGTAACAGGTAGAAGTAGCTGAGTTTTAGGCTGATCAAAACGGACTTTACAACGGAAATACTGCTCATAAACCATAATGTTTTTCGGTGCGGTATTCACAAAATGCACTTCGTGTAGATTGAGATCTTCACCTGACAGAAATAACTTATGGAATTGCACCATCAGCGCAATTGCAATTTCATCTGTTAATTGGGTTGGGTTGGGTTCTGGAGCTTCCCAGCGGATTGATGCGTAGGGTGGGTTAAATTCAACGACGAGAGGGCTACCATCATAAATTAAGCGATGAAAATCATGATAACGCGCCAATGCTTCGCCCAAGTTTTCACATGACAGTGCGAGATAAGCAATAATTCCTAAATGTTTAGGTTGTACGTGCTCTGCAATTTCTAAGCCTAAACCTGTCTTGGGATTTAAACGATTAAGATCTTCAAGTAAGTCACGCCAAATGACGTAATCAAAACGTTCAAGATTTTGGACTTGTTGTAATTGCTCAGGAATTTCAATATTTTTTGTTTCGCAATAAGCCTTTAATAAATGCCCTAATCCGCCATAAACAGAGCCTGTATAGTTCTTGAGTTGGGACATCCTGTCTACTCCTTATTCTGTCGTGTTTTGTCAATATAAATATATCGTATCGTCAATACTTCGCCTACAAAAATTTATATCTTTAAAAAAATAAGGAAACATTTGGAGAAAACCATGTTGAAGGGTTTTGTTGCAGGTTTGGCAGTTGTAAATGCATATGAATGGTTTGCTCATAAATATCTATTGCATGGGGTACACCGTAAAGGCAAGCCACGTTTCAGTCCAACGCCAAAACAGATGGAATCGCATTGGGCACATCATCGTGAAGTCCGTAAACAAGACTTTTCTGATGATTGTTATGTGGAAGGTCTAGACAGTTGGCGTACACGTAATGAAATTATGTCATTGGCTGTGGTTGCAACCGTGTTGAGTGCGGCAGCCTATCCATTCTCCAAAGGGATGGCGCTGTCATTCTGGTATTGTGCAGGTAATTATTATTATGTGCATCGCCGTTCTCATTTAGAGCCAGAATGGGCAAAAAAACGTATTCCCTGGCATTATGATCATCACATGAACTCAAATCAAGATGCGAATTGGTGTGTGACCCGTCCATGGTTTGATTATGTCATGGGCACACGCGTGGTTTCATCTGCTGATTTAAAAGAAGCCAATCCACTCGGTTTACCTCTACCTGCGCCACTTTCCAAAGCGCTGACTCAAGCGATTGAATCGGTTTTCCCTGCGAAGTGGGTTGAGCAAAAACCAAAGTTAGTGACACCACCTGTAGCCGATGCGGAGCAACAAGAATCAGTTGCTTAGTGAAAAATGCGAAGTGTGACAATAAAGCACCAAAATTTTGACGAATCACGACAATACTTCAGTCGTCCATGTCGTGAATTGTCAATAAAATCTGTTTTTAATGTCAATATTTTTGTTCATTTTATAGCTATTTTGATTCAAGCATTTGAAATGCACAGAATTTTCAAAATGACAAAATTCACGTTTACCCTCTAGCGTTGTATAAACGCAGTTTCCATACCTTGCTTAGGCAAGGTATTTTTTTGCCTGAGGAAATGTTGAGTGAATAAAAAACCTCTCAAACGATGATTTTGAGAGGTTGGTTTTTTGAGTAATACTCGCGTTTAAAGACGCATTTCAATCCCTTGCTCAGCCAAATATTGCTTAGCTTCTGGAATGGTGTGTTGACCAAAATGGAAAATTGAAGCAGCCAGTACCGCATCTGCACCGCCTTTCAAAATTCCGTCAGCCAAATGTTGTAAATTGCCTACGCCACCTGATGCGATGGTCGGAATATTGACACGATCATTGATCTGACGCATCAAGGCAATGTCATAACCCGCTTTGGTTCCATCGGCATCCATACTGGTAATCAGCAATTCGCCCGCACCGAAGTCAGCCATTTTCACAGCCCATTCAATCGCATCAATTCCTGTTGGCTTACGACCACCGTGGGTAAAGATTTCCCACTTGTTTTCGCCAGTTTTTTTCGCATCAATTGCGACCACAATACATTGTGCGCCAAAACGCTGTGAGGCTTCCTGCACAAACTCAGGCGTAAATACTGCTGCCGAGTTGATACTGACTTTATCAGCACCCGCATTTAGTAATAAACGAATATCTTCAACTTTACGGACACCACCACCAACAGTTAAAGGTACAAACACGCTTTCAGCCATACGTTCGACTGTACGATAAGTCGTATCCCGCCCATGATGGGTTGCAGTAATATCAAGGAAGGTAATTTCATCGGCGCCTTGTTCGTTATAACGACGTGCAACTTCGACAGGGTCACCTGCGTCACGAATATCAAGGAATTGAACGCCTTTAACAACTCGGCCATTATCAACATCCAAGCAAGGGATAATACGTTTTGCGAGCATAAATTTTTCCAATTATAACAGCCGATTATGAAACTCACCTCCGCAGATGCTACACCTTGATAGAGGGAGAAGGTATTCTATCAAATTCGATATGTTTTTTTGCAGGTTTTCTATGTCGGTTTATACCCCGTTGAGTTTAAAGGAAGTTCAGTCCTTCGCAGCACCTTATGGACTAAAGGTTCAGGAACTGATTCCAATTCAAGGCGGTATTCAGAATACAAACTATTTTTTAGTGAACGAGGATGGTTCGCAGTTTGTACTTACAGTATTTGAAGAGATGAATGCAGCACAGGCAGGTGAACTGGTGCCAGTACTTGAGCATCTGGGCAATGCACATTTGCCAGTTGCGGTGCCCTTAAAACAGGCTGAAGCTGCAATTGGCCAGATTGCCGGAAAGCCTGCCCAGATTGCACCACGACTGGTAGGAGAGCACCCTATACCGGCCAATACTGCCCAGACAGCTGAGGTTGCCAGAGCACAGGCAAAATTGCATGTCGCTTTACAGGATTTTGATTTTGAGCGCCAGAGCTACCGTAATCATAGTTACTGGAGTCAGGTTGCTGCTGAACTAAGACCCGACATGGATGTACAAGACCAGCTTTTACTGGATAGTGTATTTCAGCAGTTTGAAGTATTTCAGGCTAAATACCCGCAGCGCCCGCTTGGCTTCATTCATTCCGATCTGTTTCGTGACAATACCTTATTCGAGGGTGACACTTTAAAGGGAATTCTGGACTTTTATGAGTTAAACCATGATGAATTGCTGTTTGATATTGCCATTACGATTAATGATTTCTGTAGCGATTATCCGGCGGTGAAACTTGATCAGACACGGGTACAAGCCTATCTGGAAAATTATCAGACTGTGCGTATGCTGACAGAAGATGAAAAAGCCTGTCTGCCGGTTTATCTGGCCATGGCAGCCTGCCGTTTCTGGTTAATGCGTCTGCAAGTAGCACAGAAGAATGCGCAGGAACAGCGAGGTGGAGAGGATATCTTGCAAAAAGACCCGCTAGAAATGCGTAATATGCTACAAAATCGTCTGGCACTTATCGGGAAGTAAGGCAAATGATGCGTGATCAGGGGCGACTGGTAGAGTGGTTTGATGAAAAAGGTTATGGATTTATTCAACCCAATGAGCCTGATAAAGGACGGGTATTTTTACATATAAAGGATTTTGCCCGACCTGGACCCCGGCCAATTATTGGTTGTGCACTAGAATATCTGGTTATTCTGGATGCACAGGGCCGCTATCGTGCTCAGCAGGTGACCTATCTCACAGCTGCACAGGCCCGTAAAAAACCAGCCCGGCAGCAGACACGTTCACAATCTAAAAAAGCTTTGCAGCCCTTTCAGCTTCTGATCGCAGTCTATTTTATAATGTTGGGTATAGTGACTGCGAGTGGTCTTATAAATGGACTGCTTTTATTATTTACTATGCTCATGAATGTAGCAACTTACTGGTTTTATGCTCAGGATAGAGAAGCAGCACAGGCCGGACGGCGCCGTATATCTGAGCAGACTCTACATATATTATCCTTTCTGGGAGGGTGGCCTGCTGCCTGGTTAGCCCAACAGAAACTGCGACATAAAACACAAAAACAACCTTTTCGAAAAATATATTGGATTACTATAGTTCTAAATATCCTGTTGGTTTTATGGCTGATTTCTCCTTTGAATCCCTATTGATTCAAATTCATACTTAAAAAAGGAAAAATAAATGAATTCTGGTACTGTCATGAATGACTCAAGACGCAGTCTGACTTTCAGTCTGTATATTCTTTATATTCTGGCGATTTTCACAGCTGGTTTGCTGGCTGTAGTGGCGCTGGTGATCAATTATGTTAAACAGGACCAGATGCGCGGCGGTATCTATGAAAGTCATTTTACTTGGCAGATCCGGACATTCTGGTGGTATCTGATTTGGAATATTGTGGCTTTTATTCCTTTTATCTTTTTGCTGTTTACAGATAATAATGCCGATGCTTTTGCCTCAGTTCTGCTACTTGCCTCAGGTTTTTGTGTAGGAGTAATCGGGTTGGCATGGCTATGGATTGTATACCGTGCTATTAAAGGTTTATTGCGTTTAAATGAAAATAAAGCCATGTATGAATGATTTTAAATTAATTTCAATAGCCTGAAACATCAGGCTTTTTTATTATTTAAAGTATTTAAATCTTCAGTAACAGGCTCTATATCTTTTGAACCTAAAAATTTAGGTCGCCATTCACTTATGATAATACTCAGAACGACCAGAGCACCCCCTAGTAAAGCTAATGGCGCCAGACGCTCACCTGCCAGCCGGCCAAACAGGCTGGCCCAGATGGGTTCTCCTGCATAGATAATTGCCGCACGGGATGACTCTACATAACGCTGTGCCCAGTTCATGACCAGTTGGATAATCGCACTGCTTATTCCTAAACCAAAAGCTGCTACTGCAAGCTGCCAGGAAAACACCGGAATACTGTGCTCTCCCAGAAATGGCATGCTCATAAAACTTAACACCGAAGTAAAAACCAGCTGAATAACTGTTACCCGCCGCAAATCTACCTTTCCTGCAAAATAGCCGATCAGGATAATTTCCAGTGCAATGGCGATAGCACCAAATAATGTGAGCGCCTGTCCAAAACTAAAAGAGATCTGTGTAAAACCATTGCCAGTCAAGAGTACCAATCCGCTAAAGGCCAGAATGACACCTATCCAGGTCATGATATGTGGTGTTTTGCGAAAAATAATCCAGAGTAAAAATGGAACAAGCGGAACATAGACTGCCGTAAGAAATGCTGACTCACTGCTACTAATAGTCTGTAAACCAATAGTCTGCGTACCATATCCAATCGCAATGGTGCAGCCAATTAGGAAGCCTGCTAACAACTCTCGCAGATTGAGGCCACGCATAATTCTCCAGGATAGCAGCAGCACCGCCAGAGCTGCGGCTGCAAACCGGCAGCCTACAAAAAACATTGGTGAACTATAATTCAGAGCAAACTGGACTGTCAGGAAAGTTCCACCCCAGATCACTGTTATCAGAATCAGGGCAAATTGTGGCAGCAGCGAAGAGGAAGCGAGTTTGGATAAATTTGCAGTATTCATTACATCTGGCTTGGTTTTAAGGCCCGCCTATATTGCGATAAGCTTGCACTAGATACAACCTTTGCTAGTTTTCAGTTAAACCCTATTCATAAGCAGTTATTATATTTTTACTTTGTTTTACTTGCTGCTCATTTATAAAGCGGCAATACACTATAAAAAGAGGTTTCAGTTAATATAAAAAAGAGGCCAGATAGCCTCTTTAAATCTGGCTATATATTTACAGCACTACAGGCGATTGCTCGTCAAGAAGCAATTGTGCTTCACGCAGGCTGAGCGTACCTTCATAGATTGCACGACCGGTGATTGCACCCAAGATGCCTGGCTGGTCTTTCAGCATACGGATATCTTCCATATTGGTTACGCCACCAGAAGCAATAACAGGTAACCCCGAGTACTGGGCCAAGGCTACAGTCTGCTCAATATTTACACCTTGCATCATCCCGTCACGTGCAATATCAGTATATACAATACTGGATACACCCGCATCTGCAAATCGTTTGGCTAGTTCTGTCGCTTTAACATCAGTAACGTTAGCCCAGCCATCAGTAGCGACCATACCATCTTTGGCATCGATACCCACAATAATGCGTCCAGCAAATTTTTTACAGGCTTCTTCAACAAATTCAGGATTTTGAACTGCTTTAGTTCCAATAATAACGAAAGACACCCCGGCTTCAAGATAATGTTCAATCGTTTCCAGAGAGCGGATTCCGCCACCAATCTGCACAGGCAGTTCTGGTTGTGCCCGTACAATAGCTTCAACTACAGGTTTATGAATGGGTGTACCTGCAAAAGCACCGTTCAGATCGACCAGATGCAAACGACGTGCCCCTTCATTGACCCAATGCTGTGCAGTTGCTACCGGATCATCAGAAAACACCGTATCGTCTTCCATACGGCCCTGTTTTAAACGGACACATTTACCATCTTTTAGATCAATTGCCGGGATGATCAGCATGCTTTCGCTCCTTGCTTAACCTGTTGAATTTTATTAGTCTAATCTTAACAATAAACTTGAATTTTCTAAATGCTATATTTTTATCTATCAATAAAATAAGACTGACTTAAATTAGGCTAGATATTGTCAGCTTAGAGTTATGTTTTTGTATTATTCAGTATGGCATTCTATATAAAAACAAACATGTTATTAAGTGAATTCAGCAATTAACTTCAGGCTAAGTATCCAAATGATAAGGTGCGGTAATTGAGCTGCTATTACCAGTCTGAACTAGTAACTATGTCCCGCAATTAAAGGGAATATCAAATCACTTATCTGATTGGCTGCTGATCAATTAAAATTCTATTCATAGATGCAGTTATCTTTACATAAGACCAAGCACATCATTTATAAGACAGAAAATCAGGATAACCATGACGCGATCACTGGTCTAAACAGTTCACCTGTTCAAGCAGCCGTAAAGTATGCTCAGGCAATAGGCTACGTTTTCTGAGTTCCTGAAATACCAGCAGTGCTGCATAAACATCTGCTGCTGCATAGCCGATTTGTGCTGAGCTTAAACGCATATTAGACCAGTCAGACATACTGATTTTTTTAGATTTGGGAAAATTTTGCTGGAATAGCAGGGCCACAGCATTTTTTAAACCTACAGGCTGTTTAAAGCCAAATGCAGAAAAGCATTTTGAGAGTTCTACTGTACTTTGCAGTTCTATACCTTTTTTCTGAAAAAGATGGACATCATTTTTTAAACCAAAACCGACCTTCACCTGTTTCTGATTTGCCAATATTGGCTTGAGAAAATTGAGGATGTCTGGGTTAAGCTGAAACAGGAACACCTTTTCTGCAGTGGCCAGTTGGATAAGATGAGGACCCGTTGAAATCTCGCCACGTCTAAAAGTCGGTTTAGATTCTGAATCAAAACCCACTACAGTAGCCGTAACTAATTCATATTGCAGAGGTAGACAGTCTTTCAGACTGCTAAGCACATAGATATGTGAAGCATCTAAATTTTTAAAGAGAGGAAGCTTGTTGATTTCTTCTTTATTCGGGAGCAGAGGAAGTTCAGTGCTTTCAGGCATAAAAAAAGCTCCCGAGTAAAAGTATCAACTATTTATAATACTTCAGCCGATACATGGCTTGAGTATAGGCCTGCTATTCAGCCCGTTGCTGTATTTCAAGCTGGCTATATTGTGCTTTTTGTACATAGTCCTGATAAGCTGGAACAGCAATAGCTGTTAAAATTCCGAGTGGAACAATTACTATATATAACCAGCCTAGCACCTTTTCCCAAGTTGCGGTTGCACGCGGCGGTCCATAGTTATTTATGCCTTCATCACCACGGGCAAAGAACAGATATAATATTAAAAACAGATTCACCAGCGGTACTAGCATCAGCAGTGATAACCAGCCGGTATGATTGCGGTCATGCAGACGCCGAATGGTAAAAATAAAGCTAAAGTATATCAGGACAATATACAAGATCCCCATCATGATCAGACCAGGTATAGAGATGTTCTCTGCACCCTCAGCAGTATTAAATAAACCCGGTGCAAAAAGCCCTATTAAGAAAACAAGCAGGATAACGCCGAAACTCATCAGCATGTTCCATCCTAAAAAGGACAGACGTCCAAAACGGCCATGTGCTTTTAAAGGTGAATCTGTAGTTGAACTGAAACTGGAAGTCATTTTTTATAATCCTTAATGTTTTTATTAAGTTTTTGTTTAAAGCAGTAGGCATCATAAACAAGCTTGAACAAAAGGAAAAGTGAAAACTTCTAAACTATAGGTTTAAAGCTGAATTACAATAAAAAGGCCCACCTGATGATGAGCTATGGTAAAAGGTTTTAGACCTGTTTAAATCTTCCAGTCCACAAAGTTTTTAAGTAACTGTAGACCGGCAGTATGGCTTTTTTCTGGATGAAATTGGGTGGCGAATAGATTATCTTTTTGGATAGCTGTACAGAAGTCCAGTCCATAATGGCAGGTTGCCGCAACCAGTTCAGGGTTCTGTGGTTCGACATAAAAACTATGCACAAAATAAAAACGGCTATCCTGAGCAATATTTTTCCACATTGGATGACTTGGTTCAGTCTGCTTAACTTGGTTCCAGCCCATGTGGGGAACTTTTAAACCTTCAATCTCAGGAAAACGCTTCACTGCGCCTGCGAAAATACCCAAGGCATCGGCGCCACCATTTTCCTCAGAATATTGCATTAATGCCTGCATGCCGACACATATAGCTAGAACCGGTTTATTGAATACTGCATTTTTAACAACATCATCAATTCCGGCTTCATGCATACCTTGCATACAGTCACGCATTGCCCCAACACCGGGGAACACAATTTTATCTGCCTGAGCAATGAGTTTAGGGTCATTGGTGACATCAACAGTAGCACCCACATACTCTAGTGCTTTCGCGGCTGAGTGCAGATTGCCCATGCCATAGTCAAGTAAAGCAATACGGGTCATTACAGGCTACCTTTAGTTGAGGCCACAGTATTTTCTGCACGTGGATCGACTTCACATGCCATACGCAGGGCACGTGCAAAGGCTTTGAATACACTTTCAATCTGGTGGTGTGAATTTTTCCCTTTCAGATTGTCGATATGCAAGGTCATTAAGGAATGATTGACAAAGCCCTGGAAGAATTCAGAAAACAGGTCTACATCAAAACTGCCAATACGGGCACGGGTAAATGGAATATCCATAAACAGACCCGGACGGCCAGAGAGATCGACTACAACACGTGACAGTGATTCATCCAGTGGCGCATAAAAGTGTCCATAGCGGCGCAATCCCTTTTTATCACCCAGTGCCTGGGCAAAAGCCTGACCTAACGTAATACCACAATCTTCTACTGTATGGTGGTCATCAATTTCCAGATCACCATCACAATGAATATCAATATCAAAAAGACCATGACGCTTGATTTGATCAATCATATGATCTAAAAAGGGAATGCCAGTATTTAAGGTGCCCTGACCCGTACCATCAAGGTTGAGACGAACTCGAATCTTGGTTTCGTTAGTATTTCTTACCACTTCACTGATACGTTGCGTCATGGACACATTCCTCAAAAACGTCAAAAATGTTTGATGTGAAAACTTGCGCTGTGTTGATCAAGGTCAAAGCCACAGCATATTAGATTGCTCAGGAGGGTTAATCAATGCCTATTACCGTACATGCTCATACTTCTCTAGAAAATGCAGAAGTCCGCAGTCAGCTTGAGCGATTGTATGACACCAGTCCCGAATTCGGAGACGGGCAGGATGCGGTCGAGCAACTTGAACAGCATCTGGCCCAGTATACAACGTTGTATACAGCAGAGTTTAATACCAAAATTATAGGTGCAATCTGGTGTACGGGACAAGGGGAGAGTAAGACTCTGGAATATATCGTAGTACATCCGGCAAATCGCGGTCGTGGAGTTGCTGAACGTCTGGTCAGTGAAGTCTGCCGCTATGAAGAGGCAAAAGAAGTCAAAAGGTTTGACCCAGGCTGTGGGGCTATCCATCGTTGCTTGGCACATCTAGGTAAACTGTAAAGATATAACTAGGCAAATATAGCTTAAGAGGATGTTAAGTTTATTAGTCTCGCTATTACTGCTTGTTCAATCTTTTTGATTTTGCATGAAAAATAATCTTTTAAATATTTTTATAAAGGAAAGACTTGACGATCAGTTAATTAGATTGTTTAATACGCCCCACATCGGCGCGATAGCTCAGTCGGTAGAGCAACGGATTGAAAATCCGTGTGTCGGCAGTTCGATCCTGCCTCACGCCACCATATTTGAAAAGCCCCATATACTGTATGGGGCTTTTTTTATGCTGATTAAAAATGATGAATATAGCTAAAGGGCAAAATCAGCGGTCTTTATTAATATTCAGATACTGATTTAACTGAGCGTAACAGAATTGATGGTTAATTCTTATACAAAATGAAAAAAATGAATCATATATTGAACTGATACCAGCTCTGGAGTGACATAGTTATGCACTTCTTTAAATACATTGTTCTGATGGTTTTTAGCATAAATGCTTCGACAGCAGTTTTTGCACAAAGTGTCGAACTGCCAGTATTAAAAGTCATGGCTGAGCCTGAGATGCGCCAGGAAACTGGGTTTATTCCCTATCAGGAGAGGAAAAGCGAGCAGCGTGCTTTACAGCATCGGATGATGCAGATTGAGGATGACTTGCAGAATATCACTGTTAATGCCCATCCGGTGCGGAATATTGAAGCGAGTGAGGGCAGGCCAGAGGTTAATATGGATCATCTGCCCTTAGCCTTACAACAGCATTTACTGGCGATAGCAGCAGGTTTACAGTCAGATAACCCGATGCGTGGGCTGGAGATCATGTTACAGCCATTTCGTAATGAATCAGGACAGATTCAGTGGGATTTGGGTAAGGTTTCGCTAGGTACACTAGAGACTCAGGCCCTTAGAGAGATAGACTTTAGTCAGCCAGTTACCACTACACCCCGCCTTCGCATAAATTAATCCAGTTCTTGCTATTGCAATAATTCAGACAAGAAAAAACGCCCAGATGGGCGTTTTTTAACTGAATGCTATTAAGCAGTTTTTACTGCAGGCTCAACAGCCAGCATATGTCCATTTTCTTCAAAGTTAATATGCCATTGCAGCGCTTCACGAAGCAGATGTGGTGTATGGCCACCTTTAGCAGTTGAACGGTCAAAATAGTCGTTCAAGGCATCTTTATAAAGTGGGTGTACACAGTTCTCGATAATTACACGAGCACGCTCACGTGGAGCCAGTCCACGAAGGTCAGCTAGACCCTGTTCTGTAACCAGAATATCAACATCGTGTTCGGTATGGTCAACATGAGATACCATTGGAACGATTGAAGAAATATCGCCCCCTTTTGCAATCGATTTGGTTACAAAAATTGCCAAGTGTGCATTACGGGCAAAGTCACCTGAACCACCAATACCATTCATCATCTTGGTGCCACAAACATGGGTAGAATTCACATTACCGTAAATATCAAACTCAAGCGCAGTGTTAATACCAATAATACCTAAACGGCGTACCAGTTCAGGGTGGTTTGAAATTTCTTGTGGACGTAATACAAACTTGTCTTTATATGCTTCCAGGTTGCCGAAAACACGCTCACCACACTGGGTAGACAATGTCATTGAACAGCCAGAAGCAAATTTCATTTTACCGGCATCGATCAGCTCAAAAGTACAGTCTTGTAATACTTCTGAATACATCACCAGATCTTCAAAGTTTGAATCTTTAAAGCCGGTCAGTACAGCATTGGCAATTGAGCCGATACCTGCTTGCAAAGGGCCCAAATTTTTCGGTAAACGGCCATCAGCAACTTCTTTTTCAAAGAAATTAATCAAATGATTGGCAATTGCCTGAGTTTCCACATCTGGTGGTGTTACTGTAGATGGAGAATCTGGTGTTTCATTAAATACAATACCAACGATTTTTGCAGGATCAATTGGAATCGCAGTTGAACCGATACGGTCATCTACCTGAGTTAAAGGTACTGGTGTACGGGTTGGGCGGTAAGTCGGAATATAGATGTCATGCAGACCTTCAAATTCTTCACTTACTGAAGTGTTAATTTCAATAATGACTTTTTCTGCAAAAATAGCAAAGCTTGCAGAGTTACCTACAGAAGTTGTTGGCACAATATGGCCATCTTCAGTAATTGCAACTGCTTCAATAACTGCAATATCCGGGCGTTTAAGCTGCAGGTTACGCATCTGTTCTACAGTTTCAGACAAATGCTGGTCAATAAACATTACTTCGCCATTGTTGATCGCACGGCGCAGTGTGTTATCTACCTGAAATGGCATGCGACGAGCCAGTACACCAGCTTCAGTCATCTGTTTGTCCAGATCGTTACCCAAGCTTGCACCGGTAATTAGGGAGATTTTTAAAGGATGCTGTTTGGCACGTTTTACCAGTGCCTGAGGAATTGCTTTGGCTTCACCTGCACGAGTAAAGCCACTCATACCGATAGTCATGCCATCTTGGATGAACTCGGCAGCTTGATCTGCACTGATTACTTTGTCATGAAGGGAGGCTAATCGAATACGATCTAAAGACATGGTTTACTCTCAATATGCTCGAAACTAGACGGATTGTACCGCCCAAAAAACAAATTGTGCATGCCTGTTAGGCTAAGGTCTAATTTTTTCAGGAAATGAAGGTATAAATATTTTTGATGCTTTTTAAACTACTATTTTTTAAATAAATATTTTTAAAGGCTAAGATAATTGTAAAATTCAAATGTCTAAAATTTAATCATGATTAAAAACGGTCACTTAGACTTTGCTTGATCTTTTCTAGCGGATTATGACTATTGTTTTCTTCAGTTTTCTCTTTAGGTATCAGCAGTGAGATAATAGCTTCTAATCCGCCTTCAGGACGATTATGGATTTTAAGCTCACCTTGATGGATATCAACAATACGTTTGACAATTGCTAAGCCCAAACCACTACCTTGTACGGTACGGGCGGAGTCTCCACGCACAAAAGGTTGCATCAGATCCTGAATCTGGTCTTCTGGAATCCCTTCGCCATGATCTGCTACCTTGATGATAATCCGGTCATTTTCTGTATAGGCAGAGAGTTCGATTGGTTCAGCACCATAACGCTTGGCATTATTGATCAGGTTGCCAATCAGGCGTTTCAATGACAGGCTACGTGCTGGAATGATAGGAACATCCTGTGCTTCAAAACGAATATCTAGCGGTTTGAACTGTACAATCAATTCCTGTAGCAAGATGTTGATATTGGTGTCTTTTAATTCTTCGTCAGAGCCATCACGCATATAGGAGATAAACTGATTCAAAATTGCATCCATATCGTCAACGTCATAAATCAGCCCTTCACGCAGGAATTCATCCGGTAACATTTCAGCAGTCAGACGAATTCGGGTCAACGGTGTACGTAAATCATGTGAAATACCTGCTAGCATGATCATCCGCTCGCGCTCTGTCTGCTCTAGCGTATAAACCATATGATTAAAGGCCTGATTTACCTGACGGATTTCTAGTGGACCATGATTGGTTTCCAGATAAGGTGCCTTCCCGGTTTTGCTGTACTGGTTTGCCGCATTTTGCAGCCGACGTAAGGGGCGATTTAACTGCCGAACCAATGTCAAAATAATAATAGATGCAATAATCGGAACACCGAGCAGCCAACCAAAAATCAGTTCAGGGCTATAGTTGGCATAAGTTTTTAATGGTTCACGGACCCAGTTTCCGTGCATTTCGGGGGTCTGTATCCAGATTCTTGGGCTTGGCTTAAACTGGAAATACACCGTAACATTATCGACTTTTAACTCTCTAGCCAGCTTTTCTTCAATATGGTTAGTAAAGAATTCGGCGATCACCTTTTCCCGAACATTGGGATACTCTTTAGGGTCAGTGACATATTCAATTCCGACCCGATTTTTGAGCCAGGTATCTATATCCATTTCAACATTGTCATGGAAGATACGCAGTTTGGGGTTGTTAATAATTTCAAGCTCAACAGCCAGATAACGGGCATGTTGCTGAATTTCAGGTAAATATAAAGTACGCCAGAAAAACCAGAGTGACATGACCAGACTGAACAGCACCACAAAACCGACCAGAACTGTAGTACGCATTGCTGCGGAGCGTGGCTTGATCTTGTCCAGGAAACGTTCCCCACGGGTGCGTTTTTTCTCTGAATAAGCTACATAGTCAGTAAATTCTTGTGGATCAATAGGGTCGAGTTTCACTCCGGATTCCTATAAGTGTATTTTATACTCAGACTGTAATTTTATGACAGAATTTTAGCGGCTTGTCTTGGCTCAAAGGCCATAGACAATACGATTTTTTAAGCATTCTTATACGAACTAGCCATTCACTTTATTGGCAGATATAAAACCTCCCAGTAGTGAATGGCCTGTACAAATCATCAGGATAATTCCGGTCATAAAATAAACGGGTTATTCAGCGCCATCTGGCACAAAGACGTAACCTACGCCCCAGACTGTCTGAATATAACGTGCACGTGCCGGATTTTCTTCAATCAGACGACGCAGGCGAGACACCTGAACATCAATTGAACGTTCCATGGCACCCCATTCACGACCGCGCGCCAGATTCATCAGTTTGTCACGTGTTAGTGGCTCACGTGGATGCTGAACCAATGCCTTGAGCACGGCAAACTCACCAGTTGTTAAAGTGACCACCTGACCTTCACGTGTCAGCGTACGGGTCGATAAATCTAGAGACCATGGTCCGAAACTTACGACCTCTACCTGCTGACTAGGAGCACCAGGTACTTCACGGACTTGGCGACGCAGAACTGCCCGGATACGGGCAAGAAGTTCGTTTGGATTAAATGGTTTAGGCAGATAATCATCTGCACCTGCTTCAAGACCGGCAATGCGGTCAGAATCACTGCCACGTGCGGTCAGCATAATAATAGGAATATCAATATTGGACTGTCGTAAACGACGGCAAATACTCAAGCCATCTTCAACCGGCAACATAAAGTCGAGTACAATCAGTGAAAACAGTTCACGTTGTAGCAGACGATCCATCTGGGTAGCATCATGTGCAGTTTTAACGACAAAGCCTTTATCTTCCAAAAAACGTTGTAACAGAGTACGCAAACGCACATCATCATCGACCACGAGGATACGTTCAACGCGATCTGTATCGGCTTGTACAGCATCTGTATGTTCAGCAGGTACAACTAGACTCATGATGTGCTCCTTTATTGTTTATTGTCATCGTGATCAGACCCATATACAGTATTGAGTATACGATGCTTACAATGAGTTTTACTATGCTCTAAAGCACCAAATATTGCAGTAAAAATCAAGACATAGATACCAAATATATACAGGTAAAAAATAAACAGGAACGGCCAGATCTTGGTAATTTACGGGAATTTTGTCGTAAAATTGCATAAAAACCATGGAACTTCACTAAATTAGCATTATTGCTGATGTGTAATTTAGATAAAACAATAGTAGATTTTATGGCCTTGGTCTTTATAATCACAGCTTTTAGTATTTATCCTTGTGGAATCAAACACGATGACTGACTTAGTTCAGCAGCTGGCAAGCGAGCTTGCCGTACGTCCAGATCAGGTTGAAGCTGCCATCAAGCTTATAGATGAAGGTGCCAGTGTTCCTTTTATTGCCCGTTACCGTAAAGAAGTGACACAAGGCTTAGACGATACGCAGCTACGTCAGCTTGATACGCGTTTATCCTATTTACGTGATTTAAATGAGCGACGCGCTAAAGTCATCGAATCGCTGAAAGAACAGAATAAATTAAGCGATGACTTGCTGGCCCGGGTCGAGGCCGTCGAAACCAAAAATGCTCTTGAAGAAATTTATGCACCTTATCGTCCAAAACGGACCAGCAAATCTTTCAAGGCAAGAGAAGCTGGTTTAGGGCCGGTTGCTGAGAAAATATTGGCTGAACAGGTTGACCCGAGTGAAGCACTTGCAGGGTTCTCGCATGAAGAGTACCCAGACCTGGAAAGCCAGCTGGATGCCATTCAGCATATTATTATTGATGAGTGGGCACAGAATATTGCGCTGACGGCTGAGCTTAAAGCCAACTTTGCAAAAACTGCCGTTTTGAAAAGTGCAGTAGCAAGTGAAGAGAAGAAAGAAGTTGGCAAAAAATTCCGTGACTATTTTGAATTTTCAGAAAATTTGAACAAAGTCCCTTCACATCGTTTACTGGCCATGTTGCGCGGACGTCAGGAAAATGTGCTGGGCCTTAAAGTTGATGGTGAAAATGATCCGGCGATTCAGCGTATTGAGGTTGAATATCAGTTGGATCAAATTCAGCCACAGACACGTCAGGATTTTCTCAAGCAAACTGCAAAACTGTTCTGGATGGGTAAAGTACGTCCACAGGTTGAGCATTCATTACTGACCGAAAAGCGTTTAGCTGCTGAAAATGAAGCTATGCAGGTCTTTGCAGAAAACCTGCGTCATTTACTCTTGTCTGCACCGGCAGGTAGCCGACGTACATTGGGCGTAGACCCGGGTATACGTACTGGCGTAAAACTGGCAGTAGTGAATGAGTCAGGTGATGTACTCGCCCATAGTACGATTTATCCGTTTGCTCCAAAAGAAGATAAAGAAGGTTCAGTGGCCGAACTTGCGCGTTTGTGCCGTGAATTTGATATTGAACTGATTGCAATTGGTAATGGTACAGCCAGCCGCGAGACTGAAGCTGTAGTGGCTGAAATGATGGCAGCCAACCCGGATCTAAAACTGACCCGTGTGACTGTAAGTGAAGCCGGTGCGTCAGTCTATTCAGCGAGTGAGCTGGCTTCTCAGGAATTGCCTGAACTGGATGTGTCTATTCGTGGAGCAGTATCTATTGCCCGTCGATTACAGGACCCACTGGCTGAGCTAGTTAAAATTGATCCGAAATCAATCGGCGTGGGGCAGTATCAGCATGATGTAAATCAGGCCGGTCTTGCAAAAACGTTAGATGCGGTAGTTGAAGATTGTGTAAATGCGGTGGGCGTAGACGTTAATACCGCCTCTTCTGCAATTTTAGGTTATATTGCTGGTTTAAATAAAGCAATTGCCCAACAAATTGTAGAATACCGTAAAGAGAACGGTCGCTTCGACAACCGTCAGGACTTGAAAAAAGTTCCCCGTTTGGGCGATCGTACATTTGAACAGGCAGCTGGCTTCCTGCGTATTCAAGAAGGTAATCAGCCATTAGATGCATCTTCTGTTCATCCGGAAAGTTATGGTCTGGTTGAGAAAATTGTTGAAGCCAAAGCCACTACTGTAAAAGATATTATTGGAAATAGTGAAATTATTCGTCAGGTAGACCCTAACCAGTTTATTGATGACAAGTTTGGTCTGCCTACTATCCAGGATGTATTGGCCGAACTGGAAAAACCGGGTCGTGATCCGCGCCCTGAATTCCGTACTGCCAAGTTCCGTGATGATATTACTGATGTAAAACAGCTGACTGAAGGTATGCAACTGGAAGGCGTGGTAACCAATGTTACTAACTTTGGCGCTTTTGTTGATATTGGCGTACACCAAGATGGACTGGTACATATTTCAGAATTGGCAAACGAATTTGTTTCAGATCCGCACAAGATTGTAAAGCCGGGACAAATCGTACAGGTACGTGTGATTCAGGTCGATGCAGAGCGTAATCGCGTTAATCTTTCTATGCGACCTGAGGGTGCTGCTGCGCCGGTAAAAACATCACCACGTCCGCGTCGTGAACAAAATCAGGAGCAGCGTCCTGAGCGTAAGCCACAAGGTAAACGTCCTCAACATGCCCGTCCGCAAGGTGAACGCTCACAAGGGAAGAAACCACAGGCAGCTAAACCGCAGGAACAGAAAATTGGCGGATTAGGCGCTTTATTATTGCAAGCAGGTATTAAAGGATCTAAATAATCTCTGCGAAGTAAACGGAAACCTCCCAAGTGGGAGGTTTTCTTTTTTATCTAAAATAAATTGAAGAAAGTTTGGCTAAAAAGAATGGGTCTTGCACAAAGTTACTACCAGAATAATTTTTTAGAATTCAGGAATGAAAATGAAGAGGCTATATTAGGTTCACTGGCTTATCAGCATGAGTTCAGTCTTGATGAATTACAAAAAAGTGCATGGCTTAAGCAAATTACGATTTTAAAGAGAGCTCTTTGTATACTTGATCAAGGCGAGATCTTTTTTGAATTTCATATTCCACGTATGGGGAAACGTGTAGATAATATTTTGATCATTCAAGATTTAATTTTGGTCATTGAATTCAAAGTGGGAGATACGCAATACAGTCACTCAGCACAAATACAAGTAATTGATTACTGTTTGGACTTACTTAATTTTCATGCAGGTAGTCATAATCAGAAAGTAATTCCAGTTTTGGTGGCTACACAGGCAGCAGAAACTAGGCAGAATTGGGAGGAAATAGCCTCATTAAATGAGGTAGCATGCTGTAATGCAGAAAATTTTGGAGAGATATTTTCTGAAATTATTCAGCAATTTTCTCATAATTCAGTCATTAATACCCAATCTTGGCTGGAAGCTCCCTACAAACCGACACCGACAATTATTGAAGCAGCACAAGCTTTATATAAAGGCCATCAAGTCCAAGAGATTTCTCGTAGTGATGCAGGTACGATTAATCTTGAAATTACCTCTAATAAGATTGAGGAAATCATTGAATACTCCAAGCAGAATAACATAAAGTCGATCTGCTTTTTAACCGGGGTACCGGGTGCAGGCAAAACGCTTGCTGGTCTAAATATTGCGAATCAGCGATTGAAAAAGGATCAGACAGAGCATGCTGTTTTTCTTTCAGGTAATGGGCCATTGGTCGATGTATTACGTGAAGCATTGGTGCGCGATACAGTAAAAAATTTTAAATTGCAGGGCCTGTCAAAAAGTCGTCTAGCGGCAGAGCGTTCAGCAAAAGCGTTTATACAGAATATTCATCATTTTCGAGATTATTATTTACGCTCTACAGAAATACCTGTTGAGCAGGTAGTGGTTTTTGATGAGGCGCAGCGGGCCTGGCAAAAAGAACAGGTTTCCAATTTTATGAAACTCAAAAAGGGAATTGATAATTTTACTATGTCTGAACCCGAGTTTTTGATCAATGTGATGAATCGGCATATAGATTGGTGTGTTGTAGTCTGTTTAATCGGTGGTGGTCAAGAAATCAATACAGGAGAAGCTGGCGTTACTGAATGGTTAGAAGCCTTGAAACAGAAGTTTTCTGAGTGGCAAATTTATTATTCCGAAAAGATATTAGAAGACAGCGTTTATTTGGACTCTACAGAACATAGGAACTGGCTACAAACTACAGGCATTAATGAACAGGATTTACATTTAGCTGTCTCTGTACGTTCATTTAGAAGTGAGCGGGTATCACAATTAATTCAATATATTTTAGAGGGGAATTCTCAGGCTGCTCAACAGCTCTATTCAGAGATCAGTTCTGATTATCCTGTCGTATTGAGCAGAAATTTGAAGCAAGCTAAGCAATGGTTAAAAACCAGGGCAAAAGGATCGGAGCGTTACGGCATTGTAGCAAGCTCTGGGGCAAAGCGTTTAAGAGCAGATGGAATAGATATTAAAAGTAAAATTACTCCTGAACATTGGTTTCTAAATCTAGATACAGATGTACGCTCTTCATATTACCTAGAAGAGGTCGCTACCGAATTTGATATACAGGGTCTGGAAATTGACTATACCTGTGTTGCTTGGGATATTAATTTTTATTTTGATCAGGAGTGGAAGTATCAGGCTTTCAAAGGTAGTACATGGCAGAAAATTAAAAATGAAGCCAAGCAAAAATACTTGCTAAATGCGTATCGGGTTTTATTGACTCGCGCGCGACAAGGCATGGTAATTTATGTGCCTGAAATAGAGCAGGCCGACTGGACCCGGCCAGCGAAATATTATAATTCTACGTATCAATTTTTAATGGATTGCGGTTTCGAAACCTTAAAATGAAAAAGTTAGATGAAAAAAATCCAACTCTAGCAAGCATAAGGCAGAGTTAGATAAAAGTTAAATAAAATAGTGTAAAAATCACACATTATAGTAGCATAATCAGGCTTTAATTCAGAAAGATTGTCAGACAATATCAACTCGCTTTTTATAAAAACATCGATGTTAGTGTTACATCTGACCTCGAAGTCGATTCTAATTTTTATTCCAAACGGTTGTTTTATGTCAGTTTTAAATTTGAGAAAACCCTTTTATTTAAAAGATATACTCTCTGGACTTGTCGTTTTTCTGGTCGCATTACCCTTGTGTTTAGGTATAGCTTTAGCCTCAGGTGCACCCATTATTTCCGGTATTATTGCGGGGATTGTAGGCGGAATTGTCGTCGGGGTGTTGAGTGGCTCACACATCAGTGTGGCAGGCCCGGCGGCCGGGCTCACGGCAGTCATGCTGGTACAACTGGATCAATTAAGCGGCAATTATGCCGCTTTTTTATTGTGTATTATTTTTGCCGGTTTACTTCAAATTGGCTTTGGTCTATTCAAGCTAGGTTTTTTTGCTAATTTTATTCCCAATAACGTTATTTTAGGGCTGCTCGCAGCAATTGGCGTAATTCTGATAGCAACCCAATTACCTTATTTATTGGGTATCCATGATTTCTCATGGTCAGCAGTTTGGTCTGGAACATTTTTTTCAAATTTTAGCTCCCTTGATAAAGGCGCAGCACTGATTGGTCTGCTCAGTCTATTTTTAATTCTGGCTTGGGACAGTAGTCCTCTTAAAAAACTGGTTCTGCCATCGGCACTGGTAGCTGTGGTTGCCGCTGCGCTATTAAATTTTATTTTAATGTCGATGGGTTCTCCTTTGGCAGTTCAGAATCATAACTTGATTCAGTTACCTAATTTACTGGAAGCTCCAAGAGATGTACTGATTTTCCCGGATTTTAGCTATTTAGCAGAACCACTGATTTACACCGGAGCTATTACCCTTGCGGTAGTCGCTTCTCTGGAAACACTTCTGAATCTCGAAGCGGCAGACAAACTTGATCCACAAAAACGTTCATCACCACCGAACCGCGAGTTATGGGCACAAGGCACAGGCAATATTGTTTCCGGTTTAATTGGAGGTATGCCAATTACGTCGGTAATTGTACGTAGCTCCGTCAATGCCAATTCTGGCGCACGCAGTAAATGTTCGACCATTATTCATGGCATTTTCCTGCTACTGGCAGTGATGTTTTTTGTGCCATTGATGAATATGATTCCTTTATCAGCTCTAGCTGCGATTTTAATTTTAACGGGTTTTAAACTTACCCATCCAAAACTCTTTAAAAAGCTTTATCAGCAGGGCTGGAAACAGTTTTTGCCTTTTATTATCACATTAGTTGCGATTTTACTCACAGATCTGCTCACTGGAATTCTAATTGGATTATTGGTCAGTAGTGCTTTTATCCTATACGGTAATTTGAATAAGGGCGTACGTGTATATAAGGAAAAGCATTTGCACGGTATTGTTACACGGATTGAACTGCCTTCACAGGTTACTTTTTTAAACCGTTCAGCACTCATTTCAGCTCTCGAACATGTTCATAAAGATGAGCGGTTAATTCTGGATGCGACTCAGTCCGATTCAATCGATCCAGATATTTATCAAGTTATTCAGGAGTATCAGAATGAAACTGCCATTAAACGCAAGATTGATTTAAAACTAATCGGATTCAAACAGCATTACCATGAACTGGATGACGCAGTACTAGATATTGATATCAGTACTCGCGATTTGCAGCAGCAACTGACACCTGCCCAAGTACTGAACTTGCTTAAGGAAGGAAATGAGCGTTTTGTGAAAAATGAACGTTTACAACGTGATATTTACCGGCAGATCCGAGTAACTGCTGATCAGGGTCAACATCCGATTGCTGCCGTACTCGGCTGTATGGACTCAAGAGCTCCTACAGAGATGCTGTTCGATGTCGGAATTGGGGATTTATTCAGCCTGCGTATTGCAGGAAATGTGGCCGGACAGAAAGTCATAGGCTCTCTTGAGTTTGCCTGTCAGGCTAAGGGTTCAAAAGTAGTTGTGGTGCTGGGCCATACTGACTGCGGAGCAGTAACTAGTGCCTGCCAGCTGCGGTTACAGCATAAAAGTATTTCTGACATTAAAGAAATGCCGTATATTCAGTATATCTTGGGGCCGCTAATGCATTCGGTTCAGAGCGCTTACGATATTATGCAGCCGCGTGAGCTGAACCGGCCTTTTATTGATCAGGTAACTACCCTGAATGTTCATTACAATATCCAGTATATTGTTAACCACAGCTCTGTCTTAAAAGAGATGCTTGAACGTGGAGAAATAGCCATTGTGGGAGCAATTTATGATGTGCAGACCGGTCGGGTCAATTTTCTGGAATAAAAGAAACTAGCAAAATGCCTCCAGAATAGGAGGCATTTTTATTGATAAAGTAATTATATTTACCAGTGTTCACCTGGAAAAATACGGGCATAAGCGCGTTGAACCCAGTTAAGTTTTTCCTGTTTACCCACTGATGCGCTGGAACTTGGAAACAGATTAAAGCCAATTGACATAAACATATTGTTGATTTCAGGAGCAATCGAATAAGTAATAGATGCCAAACGGCCAAGATGCGTAGCCAAGCGTTTCGGACGCTTGATAATGGCATAGGCAATCAGATCAGCTGCCTGCTCAGGCGACAGCGTAGGGACATAACGATAAATTTTGGTTGGTGCAATCATGGGAGTGCGCACCAGAGGCATATAAATTGAAGTGATTGCAATCTTGTGTGAATGCACTTCTGCTGACAGACAGCGGCTAAAAGCATCTAGTGCGGCTTTAGAGGCCACATAAGCAGAAAAACGGGTTGCATTGGCCAGCACACCAATTGAACTGATATTAATGATCTGTCCGTCACGACGCTGCATCATTTGCGGCAATATATTCAGAATCAAACGGATCGCACCGAAATAATTCAGCTGCATGGTACGCTCAAAGTCATGAAAACGGTCAATTGATTCATGGACGGCACGGCGAATAGAACGTCCAGCATTATTAATCAGGATATCAATATGGTCTACAGACGCCAGAATTTTCTGGGAACATGCATCAATAGCATCCAGATCATTTAAATCACATGGGAAAATAGTTGCTTTTCCACCCTCTGCTTCAATTTCAGCCTGAACTTCTTGCAAGGTAGACTCAGTACGGGCAACCAGCAGCACATGTGCACCCGCTTGAGCAAGTTTCTTGGCTGTAGTTAGGCCAATTCCACTGGAAGCACCGGTGATGAGTGCTACTTTGCCATTTACCTTGTCTTTGAAAAGTTTCTCTAATTTGTTGTTCACGTAGATCTTCCTGGCTGAAAATTTGCTGAGGCAAAATAAATATAATTTTTTTAAATATGTTATAGCCATGACCTGCGATAGGCCAAGGGGCTCAGTCGGTTTTTATCTTAACGAAATGACGGGAAAAATCCAGAGTTAAGTGGTTGAATCTAAAAATAATATTTAGAGCAATTACTCTAATTTAAGTATGTGTTTATACTGTGTTTTAACACAAGTTAAAATAGTTGAAAAGATAAAGCTTTGAAAAAGCAGTTCATAAATGGAAAGTAAAAACATATGCCAGATTAAAATAAAGCTATCAGGTAGGGCTAATTATCAGAAACATTCGAGTTCAAGCTTTTTAGTCACACTGTCTGGTATTTGAGGGAATATAAACAGGGCCATGTATGTTGACCCTGCTTGTGTATAACTTAAACTGCGGCAAGTGCCTGTTCCAGATCGGCAATCAGGTCATCAGCATGTTCAATGCCGATAGATAAACGCACCATATCCTCGCTAACCCCTGCAGATTTCAACTCCTGTTCATTGAGCTGACGATGGGTAGTGGTTGCCGGATGACAAGCCAAACTTTTCGCATCGCCAATATTGACCAGGCGGGTAAAGAGCTGCAGTGCATCAATAAAACGGGTACCACCAGCAAGTCCATCCTGTACCCCAAAGGATAAGATAGCCGAAGGTTTACCTTGAACATATTTTTGTGCCAGTGCATGCTGTGGGTGGTCTGTCAGGCCTGCATAATTTACCCATTTGACTTTTGGATGGGCTTTCAAATACTCGGCAATTTTTAGAGCATTTTCGGTATGGCACTCCATGCGCAGGCTTAAGGTTTCCAGTCCTTGCAAAATCAGGAAAGCATTCATCGGGCTAATGGCGGCGCCAGTATTACGTAAAGGTACAACACGTGCACGGGCAATATAAGCAGCTTCACCAAGCGCCTCAACATAGTTAACTCCATGATAACTTGGGTCGGGCGTATTTAACACTTTAAAGCGGTCCGGATATTTACCCCAAGGGAATTTACCGCTATCGACAATCGCACCACCAATACTGTTACCGTGACCTCCAATATATTTGGTTAGCGAGTGCACCACGATATCAGCACCAAATTCAAAAGGCTTGAGCAAAACCGGTGTCGCTACCGTATTGTCAACTACCACCGGTACACCATATTCATGGGCGATTTTACTGATGGCTTCCAGATCAATGATATTGCCAAGCGGATTACCAATTGACTCGACAAATACCAGTTTGGTTTTATTATCAATCAGAGAGTGTAATGCTTCTGGATCCTGATAATCGAAGAAGCGCACTTCAATTCCCTGTTTGGGCAAGGTATGGGCAAACAGATTATATGTACCACCATATAGGGTGGAAACAGAAGCAATATTATCACCTGCTTCGGCAATAGTCTGAATCGCATAGGTAATTGCTGCCATGCCCGAAGCAAGTGCCAGTGCACCTATTCCACCCTCTAGAGCTGCGATACGCTGTTCAAGAACCGCCGTTGTAGGGTTCATAATACGGGTATAAATATTGCCCTGGACTTTTAAATCGAACAGGTCGGCCCCATGTTGAGTATTATCGAAAGAGTAGGACGTGGTCTGGTAAATAGGTACCGCTACAGCTTTCGTCGTCGCTTCAGGGCTATAACCGGCATGAATTGCCAAAGTTTCATCTTTATATGTCATATTATTTCTTCGATGTGGGTTAAAACCTGATCGAGTCTAGCATTTTTTAATATGAAATAAAGCTTTCCTATTCTTTGTCTATATCTATTTATTTCATAAGTATAGTGATGAGTTTAAGCAAACTCAAAATCTTGGTGTGAGTTTAATTTTTAGTCACAAAAGGTTGGGAGATAACCCGCAGAATACCCAGAGTACGCCTTATGTTTTCATGGTATTCATCGTATAATACGCTGGTTATTTTTTCGCAGTTTGCGATATTCTGATTTTCAATTGAGGAGTCCTGCGTGGCCCAATATATTTACACGATGAACCGTGTGTCGAAGATGGTTCCGCCTAAGCGTGAAATCCTGAAAGACATCTCTTTGTCATTTTTTCCGGGTGCAAAAATTGGTGTGCTCGGTCTTAACGGTGCAGGTAAATCAACTCTGCTCCGTATCATGGCGGGCGTAGATAAAGATTTCTCTGGGGAAGCACGTGCGCAACCAGGTATTAAAATCGGCTATCTGGAACAGGAACCACCCCTAGATCCGAACAAAGATGTACGTGGAAATGTTGAAGATGGTCTGCGTGAACCGTTAGATGCATTAGCCCGTCTGGATGAAGTGTTTGCAGAATATGCAGCAGAAGATGCTGACTTTGACGCACTTGCAAAAGAACAAGAGAAACTTGAAGCCATCATCCAGACTTGGGATGCACATAATCTGAATAACCAGATGGAACAGGCTGCTGCTGCATTAAACTTGCCGGCTTGGGATGCTGACGTGACTCTGCTTTCAGGGGGTGAACGCCGCCGTGTTGCACTTTGCCGTCTGCTTCTATCTAAACCGGACATGCTCCTTCTTGACGAACCGACTAACCACCTGGATGCAGAATCTGTGTCTTGGTTAGAACGTTTCCTAAAAGACTTTCCTGGTACCATTGTTGCTATTACGCACGACCGTTATTTCCTTGATAACGTTGCTGAGTGGATTCTGGAGCTTGACCGCGGACATGGTATTCCTTACCAGGGCAATTACACGTCTTGGCTGGAACAGAAAAATGCCCGTCTAGAACAGGAACAGAAACAGGAAGAGTCTTTTGCTAAAGCCTTGAAAAAAGAACTGGAATGGGTTCGTTCAAATGCCAAAGGCCAGCAGAAAAAGAACAAGGCTCGTATGGAGCGTTTTGAAGAGTTAAACTCTAAAGAATTCCAGCAGCGCAATGAAACTTCTGAAATTTATATTCCACCTGGTCCACGTTTAGGTAATAAGGTAGTAGAAGTTGAAGGCATCAGTAAATCCTTTGATGGACGTCTGCTTTATGAAAACCTGACCTTCTCTGTACCACCAACAGCAATTGTTGGTATTGTCGGTCCAAACGGTGCGGGTAAAACCACACTATTCCGTATGATGACTGGGGAACAGCAGCCAGATACCGGAACAGTTACTCTGGGTGATTCAGTTAAAGTGGCCTATGTTGGCCAGATTCGTGACACCTTGGATAACAACAAAACCGTATGGGAAGAGGTTTCTGGCGGTCTGGACATCTTGAAAGTAGGTGATTACGAAATTGCGTCTCGCGCTTATATTGGCCGTTTTAACTTTAAAGGCCAAGACCAGCAGAAACGTGTAGGTGAACTTTCTGGTGGTGAGCGAAACCGCTTGCAGCTGGCAAAAATCTTACAGCAGGGTGCTAATGTAATACTGCTTGATGAACCTTCAAACGATCTTGATATTGAAACTTTGCGTGCACTTGAAGATGCAATTTTGGTCTTTCCGGGTACAGTTATGGTGGTATCGCATGACCGCTGGTTCCTGGACCGTATTGCAACGCATATTTTGTCGTTTGAAAATGAGCAGCCTGAATTTTACACGGGTAACTATGCTGAATATGAAGCATATCGTCAGTCACGCCTAGGCGATGCAGCTGTAACCAAACGCGCCAAATATAAAAAAATCAGTGGATAATAGCCACAACTGAAAAACCAGCCTGAGGGCTGGTTTTTTTGTTTTTAGGATTTTGGCATCTCAGACCATACCAATAGAAAAATCCATAGTAACAATTGGTTAACTGAATTCTCAAATTGGTAAATTAAACATTGTTCTACTGTCAGAAGTGAACTGGATATCCCAGTAGCATACTGTTACCTTAGAGGATAAGAGCTGTAAAGTAATTCACTAAGAATCAAGGAGACTGTCAATGGGCGCGCATCATGGGCACGATCACAGTCATGCAGTCGTCACTGAAGGTAATGCCAAAAAGCTTGGTTTTGCTTTGGCACTAACCACGATCTTTTTAATTATTGAAATAGTTGCCGGCTTTATAACCCAAAGTTTGGCTCTGTTATCAGATGCTGCGCATATGTTTACCGATGCCGCAGCGTTAGCTATTGCATTGGTTGCCATTAAAATTGCTAAACGTCCCGCTGATGATAAGCGTACCTTTGGCTATCAACGCTTTGAAATTCTGGCAGCACTTTTCAACGCCTGTATGTTGTTTGTGGTGGCTATCTATATTTTATATGAAGCCTACCAGCGTCTTAGCCAGCCCCCCGAGATTCAGAGCCTTGGCATGCTCTCCGTGGCAATTATTGGTCTAGTGATCAATCTGATCTCCATGCGCATTCTGTTTTCGAGTTCGAAAGACAGCCTGAATGTGAAAGGGGCTTATCTTGAGGTTCTGAGTGATGCCTTGGGTTCAGTTGGTGTTATTGTTGGCGCCTTAATTATTTATTTTACTGGCTGGATGTGGGTAGATACCCTAATCGCAGTGCTAATTGGTTTCTGGGTATTACCACGGACTTGGATATTACTGAAACAGAGTATCAATATTCTACTTGAAGGTGTACCTGAAGAGATCGATATTGAAAAGCTGCGTAATGACCTCTTGGAACTCGATGGTGTCGAGAGCATTCATCAGCTTAAAGTCTGGGCTATTACTTCTAAAAATGTGCATCTAACTGTGCATTTGTATGCACCACATGCAAACCGGAACCAACTTTATCAAAATGCTCTCGAAATGTTGACCCATGAGCATGGTATTACCGAGGTGACGTTACAGATTGAGGAGGACCCATGTCAGACACTTGCTCATGACCATCAGAATGATCATGAACACAGTCACTAAGTTATTTTAGGGTTTAGATCTGCCACTCATGGCCACATTCACGACACTTCCATTGTTTCTGGGATTGCATAAATGCCTGCATGGACAGTTTAAAGTCTGGCAAATCGCGCCAGAACAGGAATCCGGCTATAAGGCAGATAATAAATACAGCTATAGTCGCCATTTGCAATGTACTGCCGGCACCATCACCAAAGATCCACATGCCGATACTGATTACCACCAGTAGTAATAGAATAAAAATAGCCGGAATCAGGAACACCAGACTTTTGGGAACCACAGGACGGGTGGTATTGGTTCCTTGACTGACTGGTATGATCTTGGGACTCTGGCATTGTGGGCAGCGATATTGCATGAAAAACTCCTAAACTCTTTTGCGGTCTATTTTACCGAATAGTGTAGGTAAGCCGAAAGTGTAAGCATAAAAAAAGCCACTGAATAGGTCAGTGGCTTTTAGAATTTGGCGTCCCTACGGGGATTCGAACCCCGGTTACCGCCGTGAAAGG
>ERZ501024.84-NODE-84-length-38956-cov-23.187707_pt1 | contig 38956 bp, 35 predicted proteins | sample MGYA00248893_ERZ501024 | MGnify/ENA primary metagenome ERZ501024 (study PRJEB25958, sample SAMN03398501) | human skin metagenome | study: EMG produced TPA metagenomics assembly of the Human Skin Microbiome Metagenome (human skin metagenome) data set. | reverse complement strand
AAGCATTACCGGGAGAGGTTTCCATCGCATCACTCTCCTCAGGATTGCGTAAGTTGTGTAAGTCACATAAGTTATGTAACTTTATAATTTCATCTTCCTCGCTAATTAATCCAGATCAGTTCTTCGTACTAGTGGAACCTGTAATTTTAGTGCTGCGCTTCCATATATGGACAAATCCCTGACAAGCATTACCGGGAGAGGTTTCCATCGCATCACTCTCCTCAGGATTGCGTAAGTTATGTAACTTTATAATTTCATCTTCCTCGTTAATTAATCCAGATCAGTTCTTCGTACTAGTGGAACATATAATTTTCAGTTTATAAAACTAGGGTTACCAGGGCAGACTAAATTTTTCCTATAGGTTTGTAGTGTTCAAAATAAAAATTTCTATTATTCAGGTTATGATAACTTTTCTGATTTATATTTTTCTTTATAGCCCACTTTTAACAAATCAGAATAATACTTTTTTACCTTTTCAGGGTCGAGGAGTTCAAGTGAAATCCTTTCTTTAAACGCTTCGATCTCTTCGCCTACATTGGCATATTTCCCCCCGAATTCGGGATATTTGATAAGGTCACACAATTTTTGAGCGAAAAATATAGATTGTTTTGGTGTCAGCTGATATGTCGGTTCCAGTACGTTATCACTAACAATTAAGGAAGCTTTTTGATTAAAAGAAAATTCGATATGTGTAATTGTTCTCCCTTCTTTTTTCTGCTCATAACTTACGTCGATATCAGTAAGTTTATTAATTTGATCTATGGCAACCGTCAATACACGCTTTTTGAAATCTCCCATGGTTTTATATTCATTTTCAAGTAGACCTAACTTATCACGCAATTCAACCATACTAATATATAGCTTGCCTTTGCTACGCCATCTAATCAAAAGTTCATACAGCCGTATAGCGTATACACTAGATAATTGAGAAATTTGCTTTAATTCATAACGAGTAAACTTTTCTTCAAGTTTTACAAAAAGCTGTAAAATATCAGGAGCAAAAATTAGTTGAGCACATGCAGCTTCTTTAACATAGCCAACTTTTGATACCCAACGGCTTTTGTAGACCGCTGGCTTACCTGTAACAGGATCTATGGCCTTATAGGTGAGTCTACGTTCAAATAAGTTATCACACGCTCCCTGAAGAGCCTCATAGGCCGCTTGACGACCCAAATTAAAGTGCTTCATGTATTCAGACGCATGTATTGTTAGCAATGTATCCGATGTAAGCTCTTTTTCAATTTCCCTAGCTGCAATAATTGCAACTAAAATTAAGCGTTGTTCAGACAGAGTCAATGCATAAGATGCTTCAATCAAGTTATTGTCTTTATAAATTAGATTTGCCATATTGTGATTAAAGAAATAAATTCCATTAATAGACATTAACACTTAATGTCCATTAATGGAAGATCTATTTATGCCAGGAAAACGTCCATTTAAATAAAGGAAAACGTCCATTTAAATAAAGGAAAACGTCCATTTATTGTCAGGAAAACGTCCATTTAAATAAAGGAAAGTGTCCACTTATTGTCAGGAAAACGTCCATATAAAACCTCTGAAAACTAGACTTCATAAGGCATTCAGAGGTTCTATAAATATAAATTTAAAAATATATATAAAATTAAAAAAGAACATTACTTGTGGATAACTTTTTTTTTAACTTTATTTTTCACAATAGTTGATTCATGAGATTGAAACTTGTACATTATTTTCAACAAAATTACGTAACTTACATAACTTATGATTATTTTAGTAGGTGGTGAAAAAGGCGGAGCTGGTAAAAGCTGCCTTGCCCAAAACTTAGCAGTTTATTTACAAGAAAAGAATAGAGATGTTCTGCTTCTAGATGCAGATCCTCAAGGCACAACAACTGACTGGATTAAAGAACGTGATGAGAATGAGGATTTAAAAAATATTCCATCTGTACAAGCTTCAGGCAATATTCGTCAAGTTTTAAAAGATTTATCAAAAAGATATGAAGATATTATCATTGATGCTGGTGGACAAGATTCGGAAGCATTACGTTCTGCTATGACTATAGCAACACATATGCTCTTGCCTTTTAGGCCTAAACGTAGAGATCTAAAGACTTTGGATCATATGGAACAAGTATTAAAACTGGCACGAGCAGTGAATCCAGATTTGAATGCAAGAGCAATCATTACACAATGCCCAACATTACCGTCACAAGTACAGCGAATTTTAGATGCTAAAGAAGCCTGTGTATCGTTCGGAATAAAAGCATTAGACCACATCACGACAAATCGAAATGTTTATGATGATGCAGATGAAAATGGCTTATCTGTTTTTGAAGTAACAAGTGATCCTAAGGCAAAAGCAGAAATTGAAGGGATAGCTCAAGAGTTTTTAGGAGTATAACTATGGCAGGTCTTAGCGGTTTAAAAAAGAAAACTGACGAGCTTTCAGATCAGGATAAACTGGTTGAAAATTTCATATCGGGAGCTGATAAAAGAGTTAAGGATCTAGAAGTTTCACAAAAGAAATTCGTTCGTTGTACCTTTTCTTTAAACCAAGAATTAAGTGAATTAATTGATGAGTTAATTATCAAAAGTAATAACGCTCGTGTTAACAGATCTAGTATTGTAAGAATAGCTTTAGAGTCACTGGCAGAGCAGAATTTAGAAGATTTTAAGCAGCTCGTTGATAAAAGTTTTAAATAAAATAGAGAATGGAAGAGGTTATTCAATCTATAAGATTAAATAACCTAACTTCATAACTTCATAACTTCATAACTTCATAACTTCATAACTTCATAACTTCATAACTTTACTGGCAAATAATTTAAATATTTTGATTTGTTGATAAACCTTATATAGACATCGCGATACTTTGATATTGGAAAATCAAATGGTAAAGTTATTACGTGATATATCACGTTAACTCATTGAGCTGTTCTGTGTTAGCTGGATATAAACATATAACATCATAATCGGTATTTTTAGGCTAAAGATATTCTGTTGGGCCTAAGTAGTAAATTTAGAAATTAACCATTTCAACTGTATTGAGCTTGTATAGCCAGTATCGATTGAGAGAGTCATGATAGAAAAAATTAGGCATGCAAAAAAAACACCTGAAGTTCTAACTGAAGTTTTCACCAAGTTAAGTTACGTTTTGATATTAGATTTACCAGATTTTATTCAAGATTTTGTATTGGATCTTAAAAATAAGATGGATGATGAAATCAAAAGAATGCTTGACCAAGCAGCAAAAGACAATCAAGACGTTGATGAATTTGAAATTTTAAAGTGGTTACTCGATACAATTGATGTAGCTCCTGAAGAAACTGAAGAGGTTAAAAAGCACCAACATAAAGAGGTGCATGCTGTGCTATTTACTTGTTTTTTTATTCAATTGTCCGAGGCCTTAAGTCTGAAGTTATCAGAACATATGAGAGTGGAGTCAAAACCGCAGCGTTGTGTTAAAAAATTGACTCAAAGAACTTATAAAAAATATTTTGGTTTGCCTAAAAACTTCAAGCTCAAGTTAGAACGAAACCTGAAAATCAATTTTTACCCTGAAAAATTATGGTAACTGTATGACTAATACTGATGGATTGTCAGATCTACACGAAGAAATCAAAGTATTGGAAAAGTGGGTAAATCAGTCACTTGGTGAAAAAAAAGCTATTTTCAAAGATTTCGACGTTCAAAATAAGAATGAGTTGTATGCTGCTGCAGAAAAAATCCAGGTTACTATTAAAAAAAAGAGAATTGTGACGGAACATAAAATTCTGGCTGGTTTAACTCAATGGACTAAAATTGAACAAGAAGGGCATCAGTATGGTTATCTGTTGACTGGATTAATTTGTGAAATGCTCAAAGAACTTATCATTTTACCGAATTCTAGTTCTAAAGATAAAGAGCCTATCACAAACACAAAACTGATAGATTTTAAGCGAATAGTAGATGATGAAAGAGTACATAAGAAATTTAATCAACTATGTTATGCATTAAAACTGTTACTGCAGAACCAATTTAAAGACCGTAGGGAAAAAAAAATACCATGTGACAAAATTACCAATGAAATTAAAAAAATCGATGAATTTAACACCAGAAATTTTAAAGAATTTTTAACTGGTGAAGAGGTGCAAAAGCACTCCATCTCATTAGATTTAGACCGTTACATTGAGCAATTTTGTATTGTCTGTAATGAGCTTAACAACAGGGAATTAAATTCATCGAAGAAACTTAGTATCAAGGATTTGATAAAAAGAATAAAAAAGGAGATTGATGTAACAAACCACTCAGGGTCATCTCCTATTTATATAGAAAATGATGACACAGAAGTCGAGATAGATGAAAAATCAGCAACTATTCTTGATCCTACACATGATGATATCAGTAAGCGTGCAAGTTCTATGATATCCGATGAAAAGCTCAAAAAAATTATTCAGAGACGTGAAGTCCCATTTGTAAGTAATCCACTTTATCTAGCACCCAGTTTATTACATCAGGTATACAACGTATTGCACGATTGTTATCAGGATAAAATGCTCAAAGAAAATAGTACAATCTTTTATGATCAATCTTCTTTGGCATTATGTGGCATGATGTCACTGCTGACTGGTCTGAGTCCTACTATCTTTAAAGATATTAATAATTTGATTGAAAAAGGAAAAATATTAGAAAAAACAAAAGTAAAAAGAATAAAAAAAACAAAAGTAGCAGAAGAAACAGAAGTAATCGAAGTATCTTATTATTGGGTGATTGATCCAAAGTTGAATGTAAATCATTCGGGCATTATGAGTGATAAATTACAGCGCTATAACAAAGCATCCACTTATAAATGGCATATTCCTAGTGCTTGGATTATTCAATTAAAAAAAAATGCTATTCAAGAACTATCTGTTCCTGAATACAATCGTTTTTTAAGGCAGCTTTTCAAACCGTATAATTTGGACAAGATTTCATGTGGAATTTTAGAAAAGCAAATATATTTCCATCTGAATATGCAGACAGGTGATGATCTCGTAGCACACTTAATGGCAAATCACGATACGAATCATGTGGTTAATTGGTCCTATGAAGGGCGTAATATTGAAGAGATAAATAGACATTTTAAAAGATACATTGATTGTTTAATAAACCGAAAAAAAGGTGATCTATGGAAAAAAGAGCAGCATCCGGGTTATATCTTTGACCGAGAACAACGTATAGGTAGTCAGCGTTGCTGGACTATCAAAGCAGCAACTCAATTTTTTAAAAATCTTTATGCTTATGTACAGACTACTTTAACGAATGATGAAGCCAATCGGATTGAGAAATTAAATGCTTATAGCATTTGGATGTGGCATCTGTCTTTAATTTGCCTCACGGTACGACCCACGATGGGTATGCCAGGTTTGATCAAAAATTATGATTCAAAATCAAAATTTATCTATATTCATGACAAAAAAATTGGTTCACGACAAGAAGGTCGTTTAGTGCCTGTAGTAGGTTATTGGCAAAAGCATTTCGATGCATACAGAGAGTATATAGATAAGACAATCACTGCATTAGGCATGAAATATTTGCAGGAGCAGTGGAAAAAAAATGAATTCATGCTGTGTATTCTTATCCATCCTCAACTGACTTCCAAAAAGCATAGCGTTGACTTTATAGAAATAGCAGACAATCTTACTTTGGCACCAATGTCAGCAGCTTTTGTGACGCATTACTTGAAAGAAACAGTTCAGATTTATAAAAACTGGCCAAGGCATTTTAGCAAAAACCATCTTGAACTCAGCAGTGATATTCATAATACCCTTTATGCACATGATAGTATTGCCATGGGGTTTGGCCATACTTCATCCTTAAGTCCTTTTCATTACAAAACAGAAATTCAACAACAGGTTGAAGTGTTACTGAAAAAATTAGAAATTTTGGAGCTAGACTTGTTTACCCAGGAAAAATCGCGTGATTAACAAAGAACTAAATCAAGAGATTCTAGAGCAATTACAAAATGCGATTGAAACAGAAACAAAAGCAATTTTTAATCAAATTTCTGAGCTGATTGATCATAAATATACTCAGAAAAAGGTGAATGGTGTCGAGATTGATTTTAAACTTCTTGATCAACGAATTGCTGATAAATTTACAAACTATCAGCAAGTTTTAATAAAAGTTTGTGAGCATTCCCAGCTCAAAAAATATTTCCGCTCTTACCTCAAGGAGTGTTTTAAACACTTTAAAATTATTTGTGAACAAGAGTATCAGGAGTGGCAAAAAAAAAATCCAGATCATGCAAAAATTTACGATATTAAATTACCAGATTGGAAAATAGCAACATTACCGCGCCGCGATAATATTTTAACAGAGGACAAGTTGTGTTATGGAGCTATTCTTGCTGATTTTAAGGAAAAATTTTATGAAAAGTGGAGCTATTCTCTTAATAAAAAGACTCAAAATATAAGTTTACAATCTACAGTTGAAGCTCAGCAAAACTTAGTAAACATATTATTTGAATGTCTATGTATATCATTAATTTTCGATCAAGGATGTATTCATCCTGAACGGCTTATTGCAATTCATGATGCAATTTTTGAAATGAATCTAGACAGTGGACTGTTGCCAATTTACTCTGGTTCAAAGAATCATGCCTACGTTTTCTCATACACTCTCTCATCTCAAAAATATGGCAATTTCTACCGTTATGATAGCCAAGGAGATGTGGAATTATGGCAAACACAGCAAATATATTTTAACGCAATCTCAATGCTTTGTTATTTGCGTATCCGAGAGCATCTTCATGGTAACCAAGGTTATGCATTACAGTTTACATCGCCTCTTAGTATTTGGCAGCAAACACACGATGATCAAGATCAAAAAGTTAAGCGGGAAGATTTACTTTATAAGCGGCTAAAAGCACATTTTAAAGATGTTGTTCCTGATCATCAATTTATCAAAGAGTTTGAGCGACGCCGTTTTTCTGCTTTCAAGCATATTGATTATGTTCTTTGGCAGGAGATTCCAAATTTAGATCTATTGAGTACAAGTGTACTTAATAACAAAATTATCACTACGCCTTTGATATATGAACAGCATATAGCTATTTATCATCAGCTTGATACCTGGAAAACGATTCAAGAAAGAATTGAAAATACTCATCACACTGTAGAACTTTCTGTTTCTACTAGTGGTCAGAACGTTAAAGTTTATAATGATAAACGGATGGGTAAACGTAATGATATAAAATCATTGCTTTTATCATTTAGTGAAGATGGTAAAGAGTTGACACTAGCCAAGTTTAATGAAGCTTTGAACGCAAGTATTAATAAATCAGAGGGCGATATACGTTCCTATGAAGCTGGAGAGGGGGAATATATTGATTATGTGGTGGCAATTGCACATTTACGGATATGCCAATGGTTAAAGTATGAGCTAGGTTACAATTCTGGCTCTGGTAAAGCATCACTTCAGGTGGCATCGATAAAACGTTATTATCACAGCTTCGTTTCTGACTTTTTAATTTACATTTTAGAATATCAAATAAATTTGAATAATGCCATCGAAGAACAATTTGAAGAAATGTATGAGTACCTTATTTTAGAAAAATCAATGAAAGATCAGGAAAAGCAGGAAACAATCGCTGAGAAAAATGATAATAAAAAGCACGACACCTCTGGCTATTCTTTCGCGAGGTTAAAAACATTTCATCAGTATTTGGTCAACAAGCATGATGCACCAGTAGTAGCGTACTTGTATGAACATCAGAGAGACAGCGGGAAATTTTTAAAAACACGGACCATTAGTCCGCAGATGTTTGAATTAATGATGAAAATTGTGAAAAATTATCCACACATTTTAGGCATTTCAGGGAATGACATAGTTGCATTGCAATGGGTCTATCGACTCACATTTAGACTAGGTTTGCGTGTTGATGAAGTGACAGGCATCCGTCTCAATGATTTTGACTCTGCACAGCTTCGAAGTCATCTTAAAAATAATCGTTTATATTACGAAGCAAAGTCAGATCCTAAAGATACGACTTCAAATGAATCATCCAATTCAGATATTGAAAATCTGGTTTTAAAAATTCATTCCAACTCTCACCGTAATGTTAAAAACGAAAATGCAAATCGTCAGTTTGATTTATCCTATTTTTTAAATCCAAATGAATTTAAAGAGTTCTGTGATTTTTATAAAAAATATTTAGCTGCTTCTTTGAGCGAAGCGGAATTACAAGTACAGAACACATTACTCTTCACCTTTGAAAATCAACAATTATCAAAAATCACTAGGAGCTTGTTTAATCTGGTATTAGGGACAAGTGATCATTCATATACATTTCACGCATTTAGGCATAGTGCTGCATCACACTTAGCAATTTTATTGAAAGGCAGCCACCAGCTTATCTGTAGCTTTACTGACTATGACTCTAGGTTTGTAGGTAGGCTTAAAAAGCATATATTGCAAAATATCGATCATGCATCATTACATAGCGCAGATGTATGGCAACGTTTAGCACATCTAATGGGGCATGAAGACTTTAACGTAACCGCAAGTAGCTATATACATCATCTTAATATTTTAATTGCAGACATGTTTTATACAGCAAAACGTGAATATCAGCCTGAATTGATTGGTGCATTACTAAAAAATAGCAAAATTATTAATGCTCAATTTAAATCCTTAAAGATATCTGAGGATGAATCAGCTTTTAACATTCTTCAAAAATCTAAGTTTTTTTTAAAGGTTTTTGAAAAACATAATGATCCAAAGCAATTCTTAAAAAAAGATGAAATTGAAAAAAAACAAATGAGTTTTTTATATCCAAAAAGATTTCTAGAATCATATCAGGAATGGAAAGCAAATGACCGGATCATAAATCCTGAAGACCAGCTTGTTAAATTAATAAAGTCAATTAGTAGACAATTTTATATTTATAAAGATAAAGAAATAGCTAGAAGTGAGGAGCGTGATCTGCAAGAAATGGATTTAAATTGGGAGCGAATGATCAATTGGTCGTATTTATATGGAATATGCCATCCATTCATAATTGACAAAGAAATTACCCAAAAAGAAATTAAAAATTTTTATTATATTTTGGAAAATAAAATTTCATTGAAAAGTGATCGATCAGTTTTAGTTTTTGAAGCAGTCTGTCAAAAAGATTTAAAATTGTACGATTCATTTGTGGAGTTTATTACCAAAATATATTCGAACGTAGAATCCTACTTAGATATAGAAAAATCAAGTTCAAGTGATTTTGATAAAAAAATAGGGAGTGAAGTTAAAATAAAATATTATAAAATTAGTAATAAAAAAGCAGATTCAAAGCATCATCTGATACAAAAAGTTGTACTACAAAGTATCTTTTTTAAGATGAAATGCCTTGGAGTACCTTCCCTGGGTCAAAAGAAAATGGTCTAAAATGTTTTACCGGAGAAGTAGGGGGGCTACAGTTTTTTTATATTAAAAAAATATATAAAAAACAGCGCTATATAACTTTAGGTAATTCATGTTTGATTATTTTTTCATTATTTATGTAAGGTTCCTCTTTTTTTTGGTCAAAAAAAAGGGACACTAAGAGCGAGATGTGTACTCTGTGAGGTTGATTTTTGATAATTTTTTTCTTGAGAATAGCCTGGATAGGCTAGACGAGAGATTATCAAAAAAAAATACTCAATAAATAAAAAGATTTTGTATGACTCACAGAAGAAAATAATATTAAATTTAATTGTATTTTTTTATTATTCTTGTAAATTTATTCGGATATTATTTTTTAAATTTAATCTATAAAATATAAAATTATATATAAGGTAAATTTTATAGACTAGTGAGTTAATATAAATTATTTACCCTATAAATTGATTTTTTTTATTCTGTAAAATAGGGAAATTAGTTTTTGTTTTTTATAAATAAAAAAATTAATTTTGCTAGATTAATAATATTAAATACAGCATAGAAAACTGGGTTGTGTTTTTGGTTTGATTTTATAAGCTAATTCTTAAATAGCCTAAGCAAATATATTTCAGAAAAATAGCCCAAGCCTTTGCTTTTTAAAACTGCTGTTTTACAAAGCAAAGGCTTGGGAGTCCACCAATATGATTATTTTTAGATTTTAATGAGATCCCAAAAAATGGAGAAGATAAATTAATTAGCTTAGGTAATCCTTCTATAAGTATGCAGCATAGATTTTGAGCTAAACACGCATCCTTGTATGTAGGTAAAATACAGGGATTTTTTCGGCTAAAATTTTGAAAAAATTAAGCCAGCATTCAATTTTAAAATATCACTAAAAAATGAATAAAAAATTCTAATTTGGTTTGACCAAAGAAAAAGATACCCATATGATAATTACGTTACAGCAAAATCTGTAATCGGGCGTGGAAACCTGAAAATTACTACAGAAGCATTAAAACCGCTTTAGCGGTTTTTTGTGCTTATTATGCTTAGTTTGCCATTATGGTAGGCCAGGCAGGGCAGTCTATGACTGGCCGTCTTCTGTAGTGCGGTATTTCCACCCCTGTTTGGTCTACCTCCATCTCGTGGAAAAGATGGTTGTAGATAGTTAACTCTAAACTACAGGTACTAAACATGAAGATTTTATTATCTAATCCCCCCATTTCTCTTAGGTCTCTTTTGTTAGCGCTGACTGGATATTGACGGTCATTTAATTCACAGCTTTAACCAAATCGAACTATATACATTTTCAAATTTCGTACTTGAGCGAAAGTAGGAAAGTGTGTTGCCTGGAGAAAATAAGAAATGGGTTCTACACGACTATTGACCAATATTATTCAGCGTAAAGTCATGTTGCCAGAAGAAATGTCACCTTCAATGCAGCGTGACAATTTTGAAGTGGCACTGACTGATTTTGAAAAGCATCCAATCATCAAATGTTTATTTAAGGCGGATAACCAGCGTTCTACGGAATGTTGGAGCGTGCAAGAAATTGCAAACTTTATTGAAGATTGCACAGAAGATCAAAACATCAATTTATGCATTTTGTATTGGAAAGATATACACGGCAATATTTACATTATTGATGGAGCACATCGTCTTTCCTGTATCTATGCGTGGATTAATAGATATTTTGCGGATGAGCAAGTCCCTCAAGCACCTAATTTCAATGATCCACAAAAACAAGATATTCGTTACCTCCGCAATTATTTAGGAGATCTCGCTGATTTTCAAAGAATTTGCACTGATGCTGAATTTGCAGAAAAAAAGTCGAAGTTAGAAGATATTAAAATCAGTTTCAGGCAGGTACTGGGGACTCCGGAAGATGCGCGACGGGTATTTCAATCTATTAACTCAGATACTAAACGTTTAGATAAATATGAGGAATATCACCTAAGAAATCGCGGTAGTGACGCGTATTATGCGATCTATGCCTGTTGTTATATCAATGACAATAAATCTAACCTAGAAGAGCTCCAATATACACGTTTAAATGAGTTGATTGAGTTAGGGGAGAGGATCCACCAGTTACTTTTTTCGACCATTTTATTAGACAATGAAATGAGTCATGGCAAAAAAATTGGCTTGGTCAATGAGCTGATGAATATCATTGCGGGTGATCAGATTCATAATATTATGAGTCTGAATCAGGGGGAGCGCGTTGAAAACCTAATGTCGCATCTGTTGACCATTCTTTGCAGAATAGCGACGCCTGTAAAAAATGCTGGGGTTCCGAGTTTGGGCTTACATCCATACTTATATTTTTATAAGGATCAGCGTTTTCAGATTACTTCTTTTCTTGCATGGTTTTCAATTGTGTATGAAATTCATGAAAGCCGCATGCAGATTCATCATCGAAAGATTAGTTTCAAGGACTTCACCCGGGTACGCCGTAGTATTGAGTTCTTGATCGCCAATTTCCCCGTGGCGACCACCGAAACGGTCGGCAAGTTCGGCAGTGGTATCAAGGGCTATGATCGGCTACAAATTGTCTATAACGCCTTTATTTGCTTAAGCTTGGAAATGGAGGTTGATTTTGATGATGAGAAATGCCTGAATACCTTTATTCTGTCCATGTCTAAGGCCTTCAAGTACATAAACTTTAACGAGTTCTATGTCGAAAGGTTTTTGGGTGGTTATGATGATGTAGTAGTCAAGAATGTGGTGGGATATGTGGAGTCGATTAGTCCAATTTCTCGGTCAAAGCCAAAGGCCTTTTCGGCATTAACCAAGAGTCTGCTTAAGCACAATTTTGTGGTGGGTAATCATAACTTTTGCCTCATTTGTGATGGATTGATCTATCTTGATTCTACTGAATCGGATCATAGGATTGCCAAAGCCGTAGGTGGGCAAGGCGTTCTAGAGAATGGCCTGCTAGTTCATCCCATCTGTAATAGGATGAAATCAGATCTGAGCCTGGAAGAGATTAGAGCGGATTTGTTTGGTGAATTACTGTATTGAGCAGCAGAGGCGGTAAATTAATTTTCTAAAATTTATCAATGATTTAGCTTTTTATATATTCAGCCAATGTGGTTGTTTTTAATTCACTTTAGAATCACAACCAGAAACTAGCTGTAGTTTCTGAATGACCGTCAAGGTCCTTAGTTTTGCCTATAGATTCCCCCTATGGGCATTTTTTTTTGATCAAAAACATGTATAGGTGACTTTAAAATAAACCTTTTAGCAATTCATAAGCAATGAGTATTAAGGCTGAGACCATCAGCAACACAAAAATGAGTTCCACTCTAGTTAACATCTTAGTTTCATTTACTTTTCACTTAATTTATATAGCAGTTAAGTCGCAGCATCAATGACATAACATGACATGGAAAATAATCAAAAAAGATAGAATCTAGATTTTTATTACATTTACTATCCGCATGCTTCAACAGCAGCTTTGAATGTTTCACTTAACCTTTAAACTTTTTTAAAAGTTAAATGTATTTACATATGAGTTCTAAAATTTGCTAGAATTTATTAAAAATTTAGATTCTAAGTGTAAATAATGAGAAGCGCTAATATTCGACGTGATGGTTACTTAAAATTTCTGAATACATGGCAAAACCGTGATGTCATTAAAGTACTTTCAGGTGTACGTCGCTCTGGAAAATCCACCTTATTGGCGATGTTTCAACAAGACCTAAAAGCACAGGGTGTACAAGCCGAAAACATCATTGCCATCAACTTCGAATTTATGGAATTTGAAGAACTCACCGATTACCGTAAACTACATGATTATGTATTGTCCAAAGTTGATAAAAGTAAAAAAAACTATGTTTTTTTAGATGAAATACAACATGTTACAAATTTTGAGAAAGTGGTCGACTCTTTATATGTTCGGGATTATATCGATTTATATATTACAGGCTCAAACGCATTCTTTCTAAGTGGAGAACTTGCGACTTTACTTACAGGACGCTATATCGAGCAACATGTTCTACCTTTGTCATTCCAAGAATTTAAACAGTGGCATATTGAAAATAATCCGATCATCCAACAATTATCCAATCGTGATTTGTATGCCATGTATACGCGCAGTAGTTTCCCTTATACGCTTGCCATGACTAGCCAGCAGGAAACTTATGATTACTTGCAAGCGGTCTATGCCAGTGTAATGTTTAAAGATGTTATTCCCCGTTTGAATACTGCCGATATTAACTCTCTCGAGCGTGTCGCAAGATATTTGGCAAGCGTGACAGGCTCACCTATTTCCATCAATAAAATTAAAAATACCTTTGTTTCAAGTGGGGTTAAAATTTCATTTGAAACAGTAAAACGCTATATTCAGGGCTTACAGGACAGTTTGTTATTTTATAGTGCTGCACAATTTAAAGTACGCGGGCGTGAGTTATTACAATCCTCTGAAAAATACTATTTAGTTGATGTCGGATTGCGCCGGATTATGTTGCCTGATGCTAATGCTGATCAAGGTCATATCTTAGAAAATGTAATTTATCTTGAGCTTATCAGACGAGGTTATACGGTCTATGTAGGGCGGGTTGATGAATATGAAATTGATTTTGTTGCTGTCGATACTTTAAAGAATTTAACTTATTATCAAGTGGCATTAGAAACGCTCAATGAGGAGACACTCAGCCGAGAGTTACGTCCATTACAGAAAATTTCTGATTCGTATCCCAAATATTTACTTACCTTAGACACGATAGGGGCTGAAGCAAATTATAATGGTATTGTAAAAATGAGTGCTCTCGATTGGTTGCTATCTGAAAATAAGTAATGAACCGTACCGGGTTTGTCGGAGACTTTTTTATTTAAGTTAGGCCACCTGACCTAACGGATTAATCTTATCATAGTACATTGCTTCAAACTCAAAAGGCGATACATAACCCAGTGCACTGTGTACACGCTTTTTATTGAACCAATCTACCCAGTTGAGTGTCGCAAGTTGTACATCTGCTAAACTGAACCGTACCGGGTTTGTCGGAGACCACTATTCTTTCAATATTTCATGAATTTAGTTAGATTCTTTACCTAATCCCAATTCTAGATAACTTACTTTTTATAAGCTTGTTTATAAAAGTAAGAAGTGTTATTTTTATATGTAAAAATAGGGTATACTCTAAAGTTACATTATTTCTCTTACAGGTAAGACTGTAGACTTGCACTTGGAGCTTTCAACTTCACTAAATAGCCCGATAAGCCTAGGTCGAGAAAGTCTTTACAAAGCTCTTTCCGGTGAGGGTTAAACTTAGTTTCGATACTGTTATCAAAGTTGTAAAAGCACTTAGTTTACGGCAAGCAATTTAACATTGGATGTAATTATAAATATTATCTAAATAAGCTGCAATTTCATCCACTGTGGCTCTCGCAGTCCTTGAAACACCCACCAGTGTCGCTGAACCAGGTCCGGTCCACTCACCATATCCTACTAACCATAGGTTGGATTGTTTGACTGCTCGTGTTCCTTCAACAAGTATCGTATTATTTTCCTCTACTATTCCAAGTGGCTTTAAATGGCTTAAAGTCGCTTTAAATCCAGTACACCAAATCACTGCATTAACCTGTTGAAAAGATCCATCTTCCCAAATCACGCCATTTTCTGTAAAAGCCGAAAATGGGCGCTCACTATGTAAAACTCCTCGTGCACGTGCATCTTTGACTGAATCAATCATGACAATATCACCCAGACCGCCAACAGGCTGATCTATTGTACGGCCTTCTAATTGTGCCTTTAAACGCTCTGTCGCACGTAAAAACAGTACACGGCCATCAACATCATCTGCTAAAAATTGAGGAGGTGTTGGCGTGATCCAAAGAGTGTCTGCCACTTGGGAAACTTCAGCCAAAATTTGTGCTCCAGAATTTCCACCACCGACTATCATTACGTGCTTATCTTTAAAAAGTTCTGCATTTTGATAATGGGCGGAGTGTAATTGCAGACCTTTGAAATTTTCTTGGCCAGGGTAAGATGGGATATAAGGATGACTCCAGGTGCCCGTTGCACTGATTACAGCCTTGGCTCTCCATATCTGTTCACCTGCATGCACACTCAATACTTCTCCTTCGCTTTTGACGTGATCAACATATACAGGACGAATAATCGGAAATTGATAACGCTGCTCATATTGCTGCAAGTATTCAATAACTTCTTTCTTGGTCGGATACGTTTGTTCTGTATTCGGCATAACCCAACCAGGTAAGGAACTCCAGCTATTCGGTGAAAACAGACGCAAAGAATTCCAAGCATGTAACCAGGCTCCACCTGCTTGATTTTGATCATCTAAAATAATAAATGGTATTTTTTTTCGCTTTAAAAAATAAGCTGTAGATAAAGCTGCCTGTCCACCACCGATAATGATGACATCAGTTTCCGTCTGTTTCTGATTCAAAGCCTTTTCCCCTTTTATTTTTTCTTTAATATAAAAACCCAATCCTGAAGACTGGGCTTTTACAATATTCACTATATTTTTAAGACAACATCAAAATCAACTTAAACTATCAAGATATTTTTCAGCATCTAATGCAGCCATACAACCGGAGCCTGCTGAAGTAATCGCTTGGCGATAAACTGAATCAGCCACATCACCGGCAGCGAATACACCTGGCACTGAAGTAGCAGTGGCATTCCCCGCTGTTCCGCTTTGAACCTGAATATAGCCATCGCGTAACTCAAGCTGCTCTGCAAACATCTCAGTATTTGGTTTGTGACCAATTGCCACGAATAAACCCTGTACCTCAACATCTTGCGTCAACCCATCTACAGTTGATTTTAAGCACACTCCAGTTACCCCGGTGTTATCGCCTAACACTTCATCAACTTGATTGTTCCAAAGGATGCTAATTTTGCCTTCTTTCTGTTTCTCAAAAAGATGATCTTGCAGAATTTTTTCAGAACGCAATGAATCTCGACGATGCACCAAAGTCACGTGCGAAGCAATGTTGGAAAGATAAAGTGCTTCTTCAACCGCGGTGTTACCACCGCCTACAACCATGACCTTCTGGTTCTTATAGAAGAAACCGTCACAAGTCGCACATGCGCTTACACCCTGCCCCATGAATTGAGCTTCAGACTCAAGACCCAAGTATTGTGCCGTTGCACCTGTGGCAATAATCAGGGCATCACAGGTGAACTCTTCCATATCGCCTTTCAGCACGAATGGACGAACACTTAAATCCACTTCATTAATGTGATCATAGACGATTTCGGTGCCAAAACGTTCCGCATGTGCTTGCATACGTTCCATGAGTGCTGGTCCCGTCAATCCTTCTGGATCACCCGGCCAATTATCGACTTCAGTAGTCGTGGTTAATTGACCACCCAATTGTAAGCCTGCAATTAAAGTGGGTTTAAGATTAGCTCGTGCCGCATATACCGCAGCGCTATACCCCGCAGGGCCTGAGCCAAGAATGATTAATTTAGAATGTCTCTTTTGCATTTAATATCACCTAGCATTTACAAACTGCGCTGATTCACACGCTTGGACAGCTCTTCAGCCGATTCCTTGCGTTCTGAATAACGATCTGTCAGGTATTTGCTTTGACCACGTGTCAGCAACGTGAACTTAAATAACTCTTCCATCACATCCACAATCCGGTCATAGAAAGCTGAAGGCTTCATTCTTCCGTCTTCCTCAAATTCCAAGAACGCTTTTGGAATTGAGGACTGATTTGGAATGGTGATCATCCGCATCCAACGACCTAAAATACGCATCTGGTTCAGGCTGTTAAATGACTGTGATCCACCACTGACCTGCATCAAGGCAAGGGTTTTACCTTGGGTGGCACGGATTGCCCCCCCTGCCAGTGGAATCCAGTCGATTTGTGATTTAAAGATGGAACTCATAGAACCATGGCGTTCAGGTGAACACCAGACCATACCTTCTGACCAGGCTAAAAGTTCATGCAGCTCTTTTACTTTTGGATGCTCAGTATCCGCATCTTCTGGCAAAGGAAGCCCTTTAGGATGAAAGATTTTGACTTCTGCACCAAAATGCTCCAGGATCCGACCCGCTTCAAGAACGGCAAGGCGACTGTAAGAGCGTTCTCGATTAGAGCCATACAACAGCAAAATACGCGGAGGATGCGCAAGTTCTTTGGCTTGAACTTTTTCAAAGGTGGGTTGTTCAATAAGATTCAGAGCTAGGTTAGGGAGATTCATCGTATCAAGCCTCTTTAAAAACTTTTTTTCTCAGCCAGAGCGAAACACTCACCAAGGCAATCAGCACAGGAACTTCAACCAGTGGGCCAATAATCGTGGTAAAAGCAACTGGTGAAGCTATACCAAAAGTGGCAATTGCGACTGCAAGTGATAATTCAAAATTATTCCCGGCTGCAGTAAATGCGATTGCTGTGGTCTTAGGATAGTCATTGCCCATCCATTTACTCATGAAGAAGCTGATAAAGAACATCAAAACGAAGTAAATGGTTAAAGGAACTGCGATTCGTAAAACTTCCAGTGGAAGACTCACGACATCACCACCTTTTAGGCTAAACATGGCCAGAATCGTGAACAGTAAAGCCATTAAACTTAGCGGGCTGATTTTCGGAATAAACTTGGTTTCATACCACTCTACCCCTTTTTGTTTCACCAGAATCCAACGCGTTAAGAAACCCAACAGAAATGGAATACCAAGATAAACCAGAACAGCGTGAGTGATGGTCCAGAAATCAACATTAATAACCTGTGAAGCAACCCCAAAATAAGGTGGCAGGAAGGTCAAGAATAACCATGCATAGGTACTGAAGAATAAAATCTGGAAGATACTGTTAAAGGCAACTAATGCTGCAACATATTGATTATCACCACAAGCTAGGCCATTCCAAACCAATACCATGGCAATACATCGAGCTAGACCAATTAGGATGACACCAGTCATATATTCGGGATAGCTATGTAAAAATATAATAGCCAGAGCAAACATCATTACCGGAGCAATTAGCCAGTTTTGTATTAAAGATAAGGTCAGGGTTTTTTTGTCTTTAAATACTTGTGGCAACGTCACATAGTTTACTTTTGCCAGAGGTGGATACATCATCAGAATAAGACCAACTGCAATTGGAATATTCACCGAGTTGATACTTAATTGATCGAGTGCGACAGAAGCTTGCGGAAAGAAGTTTCCGATTGCAATACCTAGAGCCATGGCAATAAAAATCCATAGCGTCAGGTTACGATCTAAAAAGGATAAGCGTTTTTCAGACATATCTCTTACTCAACATTCGAAATTTTATTGATTTCAGCAATTAGTTCAGGACGAGAAAGTTTATTTACATCTAGGGCAAATAAAGCATCTAAACGACGGTTGATATGTTCAACAGTGGTCATAAAAGCTTTCATTTTTTCTTCTTTATTTACTTCCAGGTGTGAAGGATCAGCTAGGCCCCAATGTGCCTTGATTGCTCCACCCAAATAAAGTGGACAGGCTTCTTGAGCAGCAGAGTCACATACCGTGATCACAACATCAGGTTGGTACTGTTCACAGTCATCAATCGTTTTACTCCATAAACCTTCGGTAGATAACCCTAAGTTTTCAAGGGTTTCTATGGTCAGCGGGTGCGCTTGTCCTGAAGGCTTACTCCCAGCGCTATATGCTTTCCAACCTTCCGGGGCACGGCTATTAAACAAAACTTCTGACAAAATGCTACGGCAGCTATTTCCGGTACATAAAAATAAAAATTTCATTGAATTACTCACAATAACTATTTACAGAAAGGGGTTGTTGACCATCCAGCTTTGGCTGAGATTGAACTGTCTTCAAAATATCTAAAATTTCATAACACCAGTCGGCCAATTTTGGACTGATACTGTAGTAAACCCATTGGCTTTGTCTGCGATCTTGAAGTAGTCCTGCAGCACGTAAAAGGGCTAGATGTCTTGAAATTTTAGGCTGGCTTAGTTGTAGTTTTTCAATCAAATCACACACACATAGTTCTTTATTTTCAGCGATTAATTTCACTATATTGAGACGTGTTTCATCTGATAAGCATTTAAAAAAATTAACTTGATCCATATAAGTCTCCTTCACATTGTTCCCATCCAAGAGATGAGAACGTGCTATTTAATTCTTTGACCATTTTCATCAATAATTTTTTCACCATCTTCTTTGCTAAATGCGCCTTTCTGAGGAAACGGGAGAATATCCAAAACAACTTCAGAAGGACGACACAAACGTGTACCTAAATCCGTAACAACGAATGGGCGGTTAATCAAAATAGGATGTTGAAGCATAAAATTTAAAAGCTGTTCATCAGACCAATCTTCCCGAACAATTTCTAAATCAGAATATGGAGGTACATTTTTACGAATTGCTTCTCTAACACTTAAACCAGCACTACGAATAAGTTCAATTAATTCTGCTTTCGAAGGTGGGGTAATTAGATATTCAATAACGATTGGTTCAATTCCTGCATTTTGAATTAAAGCTAAGGTATTCCTTGATGTACCACACTCAGGATTGTGATAAATCTTTATGGTCGAGAACATTTTGACTGACTCTGCTATTAGAAACTCAGATATATTTATATACGTATTTCCACATATATGCAAATACGTATATTGATTTTATTTAAATTACTTAATGTCAATAAATGTATATATATTCTTGCAAATTCTTATGAGTGAGAAAAAACTCGTTATTTAAATATGTAAATTTAGAGTAAACCCTAAAATTACATTTTAAAAGTTCTTAAAAACATGTACCATTTAAATGTTTTTTAATCATAAGTAACATGTAACTTTGGTATTAAAGATTTATAATTTACGAAATTGTTCATTTTTATCCAATTGGGGCGTAAAAAGTGAAAGGCCAAAAAGTAGGCTATGTGCGAGTGAGTTCGGTCGAGCAAAATACGGGACGTCAACTTGAGGGAATTGAAGTCGACCGGATTTTTGTTGACCGTGCTTCAGGTAAAAATACCGACCGACCGAAATTTCAGGAAATGTTGAATTATGTCCGGGAAGGAGACCGGGTGATAGTACATTCCATGGATCGTTTTGCGCGAAGCTTAAAAGATTTGGTGACTGAAGTGGATAAACTGGTCAAACGAGGGATTGCCATCCAGTTTGTAAAAGAAAATATTACTTTTACGGCCCAATCCACCCCGATGGATAATTTGATGCTGCAACTGATGGGTGCTTTTGCACAGTTTGAACGTGAGATCATTTTAGAGCGGCAAAAGGAAGGAATTAAACTTGCCTCTTCTCAAGGGAAGTACAAAGGCCGGGTACATAAATTGAAACCTGATCAGGCTGAAGCTTTGCGACAAGACTGGAAGGAAGGGAAGTACCCTTCAAAAATGGCATTAGGCCAGGCATTTGGAATTAGTCGCCAAGCGGTATATCGGTATTTAAAAGCCGGGAAATAACTCAATTGAAATTGGCGACTATATTTAGTTTAGCTTATGAAAATCGTGAAACGTTGATTAAATAATAAGTGCAGAAAGCAAAGAGTTACTAATTTTATACAATATAAGTTTTTGATTTATAATTAATTAACTCGATTGCAATCTAGCTTTTTCAGCAACGATTTATCTTTTTTAAAATAGTATTAATTTATTTTTTTGAGAACAAACCTTAACAAAATTACAAGTTTGTAATTTTGTCGTCATTCGGATGTATATATTTACTCATTATTATAAGTAAAGATTTTTTTGGTCCAAGATATGATTAGATTCAATAATATGTACATGAAGATTATTTTAGTTATTTTTACTATAGTTTTTTCAACCAGTAGTTTTGCTGATGGGGGACTCCGTTTCTTAGAGAAAAATTTAGAAATAATTAACAAATAATTAACATAGTAATTTAAATTAAAAAGTGATTTATCAGGTGAATTTTAACTATATAAATAATTTATTTAATTTAATAAACCTTTCATAAATCATTTTTTGCTCAGTTCTATGTTGTAAATTCCAGCAATTATCATAGCCACGCGGCTGTTACTGAAGAGAATAGTAAGAAGCTAATATTTACTGTAGGTTTGACCACTACGTTTTAATCGTAGAAATTATAACCGTTTTTATTACTCAAAGTTTAACTTTTGTGATTATCTAAAAACACATAGCGGTCGAATGGCCATATTAACTGACTTAAAATCAGTCGCATACTTTAATGTAGCGGTTCTGATAGCACAAAAGTTCGCAGCATGAAAACGGAACCGGCATAATTGATTTATAGTGAACCCATACACTAAGCATAATGATTTAGAGGACGATAATCCCAATGAAAAAATTCCTTTTAGGAGCTGTTGCCGCATCTGTTTTGGCCTTTTCAGGCAATGCTATGGCCAATTTTGTGGCAGGTCAGGACTATCAAGTGGTTGCAAAACCAGTCAAAGTCGAAAAACCGGGCAGAATTGAGGTACGTGAATTCTTCTGGTACGGCTGTGGTCACTGTTTCGCGCTTGAACCACATATGCAGGGCTGGTTGAAAAAATTACCAAAAGATGTACGTTTTGTACGTACGCCGGCTGCAATGAATCCACTCTGGGAGCAGGCAGCGCGTGCTTATTATGTGTCTGAAGCATTGGGTGTGCGTCAAAAAGCACATTTACAATTATTCCATGATATTCATGATAAGCAACGTCCAATTTTAGAACAGGCGCAATTGGCCAAGTTCTATACCCGCTATGGTATTCCTGAAGCGAAATTTAACAGCACTTATAAATCTTTCCCGATCACTTCGAAAATTGCCCAAGCCAAAAATCTGGCTGCTCAGTATCAGTTAAGTGGTGTTCCGGCAGTGACCGTGAATGGTAAATATATTGTGCAGGGTAATGATGCCAAAGTCATTCAGGTGGTGAATTACCTGATCGAGAAAGAGCGTAAAGCCAAATAAGACGCGATTGATTATCTCTAAAAAAAACCTGCATCGAATCTGCAGGTTTTTTTATTTAAACTGGAGGAATGGTTATTTACGTCCTGACTGCCGGATCTGGTGTTTCTATCGGCGGGCGATACCAGTGTAAAATTCCTCGGAATAAGAGCTGCATCTGCAACACGCTTTGCGCTTTAAAGTAATGAATTTTCCTTTCTATTTCAACACGCAGAATTGCCGAGGCGCCCCGACGCTCTAAAACAAACAAAGGTGGTGTTTCAAAAAGTATGCTGAAAAAAACAATATGGCTTTTGATAAAATAGAGGTATGAAAATAACGCTACAAATCAAATGTCCTACCTGTCTAAGTAACAATATTGGGATAGTTTTATCACAGCATTTCAATGTTGCAAGCAAGTGATCGGTAAGTTTTTTACCGTCGGTATTGAAGGTAACAATTGTAGAATTCGTCATCGAATCAGGCGTGGATTTAGGAGAAGTTGCAACTTTTCTAAAAAGCTCGAAAATCATTTTAAAGCCTTTGATTTGACTTTCTTTTACCTTAATAACGGATTTGTTTAACGCTAGCATACTTTTTGAAACACCACCAAAGTGGTAAGGAATTCCCACTGTTACTCTAACAGAGATTAAGCAGGATCAGCTGTAAATCCACGCTCACTGAGAGTTGCAATGACTTTATCCTGACTCACTGTTGTGTTGATTTCAACGATACGGTTTTGTAAATCAATATCGAGTGAGGCATTCGAGTCGAGCTCTTTAATTGCGGTAGTAATGCCGCGTGCACAACCACCACAAGTCATATTAGCGATGTGAAATTTCATATGTTGCTCCTTTTTAACAAAACATTTGTTTAAAACATTAGAACAGTAACTCTAAACTTTCACCATACAACCAGCCTTTTTCTGAATCAGTTACTCGCTGTAACTTGGTCTGTTTATAACCTTACAGTTTTCTTCAGAGTATTCCAAAGAAGAGTGTTCTAATGACTACAGTAAAAGTACTTAACCAACATTAATGTGACTTTAAAATGACATTTTTGTCATCTACGATCACTCTGAAATTTATAAGATTAGTTATTTCAATCAATGGTAGTGAACTGAATAGATGAGACCGTTATGGGTTGAAGATAAGCTAAAAACCGGTGACTACCTTTATGTATAATGCCTCATGATGCGATTTTACTGTTCTGATTGTCGTAAGTTGACAGTCCAGTAGAAACTTTATTGCTCAGCTACAAAAGATAAATGCAGTAATGTTAAATTTCCTCAATTCCCTTATTTTGAAATTCTCTTATTCAATACCCACGACAGTGGTTATATAGCCTGTTGTTAATAGAATTGATAGACCTAATAACATCTCAAATAAAATGGCATGACTAAGGTGTTTAGCGAATTTAGGATGTTGAAGACGCGGGGTGAAATACCATTTGTTGAAGGCAGCTAAAAGTAGAATACTTATAACAAAAAACATTTTAACCATGAAACCATAGCCATATGCAGTATTGATTAAGGTATTAAAATCTTTAATTAAAAGAAGAGCTACACTAGCGCCACAGGCGATTAATATCCCAACAATGAAAGCAGCAATACGTCCAAATACATGCATGCGATCTTTTAAAGGTAAACCACTTATTTCCCGGCTGGTTTTCCATAACGGATATAAAGACCCCATCCATAACGACATAACTAGAATATGGATTGATAATAAAATTTGAGCAAGTAAGGTTAAATTAGCGACATGTCCGAGCTGGGAAAAACTAAAAATAATCGGGATAAGTAAAATACAAAATATTGAACTTTCAATTATAGAAAACTGACCTTTGTTCCTGTTAACTTTAACCACCATGAGAAGAAGTAAAAGAGCAAAACTAATAGAACGAAGAACGTATATATACCCCGTCGGAGTATTAACCAATATATTAATATACGTGGGGTCCACCATCCCTGTAATACCAGTATTGGCAAAACTACCAATCAGAATAAAAAATCCCAAGGTACTGGAAATTAGGCCTAATCCAGCGCCAATTGTAATATATTTAAGAATCGATTCTTTTAGTTCAAGATATTGTCTAAGTAAAAAATAGCAAAAGGCTCCACCAACGACAAAAGCTACACTTAAATATAAAATAACCTTAGTTAACCAAGTGGCCCACATCCAATATTCAGAAATCATTATTTTTGTCCATTCTAGAACAACATGCCAGCACCTCACTGACATGTTGAAAGGTAATCAATTCTTATTTAGTTGATTTGATAGTGAAACTATATTCACCATTCATGTTGTGACCATCTTTCCCCATTGTTGTCCAGACAACGGTATATTTACCTTTTTTCAGTTTCGGAAGAGCGACATCAAAGGATTTCTTTAAGTCATGAGTAACTTTATATTTTAAAGGAACATCTCTTCGCTGAGCATCCAGTAACTTAATATTCATCAACATAACCTCTGCACCAAAGTTAAGGGTCAAGTTCTTTGGTTGACTAAGGATAGATGCATTTTCCGCAGGAATCGCACTCACTAAACTCACATGAGCGAACGTAGTTGTAGTAGCCACAATCATCGTTGCAGCTACTACAACATTACGTAGAGCAGTCATTTTATTTTGAAATAATTTCATTTACGTTTCCTCTTGATTCGTTAGTTCATTAGAGATGACTTTATAAAATCTATATTTAATGAGACCACATCATCTCCTCTTATATTTCAATTATTAGTGAGAGACAGAAACAGAGCGATGACTTCAAAATTACATTTTTGTCATTTTTAAAATTTAAAATCTTTAACTATTAAAATAATCTTATTGAAAAATAATGATCATTTAACAAACAAATTATGTAGGTGGTTGATTTATGAAATGTAGTAATCATTTTGTCTAAGAAAATAGTAGCTATTTAATTTTTTATATTTTAGTTTAAATATAAACATGTTATGTTTAATTTGATCTAATATAAATTTGTGGGCTAAGCACATGACTCAAACACGTCCAAGAATGACCAAATTATTTGAACAGCTTGGTTTAGCTTCTACTGAAGAAGCAATTGCAAAATTCATAGAGAGCCATCAGCTAGCTGGAGATGTTTTTTTAACACAAGCAATTTTTTGGACTGATGCTCAACGTCATTTTTTAGAAGAAAAACTACACTCTGATGGTGAATGGACGACAGTGATTGATCAATTAAATGAGTCTTTACATGAAAATTCAGTAAAATAATTTTCCGTTAGTATTAAGGATCTACATTCTTCCCTGCATTGAATACAACTCATTCATACAGTAGTACTGTTTTGGAGATGGAATCTCTATTATATAAGTAGTAGATTCCTTACTCTGAAATTTGGATTATAAACCCTAATATTAAAAATAATCTTCTTTACCTTCTATCTAATAAATATACCAATAAGTTTAATAATTAAATTATCCACCCTTTTTTCTATAAAAAACTATTTTGATCAACTGTATTTTTTCTTTAAAGGAATAACAGTGTAAATTACATTAAGAATGTGTCTCTAACTAGCCTTGGAGTCATCTAATCATTTCATTTTTATTTTTTTAAGCACATAAAATCATAACAACTTTAATAGTTTTAAAAGATTAATATTAAATAAAATTTTTGTCATCTCAGCATAGACTATATATTTCGAGAAGATCTCAAAATTACATTTTTGTCATTTTTAAAAATAATTAATTAATAGTGCTAAAATTTTTAAGAGAGACAGAGAATAACCAAAAATTTCATCAGTTTAGTAGTCAAATTCCTAGACTCTGTTCAGTACTAAAACATAGCTTTTACTTCCAAATTATTTAAAGGAAAAAATTATGATGAAATTCAAAAACATTTTTTTGGGCTTATGTATCGCAGCCGCGTCATTGAATACATTTGCACAGCAATCCGATGAACACAAAGATCACCACCCTGAAAAAACAGCACCATCTGCAGTAACAATTAAGCAAACAGTTACCAGCACCACTGCTACAGATAAAATGGCTGCAATGGATCAACACATGAAGGCGATGCAAGCCATGCATGAAAAGATGATGGCTGCAAAAACCCCACAAGAACGTCAGAAACTTATGGCTGAGCACATGAAACTCATGCAAGGAGGTATGAGTATGATGAAACAGATGGGCAGCCAAAGCATGAATGCAAATATGGCTGACCGTCAGCAGATGATGGAAAAACGTATGGACATGATGCAATCCATGATGCAGATGATGATGGACTGTATGCCTCCGTCAGCAACTAAATAGTTACCCATGAATTAGGGGAAAGCACCATGAATCACCAACACCAAGAAAATAATTCAGTACCTAACTTCTGGTCTACACGTTATGCCATTGGTCTAATCGTGCTGGGTGGTATCGCAGCTTATTTTCTATTAACGGAACATTTAGCCCACGTTATCGGTGCTTTGCCTTATTTATTCCTTTTAGCGTGTCCACTGATGCATATTTTTATGCATGGTGGTCATGGGCATAACCACTCGCAGCAAAAAAAATCCGATATATCTGATAACAAAAAATAGCTCTTATCAGGAGATCCATCATGAATCATGCGGAATCGGCTTATGGTTTATGGACGCTGGTTATCATTAACTCAGCAGTTTTTATCATGTTCGCTTTCAGTTTTTTTAGACCTTCCACTGCGCGCGATTGGCGTACATTTGGGGCCTTTTCGGCTTTTATCATTGCTCTATTTGTCGAAATGTATGGTTTTCCTTTAACCATTTACCTGTTATCTGGTTGGCTTCAAACTCGCTTCCCTCAACTTGACTTACTTTCTCATAATGCAGGTCACTTGTGGTCAACGCTATTAGGTGAAAAAGGTGATCCACATTTTGGCATTTTGCATATCGCCAGTTACGTTTTCTTGGGCTATGGATTTTACCTGTTATCAACGTCATGGCACGTGCTGTACAACGCGCAACGTCAGCATTCTTTAGCGATCACAGGCCCTTATGCACGTATACGTCACCCACAATACGTGGCTTTTGTGATGATCTTGCTGGGTTTTTTATTGCAATGGCCAACTTTACTGACACTGATTATGTTTCCAATCTTACTCTTAATGTACAGCCGCTTGGCAATTAAGGAAGAGGCTGAAATGAGTAAACAATTTGGCGCTGTCTATGACAGCTATGCCCAACAGACTCCGAGATTTATTCCGAAATTCGGCCATAAAACTACTTTGCCATAAGAGAATTATTCATGTTAGATCAAAAAAATCATAATCAGGATCATATGACACAGGCTACAACAGACGTATTGAAAGACCCAGTCTGTGGTATGACAGTTACTGAAGAATCGAAATACCATGAGGAATTCAAGGGGAAAACTTACTTTTTTTGCAGTGATAAATGTCAATCAAAGTTTCATAGCAGCCCGGTGCAATATATCGCTAAACCCGCAACGACGACTGCCGATGCACATACACAGCATCATCAGACTACTCAATCCGTTAATGATGCAAGCACAACAGGCACGACCATCTATACTTGCCCAATGCATCCAGAAATTAGACAGGATCATCCTGGAAACTGTCCTAAATGCGGAATGACACTGGAACCACTCATTCCCGAGTTAGAGGAAGATGAGAATCCTGAGTTACGTGATTTCCGTCGACGCTTCTGGTGGACACTGCCACTCACCATAGTCGTGACTTTTTTGGCGATGTTTGGCCATCAACTGAACCTGTTCGACATGGCAGTTCAGAGCTGGATTGAATTAGTGTTGTCACTCCCGATTGTACTGTGGGCAGGTTGGCCATTTTTTTCCCGTGGTTGGCAATCGGTTGTGAATCGCAGCCCAAACATGTGGACTCTGATCGGTCTAGGTACAGGGGCTGCTTTTATTTACAGTGTGGTTGCGACCATTGCACCACAAATCTTTCCAGACTCATTTATCTCCATGGGTCGTGTCGCTGTTTACTTTGAAGCTTCAGCGGTCATCATTTCTTTGACCCTACTGGGGCAAATACTGGAATTAAAAGCACGTTCGCAAACTTCTGCTGCAATTAAGTCACTCCTCGGACTTGCTCCTAAAACAGCTCGCCGAATCCTGCCCGATGGAACTGAGGAAGATGTTCCTCTGACTCATGTCCATGTAGGAGATTTACTCCGCATCCGCCCAGGTGAAAAAGTTCCTGTGGATGGTGTAGTCACCGATGGAAGCAGTTCATTGGATGAATCTATGCTGACAGGTGAACCTTTACCGATCACTAAACGCATCGGTGATAAAGTCATTGGTGCTACCCTGAATACCAATGGTTCATTGATCATGCGTTCAGAGAAAATTGGTTCAAGTACCATGTTGTCTCAGATCGTACAGATGGTGGCGCAAGCTCAACGCTCAAGAGCCCCAATGCAACGCATGGCTGATCAGGTTGCAGGTTGGTTTGTCATGGCTGTAGTAGCCATTGCCTTGCTTACCTTCTTTGGATGGGGACTGTTCGGCCCAGAAGAGTCGAGCTGGGTTTATGCATTAATCAATGCTGTGGCAGTACTCATTATTGCCTGTCCTTGTGCACTAGGCTTGGCAACTCCAATGTCTATCATGGTTGCAACGGGTCAAGGTGCTACTCATGGTGTGTTGTTCCGCGATGCAGCAGCCATTGAGAATCTGCGCAAGATTGACACACTAATCATTGATAAAACAGGTACGTTGACCGAAGGACGCCCTGTATTCGATCGTGTGGTTGCCGCATCAGGTTTCGATGAATCTGAAGTATTACGTTTAGCCGCCAGTCTTGATCAAGGCAGTGAACACCCGCTAGCCGAAGCGATTGTAAATGCAGCACACGAACGTGGCCTGTCTCTTGAAACACCAGATAATTTTGAATCAGGCTCAGGGATTGGTGTTCGAGGTCAAGTGGGCGATCGTCAGTTAGCTTTGGGCAACACAGCACTGATGGAGCAATTAGGTATCTCGGTACAATCTCTGATTCCGCAAGCCGAAGAGCTGCGTTCAGAAGGTGCAAGTGTGATGTATCTCGCTGTTGATGGTCAATTGGCTGGCCTGCTTGCTGTATCTGATCCAATCAAAACAAGTACCCCCGAAGCACTTGCCACCCTGAAGGAAGCAGGTTTACGGATCGTGATGGCAACGGGAGATGGTCTCACCACTGCACGTACAGTCGCAGCACGTCTGGGTATTGATGAAGTACATGGTGAGGTTAAGCCAGCAGATAAACTGGAACTTGTAAGCAAATTACAGAAGGAAGGTCGTATTGTTGCCATGGCCGGCGATGGAATTAATGATGCACCAGCACTAGCCAAGGCTGATGTTGGTATCGCTATGGGGACCGGGACTGATGTCGCAATGAATAGTGCTCAAGTTACCTTGGTCAAGGGAGATTTACGCGGTATCGCGGTTGCCCGTTCACTTTCGGAAGCTACTGTTGGCAACATGAAACAGAACCTCATGTTTGCTTTCCTTTACAATGCCTTGGGTATCCCAATAGCAGCTGGCGTACTCTACCCATTTACCGGTTGGTTGTTGTCACCGATGATTGCGGCCTTGGCTATGAGTTTGAGTTCAGCTTCAGTGATCACGAATGCCCTTCGCCTGCGACATAAAAAGCTATGATAGAGAGTCTTTTTCTTCCACCAGATGTATCAGGCCTGATTGCAGCACTTGCCATCGGCCTGCTCATTGGTTTAGAACGAGGATGGCACGATCGTGAATTGCCCGAGGGCAGCCGAGTAGCAGGCCTACGTACCTTCACATTGACAGGATTGCTCGGAGGAGTGCTCGGTCATTTACAACCAAACTTCGGGCCTTGGCCGCTGGTCGCGGCCGTATTAGGGCTTTCCTTATTATTAACAGTGTCCTACGCGCGTACCGCAAAACTTTCCGGTAATCTAAGCGCTACCACGACGATCGCGATGCTGTTGACATTAGTTTTAGGTGCATATGCATCCCATGGTAATGTTACTTTAGCATTAACCGCGGCTGTAATCGTCGCTGTATTTTTGGATCTCAAGCCAACCTTACACGGTTGGCTACGCTTGATAGAGCATCGTGAATTAACCGCATCCCTGCAGTTGCTGGTACTTTCTGTCGTTATATTACCCTACTTACCCAATACGGGTCTGGGACCTTTTGCTGCATTAAATCCTTACCAGTTATGGTGGGCAGTGATCCTGATTGCCGGACTCTCTCTGGCAGGTCATTTTGCCATGCGGCTTACCGGTTCAGAAAGAGGCATATTCTGGACAGGTCTATTGGGTGGTTTGGCATCTTCTACAGCTGCAACTGTCGCACTGGCACGCTATACACGCCAGCACCCCGTCATGGTCAGTGCTGCTATTTCTGGAACATTGGCTGCCTGTGGCATCATGTTTTTTCGTATGGTTGTGCTGATAGGCGTCATTGAGCCAGCATTGCTAAGCACTTTTGGTGGTGCAATGATGATTGCGGGAATCCTTCTGCTGGGTATGGCATTGTGGAGACAACGCCAAATTACCAGCGCTGAAAACAACGATCGAACAATAGAAGCAATGGCTCCTTTTGATCTTGGGACAGCATTCAGCTTCGCTGCTTTCCTGGCTGTCATGGCAGTCTTGGTCCCGGCAGCAAAACAATGGTTGGGCACCAGCGGCATCTTCGTATTATCGACTATTTCTGGGCTAGCAGACGTAGATGCTATTTTAGTCTCACTTGCCCGCCTGCATAGTACTGAAGGCTTAACAACAAATGTGGCTGCTGTCGCGCTAGGGCTGGCCACACTGAGCAACATGTTAAGCAAAGCGACAATTGCATGGATGACAGGGGGGGCACAGTTTGGCCGAGCTATCATATTTGGCTACACAATTGCCATGATCGGTGCTGGCGTAGCTCTGGCTCTCAGTTTGAGCTTTATGTAAGGTCAACTCGGGTAAATGGAAGATGTTCAAAAAATGAGTTAAAATGATTCCCCTTGCATGGATTCACTTTGAAAAACAATGGTAAAAATGATTCGACCATTGAGGGATTCAGCCTGGATGGTCGCTCCAAGCATATCAAGAATAGATTTTGTTATCGCGAGCCCTAAGCCGGTTCCTTCTTCTGTTCTTTGTCTAGATGCATCTGTTCGATAAAATCGATCAAATAACCTGGATAGTTGTTCAGGAGAGATTTCAGGGCCTTCATTTTCAATTGAAAATATTGTGTTATCTAAATTCTGTTGAAGTTTTATGCGTATTGTAGAATTCTTATTTCCATATTTAACTGCATTAGATAATAGATTGCTGAGTGCTCGACGTAACATAGCAGGATCACCTTTGACATTTCCAGATCCTGTTTGTTGAAGCGTCATATTTTTTTCGGCAGCTAGCGCATCATAGAAATCAAATAAGGCTGTAACTTCTTTAACCAGGTCAATATTCTGTAAGTTCTGTAATTTTAGGCCATGTTCTGCTTTTGCCAAGAAAAGCATATCGGATACCATTCGAGCCAAACGTTCTAATTCTTCTAAATTAGAAAATAGTACTTCTTGATAGGTACTGGTATCTCGTTTACGGGCAAGACATACTTGAGTTTGAGTCATTAAGTTATTAATCGGTGTTCTAATTTCATGCGCTAAATCAGATGAAAAATCGGAAAGCCTTTCTAAAGCTGATTCTAGTCTGTCGAGCATATCATTGAAGGCAATTGCTAATGATTTTAGTTCTGTTGGTGTGTGCTCAACTTCTAAACGTTCTGAAAGATGTTGGGCAGAAATGCCTTCTGCGACCTTAGCCATTTTTTGCACGGGTCTTAAACCTCTCCAGGTTGCAAACCAGCCTAAAAACATTAAACAAATCGTACCGGCTAAACCAATGTAAAAAAGTTGACGCTTAAAATCATTTAAAAAATGTAGATGTTCAGATGTATCGATCCCCACAATAATGCGTACAGATTGTATTTCAGTATTTTTGTTTATATCCGTGTTGTAGATCATGCCACGATAGGTCTTATTCTTAATTTTCCATTTAATCCAAGGGTTATTTGCTGACTTGATTAACTGTTGAGTATTAATGATTGAAGATGCTGAACTAAATAAAATCTGACCTGCCGGTCGTTCTATTTGGACCATAAGATCATGGTGTCCAACTAAAGCATCTTTCAAATATAGATCAAGTTCTGGAGAATTTTTAGGATGCTGTTGGAGAAGATTCTGAATAAGCTGGATTTTACCTTCTAATTGGGTACGATCTTGCGTTTCAAAATGATGCATCACTAATTTATGGATGAAAAACCCCATCATAATGAGAATGCATATAGTCGATAATGAGAAAATAATACCAATACGAAAACTGATAGATTTGAATAATTTATTATTCATCTTCTACCTCTAATACATACCCCATTCCTCTAATATTTTGAATTAACTTAGGGGTAAAATTACTATCTACTTTATTTCTTAATCGTTTAATAGCGACTTCAACTACATTTGTATCACTATCAAAGTTCATATCCCAAATTTGAGATGCAATAAGTGCTCTTGGTAGAATTTCACCTCTTCTACGCATAAAAAGCTCCATAAGCGCAAATTCTTTAGCCGTCAGATCAATGCGTTGACCTGCTCGTGTTACCCGACGTTTTCTCAAATCAAGTTCTAAATCAGCAATCTTAATAATATTATTATCTTCTCTTTGTTGCCCTCGTCTAAGGAGCGTTTTTATTCGAGCTAGAAGCTCTGCAAAAGCAAAAGGCTTTACTAAATAATCATCAGCGCCTAACTCTAAACCTTTTACTCGATCTTCGATTTGATCTCGGGCGGTAAGAAAAAGAATGGGCATTGTTTTACCGCTGCTACGAATATCATTGATAATATTCCAACCATTTAGTCCAGGTAACATCACGTCTAAAATAATTAAGTCATACTCTTCAGAAAGAGCTTGATGTTTACCCGTTAACCCATCTGTAACCCAGTCCGTAATATAGCCAGCTTCGGATAAACCTTGCTTGAGATAATCACCAGTTTTTTGTTCATCTTCAACTAATAGTATTCTCATTTCCGAATCCTAAGTCATTCATTAAAACTATAATAACGTTATAAAACATCTGATCGAGATAGATTACAAAAATGTCATTTTCAAGTCACTTAGATGTTCAGTGCTTCACTTTATTGTAGTAGCAAGAAATTAACTTTTAGAGAAACTTATGAAAACTGTAGTGCGTCGTAGTCTAACAATTTTAATGTGTGCTGGAACTTTAATTGCTGGTACTCAATCTTGGGCAAAAGATGTATCAACCTCAAGTGCCACTAAAACGGTAAAAGCACAGGAACCTTGTACAAAACCTTGTAAAATGGAAAAAGATGACAAGACTCAGCAAGATCATAGTCAACATCAGTCTCCTAACTCATCTGACATGTCAAAAATGGATCATTCTATGATGAATATGGACCATTCTAAAATGGATCATTCAAAGATGAATATGCCTGGTAGCAATAAATAATTTTATAAATAGCGAGAAAGAAGTATTAAAGTTTATACTAAATATTTGCTTTATTACTTCAATCTTGACCTTTCTAAAGGTGAGATAGAATGTCAAAAAAGTTAAGTCATATACTCTTAATTGGAGTTGGTTTATTTTCATCAACTTGGGTAATGGCGGCAGTTAAAGAATATGATTTAACAATCGCTGAACAAACTGTAAATATCACAGGAAAACCAGTTGAGAGAATTACTGTAAATGGTAAATTCGTTGCACCACTTCTTGAATTTGAAGAAGGTGATGAGGCCGTTATCCGTGTTCACAATAAGTTAAAAAATCAGGACTCTTCAATCCATTGGCATGGCTTATTATTACCTGGAATTATGGATGGTGTACCTGGATTTAACAAATTTAATGGCATTGCCCCTAATAAAACTTATGAATATAAGTTTAAAGTCCGCCAAAATGGTACTTATTGGTATCATTCACATAGTAAAGGACAAGAACAAGACGGTTTATATGGTGCTTTTGTTATTTATCCTAAAGATAAAACTCCACTAACAGCTGCTGAAAAAACCGATAAAGATTACGTTGTTTTGCTTTCTGATTTTCATAATTCAACAAGTGATCAAATTATGAAAAATCTTAAAAAAGAAGCAGATTACTATCAGAACCGTCGCGAAACAGTATTCGATGTATTAAAACAAGTTAAACGTGATGGATTAAAGGCAACTTGGCAAGACCGCTCTATGTGGAATCAGATGCGGATGTTGAAAACAGATATGTCCGATGTGACTGGTTATACATTTTTAATGAATGGCAAAACACCTCAGCAAAACTGGACCGGTAACTTCAAAGCTGGTGAAAAAGTTCGCCTTCGTTTTATTAATGCTTCCGCTATGTCATTCTTTGATGTACGCATTCCAAACCTAAAAATGACTGTAGTCAGTGCTGATGGTCAACCTGTAAAGCCCGTTCCTGTAGATGAGTTCCGTATTGGTACTGCTGAAACCTATGATGTCATTGTGGAACCAAAACAAGCACATTACCAAATTGAAGCTGAATCTATTGATCGTACCGGTTTTTCAGTGGGAACATTACATGAAGAAAGCAGCCCAGCAGTCAAACAAATTGAGATGCCTAAATCTCGCCCTCGTGCTTTATTAACTATGGAAGATATGGGGATGAGCCATGACATGTCATCTATGAAAGATATGAATCACGATATGTCTTCTATGAAAGGCATGAATCACGATATGTCTTCTATGAAAGGTATGGATCATGATATGTCTTCTATGAAAGGTATGGATCATGATATGCCGATGAATAGCGCTACTGTTAAGGCGGCTTCAGACAAGAATGATAATACCGTATTTGGATGGGCAAATGCTTCAACACCTGAAGGTAATAAAGCATTGCAATATAGTGATTTGCAATCGTTAGATCCTCAAAAAGACACTCGTGCAGCTGAACGTGAAATAGAGATCCGTCTTGGTGGAAACATGGAGCGTTATATTTGGACAATAAATGGTAAAAAATTTAATGAAGCCGACCCACTAGTGGTGAAGTATGGTGAACGTATTCGCTTAAAATTTGTCAATGACAGTATGATGGCTCACCCAATGCACTTACATGGCATGTTTATGCAGCTTGAGAATGGTCAGGATCCAAGCAATATGCCAAACAAACATACGGTAATTGTTCCACCTGGGAAAACGATAACCACTCTACTCACAGCTGATGAGTTAGGTGAGTGGGCTATTCATTGTCACCTGCTTTACCATATGAGTGCAGGAATGATGAATAAACTCATTGTAGCTCAAGTGGAAGATGGTAATTCTACAAAGACTGTTCCTCAGTCCCAAGTAAATGAGAAGGGAGTAAATCCACATGCACATCACTAATAATTTGTTTTCAAAAACAACTTTGATGATTGCGCTATTTGGATTATCAAATCTAACGTTCGCTAAAAATGAAACTCCTGTACAAGACAGTAATATTACAAAAAATATGAAAATTCTTTTACAGGAATCTGGAGGATTAAAGTATTCCCTTCAAGAGCGTTATCCAGAATATTATTCAATGGAAAATGCGGATATGGGGGATAAGAGTGTCCAGATTGCGCTTGAGAACTCTAACTCACCTCATGACAATCATCTTAAAGAACATGGTGGACAAATTTATCAAACGACAAAATTTGAAAATGAATGGATGGTTGATGAAGACGGTAAGGGCAACCTAGGAACAAAGTTTGAAACTTTAATTGGAACAGATGAAAATCGTCTATTTATTGAAGCCAATTCGGAAAAGTCAGAAAGTAATGATCCAAAATATGCTGTATCAGCACTTTATAGCCGTAACGTAGCCCCATTTTGGGATGTACAAGCTGGGGTAAGATATAGTGAAAATAAAAATAATAGCAGCAGCGATCGAGTGGATGGGGTTATTGGTATATTAGGTCTAGCTCCTTATTTCTTTGAAACACAAGCATATCTTTATGGCGGTGAGAATAATTTTTGGGGAGCAAGTTTTGAATTAGAACGTGATTTGCTTTTAACTCAGAAACTTATTACTCAACCTTATATCGAAGCAGATGTAATATTTAGCGATGATTCTAACTATGCTGCAAAATCAGGTTTATCAGAACTAAAAACTGGTATCAAAACCCGATATGAGATTACTAAGCGAATTAAACCTTTCATTGATGTTGCTTACCAATATGAAAAAGGACAGAAAGCCACTTCTATGCAAGAGGCAACAGAGTCTGAAAAGGGATGGAAATATGGTGCAGGCATCGAATTAGTTTTTTAAAATAGTATGATTTGGATTCATGAATGGTAGCTTCGGCTACTATTCATGAATTATTACTATTTATTTTCGAATCTGTAAAACTAAAAAAGCTTAATTTTTGGTCTATTTTTATGCAGTGGTTAAAAACATGCTTATCGCTGTTTTTATCGTTTGCTATTCTTTTAGTAGGATCGGCTGCTACTACTTCGTCTGTACATCATCGGTGTTTAATGCCATCTGAATAGATGCATGTGGCATAGCCGTCTTCATCGATTTGAATCCTAAAGTGGCCCTAATGATCCGCTTTAGCTTGCCATGATTACATTCGATCACGTTATTTTTATACTTAACCTGCCTGTGCTCAAGATCTGGTGGACATTTTCTTTCCCATTTTAACCGTGACAAAGCACCTCCATATGTGTGCTTTATCTGTATCTATCACTTGTGGGGCCTTCCTTTGCCAGAAGATGCGGATACTGAGCATCCAAAAGTAAAAGAACTGCATGAGCTTCTTGCATGGTCTGAAGGTATGGTCTGGTGTTCACCTGAACGTCATGGTTCTATGAGTTCCATTTTTAAATCACAAATAGACTGGATTCCACTTGCAGGAGGAGCAATCCGTGCTACCCAAGGTAAAACCCTTGCCTTGATGCAAGTCAGTGGTGGATCACAGTCATTTAACAGCCTGAACCAGATGCGTATTTTGGGGCGGTGGATGCGGATGATCACCATTCCAAATCAGTCTTCAATTCCGAAAGCTTTCTTGGAATTTGAAGAAGATGGACGAATGAAGCCTTCAGCTTTCTATGACCGGATTGTGGATGTCATGGAAGAGTTATTTAAGTTCACTCTACTGACTCGTGGTCAAAGCAAATACCTGACTGATCGTTATTCTGAACGCAAGGAATCGGCTGAAGAGTTGTCCAAGCGTGTAAATCAGCGCAGTTTATAAATGCTGGATGGTATTAAATACTGCGCCTCATTGCCAGGTCAGTAACACTTTTATGCTGTACCGATGAAGTGCTGTTAAAGGTACAATGAATATTGTAAAAACCCAGTCTTCATGATTGGGTTTTTACATTAAAGAAGTCAGAGATAAATAAGGAAAAGGTGAAGGCTTTGAACCAGAAACGGCACTGTTGCAAATAGGCTGACATGATAAGCTAAATATCTTATTTATTTCGAGATACAGCAGATGAATCCCTTCCATGGTCGGCACTTTCAAGGTGAAATCATTCTTTGGGCTGTTCGTTGGTATTGTAAATATGGCATCAGCTATCGTGAACTTCAGGAAATGCTCGCTGAACGTGGAGTGAATGTTGATCACACCACAATTTATCGCTGGGTTCAGCGTTATGCTCCAGAAATGGAAAAACGTTTACGTTGGTATTGGCGTAATCCTACAGATCGACATTTATGGCATCTGGATGAAACTTACGTAAAAGTGAATGGCAAATGGGCATATCTATACCGTGCAGTTGACCAACGTGGCCATACTCTTGATTTCTATCTTTCTGCTAGACGAAATACCCATTCAGCTTATTGTTTTCTTGGTAAAATTTTGAATCATGTCAAAAAATGGCAGATTCCACGAGTCATAAACACTGATAAGGCTCATACCTATGGCCGTGCTTTGTCGCGACTAAAACAGGAAGGAAAGTGTCCTGAAGACCTGGACCATCGACAGATTAAATACAAGAATAACGTGATTGAATGTGATCATGGCAAGCTCAAACGGATCATCAAGGCTACGTTGGGATTCAAGTCTATGAAAACGGCTTATGCCACAATTAAAGGAATTGAGGTTATGCGTGCTCTACGCAAAGGACAAGCTTCATTATTTTATAACGGTAATATTCTAGGAGAAGTTTGGCTAGTAAATAGAGTTTTCGGTCTCTAAGCTTTTTTGAAGGGAAAATCATCGACTCAGATCCCTATTTGCAACAGTGCCGTTGTTAGTGGTTTGACCCACTAACAACTAACACGTTGGCTATTCATTGAGTAAATCCTAAACTCAACTAATTCTTTTATTTATCAGACAACCATTTTTCGACATTCGACGGCACATTCACGGCAAGCATCAGCACATTGCTGGCAGTGTTGATGCTCATGTTGGCTACATTCATCTGCACAGTATTCACAAGCCTTGGCACAAAGCTCACAAATTTCTTTCATAAAAGGAGATTCATTTTGCTGCATACGAGCACAGAGCTGACAAATATCTGCACAATCTAGACAACGCTGAATACATTCTCGCATCATCTCCAGATTTTCTTCTTTTAGACAGGCATTTGCACAACTGGCACAGGTAAGGTAACAGCTCATACATGCCTTTGCGCAATCTGAAAATTGGATATCGTTCATCATACTTACCTAAAGTCACTTGATTTAGGAATAAGCTAATCAAAAAAAAAGATATACACTAGGACGATTAGGTAAGGGAAAGTAAAATAGTCATAGATTTTGTTAAATGGTTTTAGATGCTGGCTTTGAGTGATTTAGCTGCTCATGTATTCAGGCACTGTTGCAAATAGGCTGACATGATAAGCTAAATATCTTATTTATTTCGAGA
>ERZ501024.83-NODE-83-length-40127-cov-14.444824_pt1 | contig 40127 bp, 32 predicted proteins | sample MGYA00248893_ERZ501024 | MGnify/ENA primary metagenome ERZ501024 (study PRJEB25958, sample SAMN03398501) | human skin metagenome | study: EMG produced TPA metagenomics assembly of the Human Skin Microbiome Metagenome (human skin metagenome) data set. | reverse complement strand
AATAAATTTCGTCTAAAAATGAACACTAAGATCTATAAAAAATAATGCCTTATTTATACCAATATTTTTTAAGATTAATTCTTGGCCGAGTTATTTTATTGTAGCTTGAAAATCTATTACTGATTCCAAGCTCAGGATTGATTGTTGTAATAGAAGTTAAGATTTATGAGAGAAGTTTAAATCCCTGATCAATTATACTGTTTAAGTGGTTAACTCAAGGAGTGTAAAAATAATCTGAAAATAGAACCCAAGATTCTTGGTCTTATCTGCATAAAGATGTCTGCATTTATCTTATAACGAGATAAAGATAAACTTAATTTTATAAATTATAGATTTGAAAATAGATAAGCTGTACAGAATGCAGATAGAAACAGCAATATATAAAAATCGCACTGAATAGTGCGATTTTTATATTCAGATTTGTGGTCTGTTTTCAGCCTTTACTCATCGTCTGCTCAAGCTGATCTTTGAGTTTATAGAGCTGAGCCAAAGCTTCCCGTGGAGAAAGACTATCGACATCAAGCTGTTCTAAAGACTCTAGTACAGGAGAAGTTTTTTCAACCTCCATTATCGTCTCCGTGACTGGAGAAACTACGGGGGGAACTACATCAAATAGATCATTTTGTACTACTGTCTGTAAATGCTGTTGCTGCTGCTTTTCCAGAATTTTGAGGCGTTTTTGCGCTTCTTTAATTACACTGGCGGGGATACCCGCAAGTTTAGCTACTTGTAAACCGTGACTCTGGCTTGCTGGTCCAGGCTGTACCTTGTGTAGAAGAATCAGATTGCCATTCATTTCTTTGGCTGTTACATGATAGTTATCTATACCAGCTTCCTGGCCAAGTTCGGTTAACTCAAAATAGTGGGTAGCAAACAGACACAGGCATTTAATACGTTTGGTTAAGTCCAGTACACAGGCCCATGCTAAAGATAGCCCATCATAAGTGCTGGTTCCACGGCCAACTTCGTCCATAAGTACTAAAGACTGACTGGTAGCGTGATGTAGAATCTGAGAGGTTTCTGTCATCTCTACCATGAAAGTGGATTTACCCGATGACAAATCATCTGCTGAACCGATGCGAGTAAAAATCCGGTCAATTGGTCCGAGTCGTGCAGACTGTGCCGGTACGAAACTGCCGCAATATGCCAACAGGCTGATTAGCGCAGTTTGGCGCATGAAAGTTGATTTACCTCCCATATTCGGACCAGTAATAATCGCCATGCGATGATTAAAATCCAGAGAAGTATCATTTGGGGTATAAGGGGTTTTACTTAAACTTTCTACGACTGGATGACGTCCAGCTATAATCTTGATCCCAACTTCAGGTGAAAACTCCGGGCGGTTCCAGCTTTTTAAGCGGGCCTGATAGGCAAAGTTGGCCAGCAGGTCTATCTGGGCTATAGCACTGCTCATAACTTGCAGACTGGCAATATCCTGACGCAGTTCTTCAAGTATTAATTCAAACAGGAGTTTCTCACGTGCCAAAGCACGCGATTCGCTAGAAAGTACTTTATCTTCAAAGCTTTTAAGTTCTGGGGTGATGTAACGCTCAGCATTCTTTAGGGTCTGACGACGAATATAATGCTCGGGTGCCTGCTCTGCCTGTGCACGGGTAAGTTCAATGTAATAGCCGCTGACCCGGTTATAACCAATCTTAAGTGTAGAAATACCTGTCTGCTCACGTTCCTGAATTTCCAGGTCGATCAGAAACTGGCCGGCATGGTCACGAATTTTACGTAGCTCATCTAACTCATGATCAAACCCTTCGGCTATTACATTGCCGTCACGTAATAATACTGGCGGATTTTCAACAATTGCTGAACTTAGGCGTTCAGATAAGACCTTAAAATCACCGAGTTCTTGATAAAGCTGATGAAGCATTTTTGTTTTTTTATTATCAATTACTGGCTGTAATGCATGACGTAAAAAAGGGATTTGGCTACATGCCTGACGCAACTGTACCAGATCACGGGGACGTGCAGTGCCTAAGGCAATACGGCTTAATACCCGTTCGATATCACTGATTTCTTTTAAAACCAACCTTACAGGAGCTTCATGATAGCCCTTAACCAGTTGCTCAATGGCATCAAGCCGAGCTTCTAAAATGACTGTATCACGTATGGGCTGCATCAAGGTGCGGCTGAGTAACCGTGAGCCCATTGCAGTCTGACACTCATTAATGAGATGAAATAATGACGTACCGTGCTCAAACAACGGATCAATAATTTCCAGATTACGCCGTGTAACTGGGTCAAGCGCAATAAAATCACTGCTCTGTTCCAGACGGATAGACCGAATATGCGGCAGAGCGGTTTTTTGTGTCTCTTTCGCATAGTGAATGAGGGCGGCGGCGGCGGCCTTCGCTAGAGGTAAATGATCAATACCAAAACCGGACAAAGTGGACACAGCAAACTGGTCGCACAACGTTTTTTGCGCATTATTTAAATTAAAATCAACATTTGGACGTTTAGTGACTGGACAATCAATCTGTTTCTTGATTTGCTCAATAATATTGGCATCGACGAGATCTTCATCGACCAGAATTTCGCTTGGCATTAAACGGGAAAGTTCAATTGCCAATTGTTCTGCTCTGTATTCCTGCTGTTGAACTTTAAAGATACCCGCGCTTAAATCCAGTAAGGCGATACCCACCTGGTTCTGCTGAAAACATAAGGCGACCAGATTAGAGCTTTGATAAGAACTTAACAGAGCATCATCAGTTAGTGTACCTGGTGTTAAAATACGTACAACCTTACGCTCTACAGGACCCTTGCCTGTAACTTCACCCACCTGTTCACAGATGGCGACTGTTTCGCCAGCTTTAACCAGACGCGCCAGATAGCCCTCTGCAGAATGATAAGGTACGCCCGCCATCGGTATAGGGTTGCCGTTAGCTTTACCGCGATGGGTTAAGGTAATTCCAAGAAGTTTGGCGGCCTTATGAGCATCATCAAAGAATAATTCATAAAAATCACCCATACGATAAAATAACAAGGCATAGTTATGTTGCATTTTGACTTTTAAGTACTGCTGCATCATAGGAGTATGGGGGGAGAGGTCAGCCATTATTTCTGTGCTATTCATGTATGTAAATCCTTAAATTTATAGAATAAATTTAGTTTTCTAGGAATTTTGGCTGTCTAACCAATTCGATGCGTACCTGACCTGAACGAAGAGAAAAGTATATCTTCTTCTATATTAAAATTGAGTCAATAGTATGTGAGAGTACGAAGGCACTCTACGGGTGTCATATTAACAAATCCATATAGATTCACAAAAAGGATTGCTCATATGAGTGAGTAAATTAACAACAAAAAGTCTGCTCTGTCAGTTTGTATCATAAATAATATGAAATTGAGTGATACTAATAAAAAGTCTTAGTGAATATGGGTGAAGAGTTATTTGTGGAAAGACAGGTCTTAAAAGCTTTATTTACCGATATAGAAGACCGCTAGATAATTCTTTGAAAAAATTACTTTGGGGAACTATCCACATATGTCTTTGGCTGAGGCGCGCATTAAGTTACAGCGTTTAAGTTATTGCGCTTTCAAGGAATCTGTCCTGTCTCTGAACGTAAAGAAGAAAAGTTAACATTTAAACAGAAAAAAGTAGAATCAATAGCTAATTTTAAAATATTGACCTTAAAAGATGTGATAGATCTTTACTTAACAGAAGTGATTGAAAATCGAGTTATTGTGGACCAGAGAACAGGAGTAAAAAGGATAATAAATGGAACAAGAAATTTAAAAGGGCGGCAAAAGACAAGAAGAATGTTATAGGTGGATGTGTTAAAGAACTTGGACAGAAACGAGCTGATAGTATTATAAAAAAAGATATTGTTAAGTTAATTAAAAGAATTATAGATGGCGGTGCACAAGTGCAAGCTGGGCGAGTTTTAGCAGAATTGATCGCTGCTTATGATTATGCTATTGATCTAGACCACTTTTCGGAAAGTTTTGCAAATCCTGCTTTACTGGTAAAATCGAGTTTAAAGCAAGCACGGATAAAACTCACTTCAAATAAGCGCACTCGAGTACTTTCTGATTCAGAATTAAGACATGTGCTTTCTTGGTTACCCAAATCAGGTTTTTCAACACATCATAAAAGTATCTTGATGATTGCGCTCTGGACAGGAGCTAGAACAGGTGAAATCTGTCAGCCGAGTGGAAGGATATTGATTTGGAGAAGGCAACTTGGCATTTAAAAGCCACTAAAAATGGTAGTGATCGTTTTGTACAGTTGTCAAAGCAATGTTTAAAGCACTTAAAATCTCTGCCAAGTTTAAATAGTCTCTATTTTTTCCCTCGTTCCGCACAGGAAAACCAATAGCCCAAAAATATCAAGAAAAGCAAAGATGGGTTTGTAAGCTAGTCAACAGAGCCAGAGATGGGACTAATGTAAAAAATAGATAGATCTGTATTTTTTTATAAAATTGAACTGAACAGACCGTTTTGTTAAAATTATTTTAACTAATAATAAATTTTTCATCATAATGTTGAATAATATCTTTGGTATTTTAGAAAAAATAGGATTTAGTGCTCAAAAACGTGCAATTAATGTTCAATTTTCAAATGAAGAACTTAATTCACAGATTATGTTGCAACGTATTGATGGTTATCATGGCATTAATAATGGACTCTCGGCAGAGCTTATTTGCTTATCTACAAACCCATATATTGAATTAAAACAGTTTATTGGATGTCAGGTTGCAGTTGACCAAGTTACAGATTCAGGTCAGCTTTTTAGAAATACGGGTATAGTCACTGGCGCTAGTCAAGGGCAAAGTGATGGTACTTTCAGTCTATACCGTTTGACTATGCAGGATGCAACAAGCTTATGGCATAAACGACGCAATAGCCGTGTGTTTATGAATAAGAGTGTTGTAGATATTATTGAGGTTATTTTTAAGGAATGGCAAAGTAAGAGCCCTTTATTTGCGTCGAGTTTACAGTTAGATACGAGTGGTTTAACCAAAACATATGATGTACACCCGTTTTCCATGCAGTCAAATGAAAGTGATTATGCATATTTAACGAGGATAATGCGTGAAGAATCGATTAATTGGCTTGTGGATGAGGTGAGTTATCTTGTAGCAAGTAATAGCCAAAGTATTGAAGCACAAAAATTACGTTTAATTGATGATAATGCTCAGTTTCAATCGCTTGAACGTAGAACTATTCGTTATCATCGTTCTAACGCAACTGAACAATATGACAGTATCACTAGCTTTATTGCACAAAGACAATTACAACCAACAGCGATACATATACAACGTTGGCAAGCGGATAGTCTTAGTCAGGAAGATGCCAGTGGTTTAGTGGTCAGCTCACATCAACACAGCGCTCTACGAGATAATGAAAGCTTAAGTTTAGAACAGGCATGGAATATATCTCCTGCGTGGATAAGTGATCTTAAAGGAGAGGATCAAGCCACAGCTTCAAGCAATAATCAGTTAGATCGACTGAATAAGCATCTTAACCAATACCACGCCTTGCAAGCCAAGTATTTTACTGCGCATAGCAGCGTACGTGACACACAAGTCGGTTATTGGTTCCAATTACATGATTATCCAGAGTTAGAGAAAAATCATAGTCAGCAAGATAAGGAGTTTTTAATCCTTAATAAGCATTTTTATAACCAAAATAACTTACCCAAAGATATACAAGGCCAAGTTGAAAAACTGTTGACCTTAAGTCACTGGCAAACCAGTAAAGACAGTGAACAAGAGCGTCAGGCCAATGAATTTGTAGTTGTTCGTAGAAATATTAATGTTGTTCCTGAATATGATCCATTGAAGCATCGCCCTGTTGCCCATGTACAACGTGCCAAAGTGGTTAGTGATGGCGAAGAAATTCATGTGGATGAATGGGGGCGAATTAAAGTCAGATTCTTATTCACACGTACCGATGACCATGCCCATGATGGGGGTGCAGGAGCTAATAATACTGATACAGACTCGGCTTGGGTAGACGTCCTCACTCCTTGGGCTGGTGAAGGTTACGGAGCACGTTTTTTACCTCGTAAAGATGAAATCGTAGTAATTGATTTCTTTGATGGCAACATTGACCGCCCTTTTGTAACGGGCCGCATCCATGAGGCGCAACGTTCTCCAACGAAGTTTGATATTAAAGGGCAACTTCCTGACACAAAAAAACTGAGTGGTATTCGATCCAAAGAGGTTGGCGGTAGTGGATATAACCAGCTACGTTTTGATGATACGACAGGGCAAATTAGCGCTCAGTTACATAGCAGTCACGGTTCTTCTCAGCTTAATTTGGGAAATTTAAGCCATCCGAAAGATAAAGCGGAAAGCGAAGGACGTGGACAAGGCTTTGAATTAAGAACAGATGAATGGGGATCTATTCGCGCTGCTAAAGGAATACTTTTAACATCCGAATCGTCAGAACAAGCGCAAGGCGAACAACTCACACGGACTAATATAAAAGCGAATATTAATTTTCATACCGAAAGTAATAAATACTTTAAAGAACTTGCTTCGGCTCATGAGGTGGATGAGCCTGATTTGGGGGCACAAGATACACTTAAAGAGAAATTTGATAAATGGAATGAAAATTCAGATGCTTTAGTGGCTTTGCATAGTGAATCTGCGATGATTTTAGATAGCAAAGAAAGCCTCCAACTTGCTGCTAAACAAAATATCGATGTTAGTACACCGAAAAATCTACAATTTTTTACTGGTAAAAGCTGGATTGCAAAAGCTCTCGATAAAATTAGTATTTTTGCCAAACATGCAGGAATCAAAATTAAATCTGGTGAAGGTGATGTAGAAGTAGCTGCACAGAAAGGAAAAATGACCTTAGCTTCCAAACAGCAAATGCATGTTTACTCACTTAATGATTTTGTCCGAATCGAAAGTGGAAAAGGAATTTTGATTACTGCCGGTGGCGGATATATCAAAATTCAGGATGGAAATATAGAAATTGCATGCCCTGGTTTAATGGAACTTAAAGCTGGTCAAATCCAGACAAAAAGCGGTGCTTCCCTTTCGAGCCAATTACCAGCAATGCCAGAACTAAAATCACAATATGACGAGCATTTTATTTTGCATTATCCAGATGGTGAACCTGCCAAGAATCTGAAGTACCGAATTACGGCTGAAGATGGTCAGGTTTTTGAAGGGGTATCTGGCGAAGATGGGAAAACTACAGTTTTTACCAAAGATGCGATGACAGCATTAAATATAGAAGTTTTTTCTCCTGAATAAAGGACTAAGGAAAGTTAATAATGAATTTATTAAAGCGCTTAACCCTTTGCTTATTAACAACAGTTTCTTTTAGTGCATGTTCAAATGTTGAGAAAGAACAAGAAGGAATTAAAGTGATTGATTATAGTAATCCTAAAAAAGTATGTTTTGGCCGAATTGAATTAACAGTCCCGAAAGAGACCCAAGTTGAATACAGTAACTTTAACTACAACGGCAGTAACATAGAAGTTGATGAAAGTGTAAAAACATACGAAGCATATCAAAAACTGATTAATGACAAAATTCAGTATTTAAAGCATGAACCTCATGAAACAGAGGGTGTTTTATTAAAACGAGAAATGCAAGGTCCTGTAAACCAAGCTGGACGTTCAGTTAGCCATATTATTGTTTTTAGAGATGGGCAATATGTCACGTCAATTTATGAAGTTTATGGCTATCTTTATTTAAGTCCAGGAAGGTTAGTTGTTCTAAAAAGTGGAGCCAGTAATGATTTATTGGATAATGCTATTGAGGACATGAAACACACATTAAAAAGTATAAAAATCCGATCCGCTAAAGAAACACACGCTGGTTTATGCTGGAAAGAGTTTTTTATTTTAGATGACATGAGTAAAAATATTCCATTTGGCGGTGGATATTTACACTTTAAATTCCCTAGTTATCCGCAAGTTCGGGCAGATGTCGCATACCGTGTAACCTATGACTCAGATTTGCACTTAATTGAACTGATGAAAAAGAACCAGCAAGAGTTACCTGCTATTGCGAAAACCTTGATGAGCATTGAGAATCTCAGAGAACATAAAAAGATAATAAATGGTTTGGCAGGTGAAGAAGTGCTGAATCATATGTCTCGACGTGGACATTTTGAAAGAGGCTATGAAGTAGGAGAATGGCAGTATCTAGGCACACTAGATAACCATAATGATCCTTATATTCAGTTTAGTTTTGATAGTGCAGACATGGTAAGACCTGACGACCCACTCAATTCAACAATCAGCCAGAAAGAAGCTCTTCGACTGAATGATTTTATTTTAAACAGTATCCAAATTACACCAAATAATAAAAAAGAGAAATAACATGGCGAACAAAACTATTGCACAAACAGGGTCGGCAACAAGTCCAACTACCAATAAGTCGGGAACTTATGTAGAGGTGCCATTACAGGACACAATCCCAATTATTTTTGTGCCCGGCATCATGGGTTCAAATATTTTTAATACCGTTTTGGGTAAGCCAGTATGGATGATTGGTAATGGCGTTTCTGGTCAAGTTAAAACCTTAACCAAACAGATGGGAAAAACTCCTGCTGAGCTACAGACAGAGTTAGACCCTTTAAACACAAGAGTGGATACAAGCGGTGATATCGTAGTGGACCGACGACTAAAGCTTACCGAAAAAACATTGCGGGAACGTTATTGGGGAACTGTACATTGGGATAGTTATGGTGGAATTCTAACTTATTTACAAATGGTATTGAATAACGTTGATTTAAATGAAAAACCGATTTATGCAACAGGCTTGGGAGGAGGATATGCTGCCGTTCAACAAATGAAACAGCAAGAGTCAGTTTATGAGTGGAAAAGTTTATTAAATCAGGCTGAGCCCTCAAATTGGTCCCCTCAAGAATCATTTGTGCCTATTAATCAACAGGAAATAGAGCATCTTAAGAAATTCCATTTTCCTGTCTATGCGATGGGTTATAACTGGTTACAGTCGAGTGAAAATGGTGCAGCGATTGTTGCCCAAAAACTAGATAAAATAAAGCAAGAATATGGTGCACGGTTCCATAAGTTTATTATCGTAACTCACTCTATGGGTGGTCTTTTAACGCGTAGATTAGTTCAATTACGTAGTGCCGATATTGCAGGTGTGGTGCATGGGGTGATGCCAGCTGAAGGAGCAGCAGCAGCTTATCGTCGTATTGTAGCAGGTTCTGGAGATGTCGGAGCTTTACCTGCTTATGTACTTGGTAAGAATACTGAACATGTTACTGCGGTGCTTGCAAATGCTCCAGGTGGTTTAGAGCTTTTACCAAGTAAAGCTTACAATAATGGACGGCCATGGCTATTCCTGAACGGTGCCGGGCTTATGAATGGGAAAGACTTACAAACCAATATCGCTCCTCTCCCTAAAAGTGACCCTTACGAAGAAATATATAAAGCTGACGGGGTGTGGTGGGAAATGGTCAAGAATGAATTAATTGATCCTGCTCGGATGATCAAGAAAGATAATCCTAGTCAGAGAGCCAAAGATGTATATTTCAAAAAAATTGAAAAAGTAAAAGAGTTTCATTCAAAAATTACCAATAAATATCATTCATGCACTTATGTTAACTATGGACATGACTCTAAACATTTAAGTTTTGGAACACTCACATGGACATTAGATCGGCCATTGAGGGGTTTAACAGCCGAGCAAATGAAAAGGCTACCAAGAGCAACAGTAAAGCAAATAGGTACATATCGCCAAAAAATTGTTCAAGAACAAATGGTAAAAATTAAAGAAGGCAAAGGTACCGATGCTAACAATCGTGACTTAGCGCTTGAGAATAATGGTATCCGCTATATTTCGTTAGTAAGTGGTAATCTGGGTGTCTTTTCAATCTCCAATCAAAACGCAGCTGGAGATGGTACCGTACCGCACCAGTCTGGTTCTGCTCCACTAAAGCAGCCTGGAGTTAAACAAGTATTCAAAATGAAAGGTTTTGATCATCAAGGTAGTTATAACAATATTCAAGTTAGGCGTTCGGTACTTTATTCTATAGTCAAAATTATTAAGGAAAATAATATTCAACCGAAGTATAGATAAGTGAAGAGTTATCTCCCCCTAGTTTAAGGCTTAAACAACTATGTTAAGTTCAGCAAATATTGAACATGAAATAACGCTAGCTTTAATTGGGCTAGTTAGCATTATTGTGTTAGTTATTACAGCTATTTTAGCTTTGGCTCAGATTAAAAGAAAAAGTAAATCTGATATTAGGATATAATAATTGCAGTAATAGCCTTGATTGGTTTTATAGGGTTACTATATTCATGTTCTGGATAATCTAAATTATATAATTCAATTGTGAAAATGAATGATACTTGACCGAAATATAGATAAATTAAAAGAGTATAATTCCACAAACAACCGAAACTAAAATTAGAGCTTAAGCAGCCTTGCACGATTTTATTTTTAGCAAAGTGTAATATTGCCAGTACTTTCAGAAATGGTTTGGTATTTCGGTTAGCCTGATCTATTCTCCAGCTATGGCTGTCGCAGCTGCTTACGAAAATAGTATGAACAATGGTCAATTCTTTGATAGCGCCGTTGTTTAGGTGATAGCACAAGGTAAAGCTGTTCGAAAAGCATCTATGTGGCCACAATTATACTAGTTACCATTTAAGTAGGTAGCAATAAAACAAATCAGGTCAGTAATACATCTAGCACTCAAGCTACAGCTAAAGTCAATTTAAATATTATTGCAACAGAAGGAAGTGTTAATAGCCAAGGTGCGCAGCTTTTTGCCAAAGTTGATGCATTGTTACATAACAAGGCAGATATTAATCTGGGTATTGCTGAAAGCTCTCCAGAGCAGATGGCTGATCGTAAACAAAGTGGTTTTATTATCAATAAACGTGATTGAGCTGCATCTGCAGGAACATTTAAAAACAAAAAACTATGTGAGAGGCGTAACATATAACCTAGAGGAACACAGCTTTTGGAGGGTGGAATAATAACCTTAGAAACTAGGCAAGACGATATTAATATTAATGATAGTTAAGTTGCTTGAAAATATGATGTAAATCTCAATCCTGCTCGTGATATCAATATTAAGTCAAACTAGAACAGCCAAAGCTAAAAAGCAGAGTTCAAATAAAGGTACTGGCAGCACGGAGATTTCAGATACTGAGCAGTTCTATGATTATATGAATGATCAGAGCCAAAGTAATAATAGCGTTGAACAGCAGCACAGTTAAGTGAGCACTTTAGAAGGCAATTTCAATATTCAGGCAGGCCGTCAATATACCCATAAGTCGCTGATGTTAAGGTCATGACACAGGTAGTTCATCTGAAAATAGCAAAGACTTAAAAATCGGAAAGTTTAGCCGTGTGAGTTTACCTCTTATTGATTTAGTGAATGCAGCGGATAAAGCTACAAAGAGTCAAGCAGGTAGCCGTACACAGGTATTCCAAGCTGTTGCTCAAGGTTACCAAACTTATTTTTTATTAGGTCTTATCGCCCTATTTTTCTAAAAATAAGGCGTTAAGTGAGCAAGTATTTTATTGAGATTTTGCTGGGAAACCATCTTCTGCTAAAGCATTTGTAATCTTGTCGATACTTTCGGTTGATTCTACACTGACGACCTTGGTCGCTAAATCAATATCAACTTTGGCATTAGGGTCTATTTCATGAATGGTTGCAGTCACACCACGGGCGCAGCCCCCACAAGTCATATTTTCAATCAATAATTTCATGGATTTTCTCCGAATAGAACATAACTTCAAGCAAAGTTTAAACCTTTTCATCATGGTAAGGTCAAGTGTATTCTTTTAAAAAATTTGCTTGACCTTACCATGATGTCAATCTGTATGCTGCACCTTAAAGATTGTCATGACAGAGGTTGTTATGGATTCAAAAAATATAAAACCTTCTCCCTATCGTGAAACATTGTTCATCACCGGTATGACCTGTGCTTCCTGTGTTGGGCGTGTGGAAAAGGCATTGAAGAAAGTGGAGGGCGTTGAAAGTGCCCAGGTTAATCTGGCCACTGAAAAGGCCGTGGTTTCTTCTTCTGAGCCTTTAGACCTTATGGTGTTGACTAAAGCCGTAGAGCGAGCTGGCTATGAAGTTAGTGCTACGCAGCCCATAGAACTTGAAATTGATGGGATGACTTGTGCCTCTTGTGTAGCAAGAGTAGAAAAAGCCTTAAAAAAGGTGACAGGTGTACAACAGGCCAATGTGAATCTTGCAACTGAACGGGCTTGGGTACAAGGCAATACTCAATTACAAATTAATGATCTGATTCAGGCTGTACAAAAGGCTGGCTACACTGCCAAGCTGGCTGAGCAAGATCAAAATGAACAACAGGGCAAAAAGGCCTCAGAACAACAACAGCTTAAACGTGATTTAATTCTTTCCCTGATTTTAGCTCTGCCTGTTTTCATTTTGGAAATGGGTTCGCATATGATTCCAGCCTTTCACATGTGGGTAATGGAATATATTGGTCATCAACCGAACTGGCTGATTCAATTTGTTCTAACCACACTGGTACTCATATTTCCAGGCCGACGTTTTTACCAGAAAGGAATTCCGGCCCTGTTCCGTTTGGCACCAGACATGAATTCTCTAGTTGCTGTGGGAACGCTGGCCGCATATAGCTTCTCACTGGTTGCAACCTTTATTCCAGAAATACTGCCTCAAGGCACAGTGCATGTCTATTATGAGGCAGCAGCCGTGATTGTGAGCTTGATTTTATTAGGACGCTATTTAGAGGCAAAAGCTAAAGGACGTACTTCACAGGCTATTCAACATTTAATAGGAATGCAGGCTAAAACAGCGCGTATTTATCGTGATGGGCAGGTGATAGAAGTACCAGTTGCAGAGGTGACTACTGACACGATTGTTGAGATTCGTCCTGGCGAACGTGTGCCTGTTGATGGGGAAGTAGTGGAAGGCCGAAGCTATATTGATGAGTCCATGATTACAGGTGAGCCTGTTCCTGTAGAAAAACATTCGGGAGACCAGGTTGTAGGCGGGACAATCAACCAGAACGGAACATTAAATATTCGGGCAACTGCGATTGGCGAGTCGTCTGTATTGGCACAAATCATTCGTATGGTTGAGCAGGCTCAAGGCTCCAAGCTCCCTATTCAGATGTTGGTTGATAAAGTCACGATGTGGTTTGTTCCAATGGTAATGCTGTTAGCTACGCTGACTTTTATTGTCTGGTTTCTTTTCGGCCCAGAACCTGCCTTAACTTTTAGTTTGGTGAATGCAGTGGCAGTATTGATTATTGCCTGCCCTTGTGCAATGGGACTAGCGACCCCGACCTCAATTATGGTAGGTACAGGACGCGGTGCAGAAATGGGTGTGTTATTCCGTAAAGGTGAGGCTCTTCAGCTTTTACAGGAAGTTAAGGTTGTTGCAGTAGATAAAACAGGTACACTGACTGAAGGCAGGCCACTATTGACCGATTTTCATGTTCAGCAAGGTTTTGAACATAAGAAAGTTTTACAGATTGTGGCGTCGGTTGAAGCAAAATCTGAACACCCGATTGCACTGGCAATTGTTCAGGCTACAGAGCAGCAAGAAATCAATCTGTTGCCTGTAACAGCTTTTGATTCAGTTACAGGATCAGGCATTAAGGCAGAGGTTGAAGGACAGAGTGTCCAGATTGGTGCTGACCGTTACATGCAGCAGTTGGGCCTTAATGTTACATCTTTTGAGCAGGAAGCAGCACGTTTGGGACAAGAGGGTAAAACCCCAATCTATGTGGCAATTAACCATGAATTAGCAGCCATTATTGCTGTTGCTGACCCCATCAAGGAAACCACATATGCTGCCATTAATGCCTTACACCAGTTGGGTTTGAAGGTAGCCATGATTACAGGTGATAATCGCCATACTGCTCAAGCGATTGCTGCGCGTTTACATATAGATCAGGTCGTGGCTGAAGTTCTGCCTGATGGAAAAGTTGAGGTAGTACGTCAGTTGCAACAGCAATATGGTCGGGTAGCATTTGTTGGAGACGGTATTAATGATGCGCCAGCCTTGGCCCAAGCTGATGTTGGCCTGGCAATAGGCACAGGTACCGATGTGGCGATTGAGGCAGCAGAAGTTATATTGATGTCAGGTAATTTACAGGGTGTACCCAATGCAATCGCATTAAGTAAGGCAACCATTAGTAACATTCGACAAAACCTGTTTTGGGCGTTTGTTTATAATATTGCCTTGATCCCTATTGCAGCGGGGGTGTTGTATCCTGCATTTGGTATTTTACTGTCACCCATCTTTGCAGCGGGTGCCATGGCATTATCTTCTGTTTTTGTATTGGGTAATGCCTTACGCCTAAAATATTTCAATGCGCTGCAGATAAGTACATAAACTATATTGATAAGGGTAGAAACCGAATTAAGGTTGAAACCCTGTTTAGGCCAGAGGTAATAAATGAATATTGGTCAAGCTTCGAAACAATCAGGCATTTCAACCAAGATGATCCGTTATTATGAACAGATTGGTCTGCTTGAGCCTGCTAAAAGATCGGATTCTGGCTATCGGATTTATTCGGAACGTGATCTAAAAACCTTGGTTTTTATAAAGCATGCCAGAGATTTAGGCTTTTCCTCAGAGCAAATGAAAGAACTGGTTTCCTTATGGAAAAATACAGATCGTCAAAGTGCTGAGGTTAAGCAACTGGCTTTAAAACATATCGATGAATTAAAACAAAGAATCGCCAGATTTCAGGAAATGGTTAATCTTTTACAGACATCAGCAAATTATTGTACTGGCGATAATAGTGCAGATTGTGCAATTTTAAATCATATTGAAAAAGGAAAATAAAATAGCGAGGATGGTCATTTATGCTACAGGAAAGTATACCTAAAGCTATATACAATACGAGAGACAGATGTTCTGATAATTTTTTGATTTTGTTTAATTAATATATAAATTTATATTTATTTATTTGCGGTATAAGGTAATTTTCTAGAAAAACTATCATCTAAAAAATATAAAAATTTTGTAACTGATAGGGACAAATCTTCTGTATTGAGCGGACTATGACCTAAGGCTGCCGCTGTTTTCACGTTAATTTCAGCTATATACTCAACATCTAAATCAATATATTCGGATACTAAAGCAGTTAGTCATCCCAACCTAAATTACTTCGCTATAACTTCTTAATAATTTTATCCGTTCTTGTATCTATAGAGAAATTTTTATTTAAATATTTAATTTAATGGAATTTTTTTAAAAGCTCTGTATGCAATATCGATTACTAGTACATCAATAAATGAAAATGTAAATAATAGTAATTATCATTTACAATTAATTTATATAAGTATATTTTACTCATCACACTATTTTTACTTAATAGAGTGATGAAGATGAGATCGTTCACGGATAAGATCGCTTTACAACATTTAGTCAATGCATATCTACAAGAAACAGGTAATGGTCGTTTTATTCCTAGCGCAGAACAATCGCAACAGTTACAAAACCAGAGTCAGGGAAATACCGTATTGTGTATTCCTTTGCAAACGGTTTCCGGGTTTTTATATGCGCCACTTGCCTATGTGAGCAAAGTAGGCAGACATCGTTTCGCTGCTTTACCGTGGGTAGAACAAGGCGGGAAAATACTGAAGCTGAGCCCGGTCAATTTGGCAGCAAACTTGTTGGAAAATTTAATTTTTCAAAAAAATGATGAAGCATTAGATTCCTCATCCTTGCTTGAATGCTGGATTCAAAGCCGTGGGGCTCTGCAACAATTTCTGAGTTACCGTGAAGAGCAGATCGATGCCGTAATTAAGGCCCAGCAAAACTTTATTCAAAGTGAGCAAGCTCTGGTTCTCGGACATAGTATGCATCCCTCACCAAAGAGCCGTCAGGGTTTTGTTCAAAATGACTGGCAGCTTTATTCTCCAGAAACCCAAAGTACTTTTAAGATGCATTTCCTGTATATCCATCCAGATCAGGTAGTACATGACAATGCACATAAAACTGATATTTCTAACCAATTAAAACAGGACCTTGCACCATTTTTTAATGCCTATCACCAAGCCAAAATGGATGAGTATCCTGATTATGCGTTATTACCATTACATCCATGGCAAGCCCGCTACTTAAAAGATAAAGACTGGTATCAACAGCTTTTACATCAAGGCAGACTGGTTGATTTTGGTGCCTTGGGTTGGGAGATGAAAGCGACCACCTCGGTACGTACTTTATATAGCGAACAGGCGCCCTGGATGTTTAAAACATCTCTGACAGTCGCCGTAACCAACTCTATTCGAGTTAATCTTTATAAAGAATGTCATCGTGGCTTGCTGAGCTACAAATTGTGGAATGATGAGTGCCTTTCCGGTTTCAGGCAGCGTCATCCACATTTAAAAACTATCAGTGATCCGGCCTGGATGGCTTTAAAAGTTAACGGACAGGTTTTAGATGAAACCATTTGTATTTTGCGCGAAAACCCATTCCAGGAAAATGCTGATGTGACCTGTATTGCTTCACTCTGCCAAGACCATCCTTTTGAAGCTAAAAACCGTTTTAGTGAAATCTTTGCGAATCTTTCCCGAAAAACTGGTCAAAGCCAAGCCAATATTGCTTTGCAGTGGTTTGAGCGTTTTCTGGAAATCACGATTTTGCCACTAATGGAGTTGTATCATGAATTTGGTATGGCATTTGAAGCCCATCAGCAAAATACTTTAATTGAGCTTGAAGAGGGTATGCCTAAAAATGTCTGGTTTAGAGACAATCAGGGATTCTATTATATTAAGGAGCTGGCCAGCGAAATTTTAGAACGTTTCCCGACACTTGCAACAGATGGCCAAGCAGTCTGTCCAATAGCTTTAGTGGATGAACGTTTCCGTTACTACTTTATTGGTAATACTTTATTCGGTCTGATCAATGCCATTAGTATAACAGGAGTAGTTGAAGAGCAAAAACTGATTGAAATACTGCAATCCTGTCTGATGCAGGCTTACCAGAAATATCCGGAAAGTAATTTATTAAAAACTGTTTTATATCAAGAAACCTTTCCCTATAAAGGTAATTTGATGACGCGTTTGTATGAGTTAGATGAATTACAGGCCCATATTTCTCAGCAATCCATTTACATCAACCTTAAAAACCCGCTGTATGTTGCACAGACTGTAGTGGAGGCTGAATATGCTTGATTTTATCGGGATCGGTTTAGGACCCTTCAATTTAAGTCTGGCAGCCTTGCTTCATCAGCAGAGCTCACTCAAATACCAGTTTTTCGAGAAACATCAGGATTTTGACTGGCATGCTGGCATACAGCTACCTAATGCCATGATGCAAGTACCTTTTATGGCTGATCTGGTTAGTCTGGTCGAGCCGACCAGCCCGTATAGCTTTTTAAATTATTTAAAAGCCCATCAACGTCTATATAAGTTCTATTTTCGGGAAAATTTATATATTCCACGCCAAGAATACAATCATTATTGTCAGTGGGTCGTTCAACAATTAGAGCATTTGCAGTTTGGTAGCCGAGTAACCGACATCGCGCCAATTTTAGGTGGTTTTCAGGTTATTACCGAACAAAAAGGCCGGCTATCTGTGCATCAAACTCGAAAACTGGTGTTGGGAACAGGAACAACACCCAAGTTACCCCAGCCATTACAGCGGATAGCCGAGCAACATCCACACTGTCTGCACTCCTCGAATTATCTGCATCAGGGTGATCAGCAGTTATCGGGCAATGTGGTGCTCATTGGTTCGGGTCAATCAGCTGCTGAAATCTTTATTGACTTATTTGACAGGCAGATTAACCCTGAAACCGGGCAAGCAAAATTTCATTTATATTGGCTCACCCGTTCAGCAGGCTTTTTTCCCATGGAAAATACGCCGCTCGGTCTGGAAAGTTTTAGTCCAGATTATATGTCTTATTTTTATCATTTATCCCAAGACTTAAAAACGACATTACCTGCAACTCAGGCCAACCTGTACAAGGGTATTAGTGCCAAAACCATTCGTGATATTTATGAACGGCTTTATCAGCGCAGTATTGGAGCAGTAGATACACATGTCACTCTGGCAGGCCATTATCATCTTGAAAATGCCCAGCTGGTTCATGGAAAAAATATTCAGCTTAAATTTTTACAGACACAGAAACAGCAGAATTTAAATATACAAGCCAGTACGGTTATTGCTGCAACGGGCTATCAATACCCATCTTTAGACTTTTTAAATAAGCTTGGCTCTAAGATTGGTTTAAATCTACAGCATCAGTGGGAAATAAATGAAAACCATCAACTCAATTATCAGGGTGATGGGGAAATTTATGTCCAGAACACGGACTTGCAGCATCATGGTATCGGGACGCCTGACTTGGGTTTAGGAGCTTTTCGTTCTGCAAAAATAGCTAATCAAATTTTAGGTAAAACTTATTTTGAAATTGAAGGCCGACAAAGTTTTCAGGATTTTCAGATTAAGGAAATTGAAGCTTCGTTTGCTATGCCTGCTGCTATAGCCAAAAGTAATTTTCGGACAGATGTGATTTCATCACCGATTTCAAAAAAAGTAGCAGATTTATTTCCTCAATATTCAATGAAATAAATGGGGAATTATCATGGCTGAAATATCAAATTCAGATTCCCGTTCTGTTTCGGATCCTGACCTGTCCCAACGCTGGGTCATGCTGTCTGTTATGTTGGGAACAGGAACGGTGAGTCTCAATAATAGTAGCTTTAACCCGGCAATTCCCCAGTTGATGCAGGATTTTCAGATTGCAGAAGCAGCAGTAAGCTGGGTGGTGGTAGTTTTTCTTTTAACCATGAGCCTCAGCCTGCTGTTAACTGGTTTTTTAAGCCAGCGCTTTGGTCAGCGCCAAGTCTACTTATCTGCATTAAGTATTTTTATGTTGAGCTCAGTCTGCGGTCTATTTGCCTCTGGCTTTGAAACAGTATTGGCTGTACGGGCCTTACAGGGTTTTGCAAGTGGACTGATGATTCCATTGTCGCTGGGCATTATTTTTTCAGTGACACCGAAACAGCAACGTGGTAGTGCAACGGGACTATGGGGCGCAATGATCATGCTGACTCTGGCCTGTGGCCCGATGTTGGGTGCACTGCTTCTAGTCTGGTTCAGTTGGCAAGTACTTTTTTTGCTAAATGTTCCCTTGGCTCTAGCAGCGTTGGCCATCGGATGGTTATATTTGCCCAAGCAGTCACTTATTCGCAATTTGAAATTTGACTGGTTCGGTTTTAGCTTGCTGGCGGTTTCAATCATTTCGTTACTGTTGGGGCTAAGCACAATTAAGCAATGGGCAGATTTTTCCCGGTCTTTATTCTGGTGGCTGTTCGGTTTAAGTGGATTAAGCGGGTTTGGTTTTATTTGGTTCAGCCGAAAAAGAACCAGCACGATTATTGCTTGGCCCTTATTTCAAAGCCGTGAGTTTAATTATAGTCTGATCATTTCGATTGTACATACTGTTGGCTTGTTTATCAGCCTGCTACTGATTCCATTACTGGTCCAGAATACACTTCAGCTAAGTCCAATCTGGACAGGCCTATTGCTGATGAGTAGTGCCTTAGCCACCAGTCTATGCAGCAAACACGCAGGTAAATATCTAGATCAGCACGGTGCAAAACGGCTGATCAGTTTTGGCCTGTTGCTAACTGCAATCGCCTTTATAGGGCTGGGCCTGGCCGCCGGTCTATCTATTAGTTTGCTCATCTTTTGCATGATCATTCATGGTCTGGGTTTTGGCTTGTCATATATGCCTGCGACCACCGCAGGGCTTAATCATCTACATAATCCAGAGCTGGTCACGCAAGGGGCCGCTGTCAATAATCTGTTTCGGCGCCTCTGTTCGGCTGTCGCCGTGGTGATGGCTGCACTTTATTTACAAATTCGTACACAGCATTTGTTATTGAACCATGAACTGCCTATTGCACAACTGTATGCAATTCGCGAACTGTTTTTCTTCTGTGCCGGCATGATGCTATTAGGCTTGTCCTATGCATGGAAATTTCCACATTCAAAACAGTCCACACTTCATGTTTAAAATTAATAATTAAGGAAAAATTATGGGTCACTTAGCTACAGCATTCGCACAAAATAACCATTCTGCTTTTACACCTACCTTGGCTTGGCAACAACCCGATCAGGCTGCCATTAAAAAGGTAGAGCAACGAGTTATTAAACAGTTATTTCAGGCACTGATTTATGAAGAGGTGATTGCAGCCACAATAGAAAATGACTGTTTTGTCATCAGTGCTCAGGATCGAAACCAGCAGGCGGTAGAGTATATTGCCTCGGGTAAACACTATTTGAGTTTTGGTTTGGTGCGCATGGATGATCATGATGTCATGCGCCAGGACCATACCGGGCAAAGAACGGTTGCACAATTAAATCAGGTGATTGATGAAATTGTTCGGGCTATTCCAAATGCGGCAAAACTAGAAGATTTTATTCATGAATTAAAACGGACTTTTATTCATGATGTGCAATCGCAGCAGTACCAAAATGCGTTTTCGCTTCCTGCTGTCCAGCACAGCTATGATGTTCTCGAAACCTATTTGATGGCGGGACATCCCTATCACCCGTGTTATAAGTCCCGGATTGGCTTCAGCCTGCAAGATAACTTGAAATATGGCGTAGAGTATGCACAACCGGTCCATCTGGTCTGGCTGGCTGTACATTCTTCTTTATGTTCAGAGAATGCCTCTCACTCAATTGATGCAGATCAGTTTTTACATGAACAGCTGACTAAAGGAGAGACAGAAATATTCACTCAGGTTTTGGTAAGGCAGGGCTTGGATGCTACTGAATATACTTGGCTGCCTGTACATCCCTGGCAGTGGGAAAATACCCTGGTCCATACATTTTTTGAAGAAATAACCGCACAAAAAATGGTGTATTTAGGCCGTGGTACTGATGCCTATATTGCTCAGCAATCATTAAGAACCTTAACCAACTTACAGCATCCAGAAAAGCCTTATATCAAACTTTCGATGAGTTTAACCAATACTTCAAGCTCACGAATTCTGGCTTCGCATGCCGCCATGAATGGCCCGTTAATTACCGATTGGTTGCAAGGCCTGATCGAAAAGAACGAGATTGCCCGTTCTTTAGACTTTGCAATTTTAAGAGAAGTGCATGCGACTGCTGTTGATTTTACCAAGCTTCCCGCGTCTCATGCCAGACAGGCTTATGGCACGATTGGAAGTCTATGGCGTGAAAGCATTCACCACTATTTGAAGCCGGGGGAAGATGCCATTCCGCTGAACGGCATCAGTCATGTCCAGAACGATGGCCAACTTCTGATTCAGCCTTGGTTAGATGCACATGGAACTGAAGCCTGGCTGACCCAATTCCTCTCCGTGGTGATCCAGCCCATTCTGTTTTTATTACATGCTGAAGGAATCGGCTCTGAATCACATGGACAAAACATCATTCTGCTACATCAGAATGGCTGGCCAACCCGCATTATTTTAAAAGATTTTCATGACGGTGTTCGTTTTCATCCGGACCATCTAACCTATCCAGATAAGTGTCCTAAATTACATGCCTTGCCGGCAGAGCATGCCAAAGCCAATCGCATGTCCTTTATTTTGACTGATGATTTAAATGCAGTTCGGGATTTTAGTTGTGCCTGCCTATTTTTTGTCGCTTTGAGTGATATTGCGATCACCCTGCAACAGCAAATTGGGTTAGCTGAACAGCAATTCTGGCAAAAGGCGGCCGATATTATTCATCACTTCCAGAAAAAATACCCACAGCATCAAAGTAGATATGAAAAATTTGATGTATTTGCAGCGCAGTTCTGCATTGAATCTTTAACCAAAAGACGGCTGTTTGGTGATAGCAAAGTACAGCTACGTCTGGTGAATAATCCACTACATGCATTTTGTCAACTATCAGTTTAAGAGTGTATCAGATGAATACGATGTTGTTTTCACCCACTGTTAGCACACAAATGGTTCTGGTCGATCTGGTAAACAGTTTTTTGGTAGAAGGCTATATTTCCGAGCAGGTTATTTTCACCCGGCAGCAGGCTAAAACCCGATTAAAAGCCCGTTTTGGCCAGTGTTTTGATTCATTATTTGAAGGGTATACAGATCAGAGCTATTTTGCTGTTCTGTTCAACTCACATGTAGCCGAATTTATTCTGTTGCCCGTACGCAAAGCCATTAAACAGGACTGGCAAATTCAGCCCTTGGCGTGCCGTTTTCGGGTAGAGGTTCTGACAGATCAAGGCTTTCAAACTTGTCTATGCAATGCTTTGGACTTATTTAATGCTATGCGGCGTTTGGAGTATTTTTCAGGCTGTGAGGAATCAAAGCTAGCAAACTTAAGCGCCGAACTGGAATTAACCTTGCTACAAACCCAGCTCAGTAACCATCATCAGATATGTTCTGAAACATGGTTATCAGATCAACCTGCTGAATTATTTATTCAGCTAGAACAGTATGCTGCACTTCGAGACCGTCCTTATCATCCACTGGCCAAGCTCAAAGAGGGTTTTTCCAATGATGAGTACCGGCAATTTAGCCCAGAATTTTCACAGCCCATCCGTTTGAACTGGGTAGCAATTAAAAAAGAAAAGCTAGTTTTTGGACAGGACGTGACCCAGCTTAAAATTCATCAACCCTCCAAAATTTTCTTGAGCAGTGAAGAAAGTTTACAGTTACAGCAGGAGCTAAATCAGAAGGGGGTGAGTGCTGATTATCTGGTTTTACCTATGCATGCCTGGCAGTTTGAGCATGTACTGGCAGATCAGTTTAAGCTAGAACTTGACGAGCAGGTGATTGTGCCCTTGCAATTTCAGTCTGCTGACCTGTATGCCAGTTCTTCCCTAAGAAGTTTGCTGTCTGAGACCAAACCACAAGACAGTTTGAAGCTTCCATTAGCAGTAAAATCTTTAGGCTCGCTACGGTTTTTACCGATTGTCAAAATGATTAATGGACAAAAAAACCAGAAACTTTTGCAAGTTGCCAAACAAAAAGATGATGTACTGAAAAAACGCTTGTGGTTGTGTGATGAGAACCAGTGGTGGGCATATTTACCTCATCAACCTGAAAATCTAACACCAGATAATCTTATTTTATTTGAAGAGCGGCCGATGCATCTGGCAGCTCAGCGGCGCCGTATTCCTTCCGAATTATTGCAGCATCCCTACCAGCTTATTCCAATGGCCAGTTTAGGGCATTGCATTGAAGGAGAAATCTATCCGTTTGAGCTGATTCTCAAGGCTCAACAGCTTGAGTCGAACCAGACTAATGTCATTGATGCATTTAAAACCTTGTGCAAAGATTTTTTTGAGGTGAATTTACGTTTATTCCGCTTAGGCCTCATGGGAGAAATTCATGGCCAAAATATCTGCATAGTCCTTAATCAAGGGCAGTTCTCAGGCTTTATGCTGCGTGACCATGATTCGGTGCGGATCTATTTACCTTGGTTGCTAGAACACGGCCTGGAAGATCCATGCTATTTAAGCCCGCATGATTTTAGAATTACGCTTTATCATGATGCTGTCGAAGACTTGATCCTGTATTTACAGACCTTGGGCATACAGGTCAATCTGGCCAGTATTTTAGAAGCAGTTGCTGAATATTATCATATTGATGAACTTAAACTGTGGCGCGTATTAGCTCAACAATTACAGCAGGCTTTGAATCATACCCCATTGTGTGCACAGGCGAGGGCTGAGTTACAGAACCTTCTATTCGAAAAAGCACAGTGGCCGTATAAACAGCTCATTCGTCCATTGCTGGAGCAGCAGAATCGAGTAGGGAGCATGCCCAGCAGCATCGGCGAAACCTGTAATATTTTAAAAAAAGTTTCGCACTTTTCATTACAGTGAATAAAACGGGTCTCTAAAACGTGCGTTCCCATATCTCTGTCATGAATATTGATTTTGCACTGGAATTTGAACAGCCAGGTTTAGCACAGGCCAGAAAGATATTGGCTGAAAAACTTAATATCCAGATAAATTTACATGAGCACAATGCATTGAGCTTTGCAGATTTATTAGAGCCCCGGCACTGTGCAATGGTATTGGGTGAATTTCAGTCCCGTATTCAGGCCTTAAACCTGACCTGTTCAGGTTCAATGTTCATAAAATATTGGGCTGTTCCGCTGCTATTTCCTTATCTATATGCCCTGCTCACTGAACAGCTAAATTTATCTTGGCAGCTGTCAGCACTTTCAGTGCAAATGGCACCGACGTGGTCTTGGGACCAGCATTTGAATTTTAAGGCTTCAAGTTTATCACTAACGGCTCTAAGTACTCAAAATTCTGGTTATGAAGCATTTATGTTGAAGATTTTTCATGACCTCAATCAGATTTTTCAGGTGATCGGTCAGGTAGCAAAAGTACAACGGTTTCTGCTTTGGGAAAATACCGCTCTGCGTATTTTACAGTTCTATGACCTGATGCAGCGCAAAAATCCCGATGACATTTACAAGAGCGACATGCAACGTCAGTTTCTACTCGATCTGGAGGCTGAACGGTTTGGTTTAAAACACAATCCGTTTTTACTCTTGCAACACAGCCGTCAATCCAGTCTTAAAAATTATCAGCGTAAAAAATGCTGCTTTTATTTTCAACTTCCTGAAGCTGAAAATGAATACTGCGGCAGTTGCCCATTAGTAAATAAACACCCATAAAGTGATCAACCTTCATGTTAGAACTATCCAATAATTTATTAAAATCTTATTCCGCTATTTCCAGTTCAACCATCGGCCATATTTTAGATACTGGCTATTTACCCGGTATTCATGCTGTAAATTCAATTCAGCAGGTAGCAGGTAGAATCAGAACAGTCACCTTAAACTCTGTTAACGCTATGCAGATTCGTGAGGCTCTCTTAGCCAGTAAAACGGGTGATGTCTTAGTGATCGATGCGCGCAACATCGGTAATCGCGCCTGTTGGGGCGAACAGCGTCATCGAGCTGCCATTTACCATCAACTGGCTGCAATTGTGGTGTTGGGTGCAGTTACCGATATCAGCGCCTTACGTACCATGAAAGTTCCGGTTTTTGCCCAGGCGGTCAGTTGTTTAACTACCCGAGCCGAAGGGAAAAGCCTGGTCGATTTTGATCAGGACATTTATTATTTTGATGCCGTTATCTCCACTGGTGACCTTATGGTTGGAGATGCTGATGGCGTGTTTATTTTAAAACCTGACATGGCAGAAAGATATGTGGCCCAATTTCAAAATATGGAGTTACTCGAACAGCAAAAACGTGATCAATTTTTTAAACAACATCCTCCTGAAGATTATTATCACCAGCTAAACCACGGAAATAATTCAGAAAGAGACATAATCTAATGAAGACCTTATCCTCCTGCTTACCAAACCACTTTAATTATCAGGAAAAAGGTATCAGCTATGCACTGCGGGCCTTAAGCTTACCGGATGATTTTCCACTCCTGTATAAATGGATGCATGAACCACATGTTATTCCACAATGGCAACTAAATAAGCCAGAATCGGAACTGGCAGCATATTTTGAAAAAATGCAGGTAGATGACCATCAGCGGCTCTACATTATTCAGATCGAAGGAGAGGACGTTGGCTATCTGGAGATTTATGAAGCCAAGCGAGACAGATTATCATTGTATTACTCTGCATTAGATCACGATTTAGGCTGGCATATTCTATTAGGTGAAAAAAATGTGGTCGGAAAAGGGCATTTTAGAGCCGTCATGCGCCTGATAATTTATTTTATTTTTGAAAATTCGCCTGCAGAAAAAATTGTTGGCGAACCTGATGAGCGTGTCAGATCTTATGAATACATTGCACAAGATATTGCTTTTAAAGCGCAGAAAAAAATCAGGATGCCAGAAAAAAATGCCATTCTATATCATTGTTTCAGAGAAGAATTTTATGAAAGATGTGGGGAATATAAATCTTTTTTAAATAAATAATTGTTAACTGAGCTTATCAATTTATTTTTTCACCATTTTCAAAATCCGGATTCTAAAATTTAGCGATTCAGGTTAGTTGATAAAGTAACTTGAAAAAGTTGAGTGAAAAAATAGTAAATATTGCAACAAAAAATTTACATTGATAATAATAATTATTATTATTTGCATCAATATTAATATTCTTATAAAGGGATTAAGAATGCGACTATCTCAATTTAGTCTGTGTTTTCTTACTGTAGCAATTTCTTCACTTTTATATGCGGAAGATTCTGGTTCTGAATTAAAAGAGCTGAAAAATTCAGATAAAACAATGAAACTTTCTCCTATTGTGGTCACAGCTACCCGTACACCTAAAACAATTGCTGAGATTGCGGGTACAGTACAGACTATTCAGGGTGAAGATATTGCTCAACAGGCGGGAGCGAGCCGGAAAGTCGCAGATGTTTTAGCGCAACTCGTACCTTCACTGGCACCAAGTAGTGGAACAACCAGTAATTATGGACAAACCATGCGTGGTCGTAATGTATTGGTCATGATCGATGGAGTTTCACAAACAGGTTCGCGTGACGTGGCGCGACAGCTCAACAGCATCAGTCCAAATATGATTGATCATATTGAGGTAGTTTCAGGTGCGACCAGTATTTATGGTTCAGGTGCAACGGGTGGGATCATTAATATTATTACCAAACGTGCAGATAAATCGAAACCTTTCAGTTTTCAGACCAAGTTGGGCCTGACATCGGCTGACAATTTCCGTCGCGATAGCCTGGCTTATCAGGTGGGACAAACCGCTTCATTTAATAATGACAAGATGGATGGTTTTTTAGGTGTAGATTATACCAGCCGAGGTTCGCAGTTTGATGGTAAAGACAATCGTATCCCGTTAAGCCCTTGGCAGGGCAGCACGATGGATACTAACACGCTTGATGTGAATGGCCGTTTAAACTTTAATTTAACCGATCAGCAAAGCTTAAGTTTTGGTACACAATATTATAATGATGAACAGGATACCGAATATGGCCCTGACTATTCCTATCTGCAAAAAGGTACACAGCCTTCATATAAAGCCATTAAAGGATGGAGTTTAGATAAACAACCTTTCACAGAACGCTATGCCTTTAATACCCAATATCAAAATCAGGATTTCCTGGGACAAACTTTGAATATTGAAGCGTATTACCGTAATGAAAAAGCACGTTTTGTACCATATGGTTATTCAAAAGATGGTGTTGACGTAAAGCAAAGTCAATCCAATGTGGACTATGCAGGAATTCGCTCTACCGTTCAATCTGATCTGCAGGTAGCCGACCGGGCTTTAAGGCTGACCTATGGCTTGGACTATGACGGGGAAAAAGACCACCAGTGGGCCGATTACTATAAACCTAGTAATAATGGCTTGGTTTATACCCCTACAGGTAAAAAAGAAAGTGCGGGACCTGATACAAGAATCCAGAATATTGGAACATTTGTACAAGGTGATTATGCCATTACGGATCGTTTAAATATTCAGGCAGGTGTACGTTATCAATATGTTCAGGCGGATACTGACAGTTATTTTACTGCACGTAAACCTATTACATTAATGGCAGCTGACTCTACCGATTCTGACAAGCTCCTGTTCAATTTAGGTACAGTTTATGAGTTAACAGATATACAGCAAGTGTATGCCAACTTTTCACAAGGTTATAGTTATCCTGATGTACAACGGGTACTGCGTGATGGTGTAGCTGGATATACTTTAACGACGTCAGGTATTGCACCGATTACAGTTAACAGCTATGAACTGGGTTGGCGCTTAAATCAGGATAATGGCATAAACTTGGCTCTAACGGGTTTTTATAATACTTCTGATAAAGTAGTACAGTTCAATTCTGACCGTTCAGTAAATGTAGTCGATACCGATCAGCGCATTTATGGGGCAGAAGCGACTGTGAGTTATCCATTTATAGAAAATTATAAGGTCGGTGGTACTTTGGGTTATACGCGGGGACAATATAAAGATGTTGCAAATAACTGGCATGAACTTAATGCTTTTGCAGTTTCCCCGACGAAAGGTACTCTATTTGCTGAGTGGAGCAATGAGCAAGGCTATGGTGTGCGCGCACAAATACAAGCTATTAAAGGTACAGATAAAGCATATAAAGATGACCAGGCATTAAAAGCGGCGGGTCTAACAGATAGTAATAGTGCGGCCGAAATTAAAGGCTATACCACGATGGATGTTTTGGCTCATTTTCCTATGGCTAAAGGTCGTGTAGATTTTGGTATTTATAATCTGTGGGACCGTCAATACAAAACCGTATTTGCTCAACAAGCAGCAGTTACTAATGATAACCCTATACTGGCGATTCCTGCTGAAGGTCGTACTTTCGGCTTAAGCTATACCATTAATTATTAATACTTATCCAGGAACTATCTGTAGCAGTCTATAGCAGAACAGATAGTTCTTCATTTCTTGAGATGTCATGAAAGATAACGTCAATGGATAAAAAGAAATCAGAATGGTTATCTATTAGAGAGATTTTTTATATCTGCTTGGCAGCTTATGCCTATAGCGTATGGATATCTTGGGTTTTACCTGATTATTTACCTTTCGCAAAAGCTGAAAATATCTATTTTTCTGCCCTCCTGGGTTTTATTTTTCTCATTTTTTATATTGTATTAGTTCCTGGTCTGCGCTCTAAGCGATGGCAAAAGAGAATAAATTATCTGAGTTATGTCTTGTTGCTAGGCTATTGGATAATAAAAAAATAGGAGAACATTAAATGCAGTTTCGCCAGGTACAGGCAACTTTGCACAGCTGGTTGGGTATAGTTGTACTATGGTCAGGTTTCTTAATCTTTTTTACCGGCTCCATTGCCTACTTTAGAACTGAAATTAACCTCTGGTCTAAACCTGAAATCTTTTTATATTTAAAAAAGCCTCCTCCTTCTTTTGAATCGGCCCAAGTCGCTTATGATTATTTAAATATGCATGCCCTGGAAGCAAAAAGATGGCGGGTGAATCTTGCGAATTCCCGAATGCCCTTTAACACTTTAGAGTGGCAAGATAAAACAAATAAGTACCATAAAATACAAGATCCGAATACAGGATTAATCTTAAAAGAGGTCCGAGAAAGTTTGGGAGGCGACTTCTTTTTTAAATTACATTACAGTCTTTATCCCTTACCAGATGTAGTAGGTAGAACGCTCGTAGTCATTATAGGCATTCTATTTCTCATTGCCTTAATCACCGGGATATTGACCCATAAAAAAATATTTAAAGATTTCTTTGTCTTTCGGAGTTTTAAGGGACAGCGGACCTTGTTAGATTTATATCATATTACTGGTGTAGTAACACTTCCTTTTTATTTAATTATGGCCTTTACTGGCATCATGATTTTCTTTTACCTGCTTATGCCTTGGGGAATCAATCAACAATATGGCGAAAATGGAATAAAAAAATTTTATAACGAAATACAATATATCAATCCGCCAAAACTGGCAGCAGATTCAGGTATTCATTTAAAAGAATTCTCTACCTTCTCCAGTCAATTACCTCAACAGGGCAGTAATGGTACTACTCTGGAGAAATTTGAAGTTAAAAATCCAAATACTACAGAAGCCTTAATTACGTTTGACTATGGATATAAAAAATTAATTACTTTCAATAATCCACAAATTATTTTTTTAGCAAATACTGGAAGGCAACTAAATAATGAAAGGAATCTTCATCCTGTCGCTCAAATCAGCTCGGCAACCTATGGGATTCATTTGGGTTATTACGCCAGTCAATCAATGAGATGGGTGTTGGCGAGTTTAGGTTTTGCTGGTTGCATCATGCTGGTCGCCGGAGCTTTATTATGGCAAAAGAAACGGATTAAACAGCAACATACATTAAGTTATAAGATAGTGAGTTACCTTAACTATTTCACTTTCTTGGGCTTGCCATTTGCAACAGCCATGTATTTTTTGGCCAACCGTGTTTTACCAACCAATCTTGAACATCGAGTTCAGTACGAGTTACTGACATTTTTTATAAGCTGGATTGGAATTCTAATCATTCCGATGCTGATCAAAATGCAAAAAGCTATTATTTTAGCCTTTATATTCACTGCTTTTATTTTATTGATAACAGTATTAAGTCCTGTATTTCTTTCTCCACAAGCTTTCATCCTCAATACATGGTTACATCAGCAATGGCCTATAGCAAGCGTTGACCTCGTATTTATATTTATTGCTATAGGATATATTTCTGCTTGTTATTATTTTAGAAAAATACAAATGAGTAAGGTGAATAAATGAGTTTGGTTGCAACATTATGGGCAGTTGTTGCAATGATGCAGCTTTGTATGACCAGTCAAATTGGAATGAAAAAACTTAATAATAACTTCCTGGCTTTTAATCATGCTCGTTCTTCTTTAAAAATATTATCGTTTATTTTTATGGGCGTTTCTTTATATCTGAACTGTCTGGATAATGGTGTTTCTGTAGGAATTATCAGCTGGTTTTTCTTGATTATAACTTCAGCATTTTTTTTACAGATTTTATTTTTCTATCATTTTAAAAAATGGTTTTTTTTAATCTGGATCTTTTTATTTCTTCTGGTAGTTTATTATCTGTTAACTCATATATTTAATAATATTATAGTTTAAATCTCACTGAGAGTTTAGTAGTAACCTACTAATTAAGGAGAGCAAACTTTTAAAAAGACATTGTTAAGTAAGTGCATTATAATTACTTAAAATATTTTAGGTGTGATTTTGAATTTTAATGCTTTTAAGTCCATCATTCACCTTATTTAGCAAATGAATCAGGGTAATTACATCATCAAAGGTGAGCTTATTTAGGGCCTGACCATAAAACTCAAAGAAATCAGCTTGCAAGTTGTCCCATGTCTCCAAGCCTTCAGCCGTCAGCGCAACAATTTTAGCACGGCGGTCCTGTTCACTAATGACCCGCTCCACCAGACCGTCACGTTCTAGCCGTTTTAATACTGCGTCCAGATTTTGCCGGCTCACGCCCAAATATTCAGTCAGATCAGAAAAGGACATTCCTGATTTAACTTTTGGACGGGACAAAGCACCCAGCACAGCCCAATGTACTGGAGATATTTTCAGCTCATTGAGGCATTTGCGGTCCAGGCTGTTGCCCACCTGAAACAGCCGGAAAAAAAGCCGGTTATGCGCAGAATATAAGGATTGATCATATTTTTTTGACAAAGTATCACTCACAATATTGGATATCCTCAAAACTGAAATAGCCGAGCCGCGCAGAGTATAGCCTATCACTTTTTCGCTTTAATCAGTTTCTTTTATCATTTGTTTTAAAAATCATAGTGTTTTTGCAGAAATTTTCCTATTTAAATTCTGAGTCGATCAATTTTATGGCTTGGAAATCTCTCTTTTTCTCCTCACTTCCATTGCGCTCACTCGCCAAATATCTAAGGTTTTCTTCCTGATTTTAAAGGAATAAATTATCTGTCATGCAAAAAACATATTTGGGCTCTAAAGTGAGGTCAGATTCAAATTAATCTAAAGCTAAAAACCAATATAGGTCAATACATTGAATAAATAAAAATATTAAGTTATTAATAAATATATAAATAATGATTTATAGATATTATTTTATGTAAAGATATTTACATAAATGCAATCTCTTTCTATTTTAGATAAAACACACCGAATTAAAACAACAGTCGATTAAATTCGACAACAAAATAGCGTAGGGATGAGCAATGAAGGGATTAAAAGACAAGGTTGTGATTGTGACAGGCGGAGCAGGCGGAATTGGTTCAGCCACCTGCCAACGTCTGGCAGAGGAAGGCGCCAAAGTTGCCATTTTTGATATGAATCTGGAAGCGGCTGAAAAGCTGGCGAATGAAATCAATCAATACGGTCAGGCACTGGCAATTCAGTGTGATATTACCCAAAGTGATGTAGTTGAGCAGGCAGTTCAAAAAACCGAAACTGAACTCGGTCCAATTAATGGACTCGTCAACAATGCCGGCTGGGATATTTTTAAACCTTTTGTTAAAACCAATCCGCAGGAATGGGAAAAACTGATCCAGATCAATCTGGTCGGTATGCTGAATATGCACTTTACTGTGCTAAAAGGCATGGTAGAACGCAATTCCGGCAGTATTGTCAATATTGCTTCTGACGCGGCCCGGGTCGGCTCTTCGGGTGAAGCAGTCTATGCGGCCTGTAAAGGCGGCTTTTTATCTTTCTCTAAAACGCTGGCACGTGAGCATTCACGTCATAACATCAAAATTAATGTGATTTGCCCGGGACCTACAGATACGGCTTTGCTTGCAGGCGTGACTGAAGGCGCGTCAAATCCGGAAAAATTACGTGAAGCTTTTATTCGTGCCATTCCACTGGGTCGTTTGGGTCAACCGGATGATTTGGCTTCTGCCATTGCCTTTTTCTTGAGCGATGATGCCAGCTTTATTACCGGACAGGTACTCAGTGTCTCTGGCGGTTTAACCATGAACGGTTAAACGGAAATCATCATTTAATTTCATAACCATCACAGTTCAACCAGATAGATAAAAACAGTACAGGATGTAAAGAAAATGAATTTTGAAGATATCTTATATGAAGTTAAAAACGGTGTTGCCTGGATCACGATTAACCGTCCAGAAAAAATGAATGCCTTCCGTGGCACCACTTGTAACGAGCTGATCAAGGCGTTAAATAGAGCAGGTTATGACCGTAACGTGGGCGCAATTGTGCTGGCGGGTGCAGGCGAAAAAGCTTTCTGTACCGGTGGTGACCAGTCCGCGCATGATGGAAATTATGATGGCCGTGGAACGATTGGCTTGCCGATGGAAGAATTACATACCGCCATCCGTGATGTGCCTAAACCGGTGATAGCACGTGTACAAGGCTATGCGATTGGCGGTGGCAATGTGCTGGCAACCATTTGTGACCTGACCATCTGTTCAGACAAAGCCATTTTTGGTCAGGTTGGTCCGAAAATGGGATCGGTTGATCCGGGCTATGGCACGGCATTTTTAGCACGTGTGGTAGGTGAAAAGAAAGCCCGTGAAATCTGGTATATGTGCCGCCGTTATTCTGGTCAGGAAGCTGTTGAAATGGGCCTGGCGAATAAATGCGTACCGGCCGATCAACTGGACGCTGAAGTGCAGGCTTGGGCAGAGGAAATTTGTCAGCGTAGTCCGACTGCCATAGCAATTGCCAAACGCAGTTTCAATATGGATACCGCACATCAGGCAGGTATTGCCGGCATGGGGATGTATGCGCTGAAACTTTATTATGATACTGAAGAGTCTCGTGAGGGAGTCAATGCACTGAAAGAAAAACGTCAGCCTGAATTCCGTAAATATGCCAAATAAGGAGACTGATCCATGAAAAAGAATCCTTATATCACTGAAGAGCTCGAGTTTTTGGCAGAAACAGCAGAAAAATTTGCCCAGAAATATATTGCCCCAGGCTTTTTGGAACGAGACCAAAGTCGAATCTTTGACCGTGATCTAGTCAAAAAGATGGGTGAAATGGGCTTTATTGCACCTGAACTGCCGGAACAATTCGGCGGTCAGGGCATGGGCAGACTGGCGGCTGGAATTATCCATGAAGCGATTGCCAAAGCAGATTTAAGTTTCTCCTATATCAACCTGCTTGCTTCCCTAAATGGTCAGATTCTGGCTGAACATGGTCAGCCAGAAGTCGTTGAGCCTTGGCTGAAAAAACTCACTGCAGGCGAAGCTATCTTTTCAATAGCTTTGACCGAGCCGCGAGGCGGTTCTGATGCAGCGAACTTGCGTTTGAAGATTGAACGTGATGGCGATGAATATATCATTAACGGCGAAAAGACTTCAATTTCTGTGGCCGATCAGGCAGATGCTTCTGTAGTGTTTGGTCGTACTGGTGCCAATGAAGATAGCGCACATGGCGTGACAGCGCTTTTAGTTCCGATGAATTTACCGGGCATCAGTACCACACGTTTTGACTGTCATGGTCAGCGCGCAATTGGTCGCGGTTCAATCTTTTTTGACAATGTTCGCGTACCCATAAATCACCGTCTAGGGGATGAAAACAAAGGTTTTGTGCAGGTGATGCAGGGCTTTGATTTTTCTCGTGCGCTGATCGGTTTACAGGTTTTGGCCGTTGCCCGGGTGAGTCTGGATGAAGCTTGGGAATATGCAGCCCAACGTGAAGCTTTTGGTCAGCCATTGACTGCTTTTCAGGGAGTTTCACATCCACTGGCGGAATACGAAACCCAGGTTGAAGCTGCACGCTTACTTTGCCTGCAAACCTTGTGGCTCAAGGACAATCATCTGCCCCATACCTCTGAAGCGGGCATGTGTAAATGGTGGGGGCCAAAACTGGCTTATGATGTAATTCATCAATGTCTGTTGACCTTTGGCCATGCCGGTTACGATCGCGGTGTGATGGAACAACGGATGCGTGATGTACTTGGCTTCCAGATTGGTGATGGAACAGCCCAGATCATGAAAACCATTATTGCGCGGCATAAGGCAGGGCGTAAGGCAGTGCCGGCTTAATGAAAATAAGCACAGGCCTGAACTAAAATTATAATGAGGAGTAAGCGAATGGATTTCGATGCGGTTCTGATCCCGGCCAGAAAAGAGGCCATGCTCAAACAGGGATACTGGTTAAACCAGACAATACTCGATTTTTTACGCAGTGCCGTAGAAAAGAATCCGGACAAAACAGCTTTAGTAAGCGTTAAGGTCGAGAATCAAACTGAACAGACTTTCAGTTATCAGCAGCTTTGGAACATGACCAATAAAATTGCGCTGGGTCTGAAACAGCTAGGTATTGAAAAAAATGATGTGGTGTCTTGCCAGTTGCCGAACTGGTGGGAATTTACCTTACTTTACTTGGCTTGCAGCCGTATCGGTGCAGTACTCAATCCGCTTATGCCGATCTTCCGTGAACGTGAACTGGAATTCATGCTCAAACGTGGTGAATCCAAAGTTTTTGTTGTACCTAAAACGTTCCGCAATTTTAATCATGAACAGCTGGCCAATCAGCTGCAAAACAAGCTGGATAGCTTGAAGCATGTAGTGGTGGTCAATGGTGAAGGCGAGAATAATTTTGATCATCTGTTACTCAATCATAGTCTGGAACAGGATGCTTCAGCAGTTGCTGAACTAGATAACATGGAATCTGGGCCGGATGATATTACCCAGCTGATTTTTACCTCAGGCACGACCGGTGAACCGAAAGGCGTGATGCATACTGCCAATACCTTATTTTCTAATATTGTGCCGTATGCAGAAAGACTGCATTTAACTGAAAATGATGTGGTGTTAATGGCTTCACCAATGGCACACCAGACCGGTTTTATGTATGGCCTGATGATGCCGATTCAGCTGAATACCAAAGTGGTGTTGCAGGATGTTTGGGATGTAGCCAAAGCCGTGGACCTGATTCATCAGCATCAGGTGAATTTCACCATGGCCTCGACACCATTTTTGAATGATTTGTCCAATACCGTGGCGGAACAGCATGATAAAGTCGATTCACTAAAAATTTTCCTATGTGCCGGTGCACCCATTCCAGGTCCATTGGTGCAAAAGGCCCGGGAAACTCTGGGTGTTAAAGTCATATCAGCTTGGGGTATGACTGAATGTGGCGCTGTAACACTAACCAGACCTGAAGATAAGGATGAACGCTCTTTCAATACTGATGGAATTGCATTGCCAGGTGTTGAAATCAAGATCGTGGATAAAAAAGGGCAGAGTAAAACTGTTAATGAAGCCGGCCGTTTAATGATCCGTTCATGTTCCAGTTTTGGAGGTTATTTAAAACGCCCAGATTTAAATGATACAAATGTTGAGGGCTGGTTTGATACCGGAGATATCGCATATCAGGATGAGCAGGGTTACATCCGGATTTGCGGACGTAAGAAAGATGTGATTATCCGTGGCGGAGAAAATATTCCGGTTGCGGAAATTGAGTCACTATTATATAAGCATCCAAATATCGCTGTAGTGGCATTGGTGGCTTATGCAGATGAAAGGCTTGGTGAGCGTGCCTGTGCGATTATCAAACTAAAAGATCCAGCACAGCTTTTGAGTTTAAATGAACTGGTTGATTTTCTTAAAACCCATAATCTGGCCATACAATATATTCCTGAACGTTTAGAAATCTGGGAAGAAATTCCCATGACACCCTCTGGAAAAATCCAGAAATTTAAATTGAGAGAGTTATTGCAGTAAGCTATAAAATAATAACTTAGAAAATCAGCTTATTTTTTTAATAAAAGCTAAGCAGTAAAAATAATTTCTATTAACAGGATTGAAAATTTTTGATGTGGAAAGGAAAGCTTAAACCTATAAATTTTAGAATACTTTAAATGCGATATAATGTAGCTGCTTGGTTTAAATTTTAAAATATTCACAGGCCTAAAGTTTTCTTCTTTGCTAAGCGCTAAATATAATATGTATTAAGTTCAGGACAGTTTCATTTTAGGTGAAACTGTCATTCTATAGTTATTCAATAAATAATTCGATACTGTCTAATATCTGGCTAAGAAAAACTATACTTTTTAAGTCGATAATCCAGTTTCGCCCGGCTAATACCGAGCAGCTTCAGAACTATTGGGTCTGGCTTTTTGCATAGTAGGCCGAATTAATTGCTGTTCCAGATCGAAGCTTTCTGTCAAAATAGTAGCTAAATCTGTTCCAGTGTATTCAGTATAGCTATCATTTCGGGAACAAAGCATTTAGTTTAATTAACAGATGATTTTAGGTTCAAAGGCGGCACATTCCAGTAGATTTTCCAGCTCTCGGATATTGCCCGGCCAAGCATAAGTTTATATAAAGGCTGTGGCTTTTTTACTGATGCCCTGTATCTGTTTACCATAGCAATAAGTGAATTGATGAATATGTTATTATTGCAATGCTATATCTATCATTATTGATTGTGGAAACTTAATCATTCTGCGTCTTCTTAGATAACCATACTAAAGAAAGTGCTGTAATAACCAGCCATGGAATAAGGGCCATATTCATGACTTTCCAGCCAATTATATCCAGTAATGCTCCAGCACTAAATGAGCAGATCAATCCCACCACAAAAACTGTCATGTCATTAATGGCCTGTGCCTTGGCTTTTTCTTCGTGAGTATAAGTTCTGGTTAATAAAGAAGTACTGCCAATAAACAGGAAATTCCAGCCTACACCCAATAAAACCAGAGAAATGGCAAATGAATGGAATTGCAGACCAGAAAGGGCAAAAGCGATATAGCAGGCAAACAGTAAGAGACCTGCAAACATGACTTTCAATACACCAAAACGGACAATCAGGTTACCCGTAAAAAATGATGGCAGGAACATCCCCAGTACATGCAATTGAATTACAGTGGTAATTGTACCTAATTCATGATGAGCATGACGCATGGCAATTGGTGTGGCAGTCATACCTAAAATCATGATGCCATAACCAGTAATTGCGCCCAGTAAAGCCACTAAATACATGGGCTGAAATACAATTTTTAGCCAAGGTCGTCCTGCACTAAAACTGGTCTTAATTTCCACCTGATCTGGAATATGTAGTCTTGATAAGATTCCCATCGCAATCAGGGAAACGATAGTAATGATCAGGAAAGAGCCCACATATTCCAGATGATTAAATAGTGGTCCACCAAAGCGAGCCAAAACCGGACCAATCAATGCTGCAACTACACCACCCGCCATAACAAACGAAATTGCACGGGAACGAAAGGTATCATCTGCTACTTCACTGGCAGCAAAACGGTAGAACTGGGCAAAGGATTGATATGCTCCCACACAGAATGTGCCTAATGCCAATAGGTAAAGTGAACTATAGATAATACCAACCGCTGCAATAATTCCACCTGAAATACCTAAAAAAGCGCCACATAAAAAGCCATTGCGTCTACCTACTTTTGCCATCCACATGGAAGCAGGGAACATCATCATGGCTGTACCTAAAAACATCGAGGCAATTGGCAGGGTGGCAAGGGTAGGCGTATTGGCAATATTTGCACCTGCCAGTCCGCCAATCGTCATCACCATGACTGAAATGGTCTGGAATAAAGACTGTGAACTTGCCAGAATGAAAACCTGGCGGTGCATGGTATTTTGTAGCATAAAAGTGAAACCTGAATTTCTATAAGTAATTGATTAATGAGTGTTTTGAGGTAGCATTATTACCACCTGGAACCAGGCTTGAGCTGATTTCATTCGTACATAAGTCTATTGAGCCTATTCTGGTAAATAGATCGCTTAAACCTGCACTAATAGTGGCAATCTTGGCCCTTATCATGGCTTCTGTTCCATAAATTTTTGAGCAGATAAAAGATGTCCTGTCTTTACATAAAGGATTGCTCCTGCTGAACAAGCATGAAAGTTATGGCTGTTTTGAATCGGTAAACGAATCCATGAACCTGCAGGATAAGTTTCTCCATTTGCAAGCAATTCACCTTGTATCACCAGAAGTTCAATTCCGTTTGCACTGTGCTCAGCAAAACTCTGATGGGGTATTAGTTTTTCCACATAGGTTTGTTCGTCCTGAGAGTCATATAAAGGGCAAATCTTACGCTGATTAAGTATTTGCCAGTTTTCGGGCTCATGGGTATTAATACGCACCGACAGTACATCTTCTCTGGTCATTTGCATGAGCTTGACAAAAATCAGTGCGCCTTCTTCACTGGATGGAGTATGTTTTGATCCATCCGGATTCCGTAAATACCAGCCTGCTGGATAATGCTGGTTGCCATTTTCAGTAAATGTTCCAGAGAGCACTAAAATTTCTTCACCTAATGGATGTTGATGCTCTGGAAAAATGCTCTGCGGTGCATAACGAACCAGACTGGTGGCACGGGCTGTTTCACCACCTATTCTATCGAGCATAACTCGTTCAACTTCACCACCAGGAGATTTGACCCATTGATAATCGTTAGGTCTAACCATAGCTACTTGGGAAAAATCAGCGTTAATCCACATGCTTTGTCTCATCTATTCAAAAAGTCAAATATCCTGTTGATCTGATAAAGATTAATAGGAAGAGAAACTTAAAAATGTTAATACTGATTGTTACTATTTACGTCTTTTAACAGACGCGCTGAATAGGGTTAGGCCTGCTAGAACATTTAATATAATTGTGACCAATAGAGCTTCCTTATCCAGTTTTGTATTTAAAGGGCTTTGACCCATAAAGTGAAAAATTGATTCTATAAAGATGGTTCTATACAAACAAACCAGTTAATCTTATAGTAATTGATAGAAAATCTTTAGAATGAAAACTCCTGTATATCTCAACGCATTAAGAGCTTTTGAAGCCAGTGCCAGACATCAAAGTTTTTCCACGGCAGCTATTGAGCTGAATGTAACTCCTGCAGCCGTGGGACAACTGGTTAAAAGTCTGGAAGATTACCTAGGCATTACATTGTTTCAGCGGAGTACAGGGGGAAAAGCCCGCTTGGTGGTAACTGAAGCTGCATTAATGGCATTGCCCGATATTCGTGCCGGTTTTAATAGGCTATTACTTGGCCTGGAAAAACTACAGGCACAAACTTCAGCAGGTGTTTTAACTGTTGCGATCAGCCCGGCTTTTGCATCGAAATGGTTGCTGCCAAGAATTGATACTTTTCAGCAAGCTTATCCTGAAATTGATATTCGACTGGATACTAACTTGGAACCTGTAGATTTTGCTCAACATGGTATTGATATTGCCGTGCGATATGGACAGGGAAACTGGTCAGGATTAGTCGCGGAAAAACTCATGGATGAAGAGGTTTTTCCTGTTTGTTCACCAGGGTTTTATCAGAAATATCGACACCTGTTAAAATATGTAGAGAACTTATTAAACCTACCTTTAATTCATGACTTAACGCTGGATGTCCATACTGGCTTTACTACTTGGAATACATGGTTGAAGTACAATCAGGTGAGCAATGGCTTGGCCCAGCGAGGATTAAAAATTAATAATTCAGCTGCTGTACTACAGGCAGCAATTGATGGGCATGGGGTCGCATTGGCAAGAAGTGTTATGGTGGCAGATGATTTAAAAACAGGGCAGTTGATACGTTTATATCCAGATATGAAGTATTCATCGGCCTTGGCCTATTATATTGTTTATCGACAGGAATGTCAGAATAAGCCGAAATTCGTAGCCTTTAAAACATGGCTGATGGACGAGGTAAAGTTATAAACTAGATAATTTTTTGATATTGTTTTTAAATATAGATGTATCAGTATCTATTATTTAAATAAATTATGTATATCCAGTTTATTGGAATAATTGAAATATATAATTAAAGTGTCTTGCTATATTAATATTACTTAAAAATAATAGAATTTT
>ERZ501024.79-NODE-79-length-41053-cov-14.176667_pt1 | contig 41053 bp, 53 predicted proteins | sample MGYA00248893_ERZ501024 | MGnify/ENA primary metagenome ERZ501024 (study PRJEB25958, sample SAMN03398501) | human skin metagenome | study: EMG produced TPA metagenomics assembly of the Human Skin Microbiome Metagenome (human skin metagenome) data set. | reverse complement strand
ATAAGGTTTATCTGGACTACGTGTGGCTTAAAGATCTTAAAGCAGAAATCGAAGCGTGTATGCAGGAGGGTGCGGCATGAACACTACTCAGTCACACAGCTACATGTTCGAAATGACGCTTGAAATCGTGTTGTTTATTACGTTCCGGACAAAGAAAACCTATGTGCAGGATGTCTTGGATGATGTGGTTTCAGGCGCAACAGGTAGAACGGTTCAGCGGTATTTGTCATCACTTGAGAAGCTTGGATTTATTGAAGGTGATGGCAAGTGCCCGCAAGGATTCTTACCGACTGAAAAAACCAAACAGTTATTTGGAGCAAATCCATGAAAAAGACAAAGCAAAACCTGTATGCAGAGTGGGAAGTTATTTCAATGGCTGAGTGGCTTGAAGGTCTTGGTCGTAATCCTACAAATGACGAACTGATTGCAACGTACAAAGGGAATTTTTTTCCACTTTATCTAAACCGCCAGGTGGATAAGAAGCAGATCTGGACACTGACCATTCAAACCACATTGCAAGGTGATGATGGCTCTACTCATGAGTATGAAATGGAATGGTCTTTCAATAAACCAATGAGCATCAAGGAAGTGATCAATGGTGCCAAGCATATCAAGGTTGAAAGCGATGGCATCAAGACACGCTGGCAAGGCGTATCAAAGCAATGGCTTGATGCAGTGGATGAAGATTTAAAAGGGCTTACAGCTGTGAGTGCGTGGGCTACTGCAACGTGTGTGGGGATGGTTGAGCAGAGAAATCCAGCAGCGGTGCTGCTAGGCAAGATGATCAGTTGGGGAGCCACCGCATGACTAAGCATGACAACGTGAGCCTAGGGGGAATTATGAAAGCAACTGAGTTTGTGAAGAGGCACGGTTGGGAGTATGCAAAGGGGATAGTTGTTGCTTGTGAGTCTGGATTTCTGCCGAAAAATCAAAATTATACCGAGCTAAAACGCCTTGTTGAGAGTCATGAGCTTGTTGAAGCTTATGGTGGTTTAGCTGACTGCAAGAACCATATTGACTATATTTCAGATGACATGAAACAAGCCATCGCAGACGTGGAGGCATGCCAATGAGATCAGTTGAGGATATGGCGCAGGAATGTCTGCTTAAGCTCCTGCCGAGTTATACCGCCAATGAATTAAGCGCACCAGATCGAGAAGAGTTGGTCTACGTCTGTATTGAGTTAGCCAAAGAACTACAAACCGAACTCAACAAGCTCAACCGAGGCGTGCCAGATGCAATCCTCGAAGCTGAACGCCGGAAGTGCAGCCACATTTGGCGCGATGCAGCAGCAGACGGACCAGCACGGAATTGTTTGAACTGTGGTCAGACGGAAGTGGGGGAAGGGTGATGGAGAGATTGTCGAATAAAGATTTCATAGCAATCGGTTTTAAGGAGTTTTCTTATCACACTGTTGGAAATTCAGTGAGCTATAACTTAGGTAGAAGGCGTTACCTATCGGCTGTGTGTATTGGTCAAGGCAACGAAGCTCTTTTTCTTTGCGAGAAATCAGAAGTTGGTAACCACTACACGGATTTAGTTTGCATACATAACCGCGACTATGACGGTTTCATCACTTTGGAGAAAGTTAAGGCTCTGATTGGGTGGTTTGGTGATGATGTGGCGAGGTGAGTCATGAAGGCAATTAAGATTCCGTGTGAACATGATTTGCTTAACAGCGATCCTGAAGTTTGGGCAGATGCGGTTATGCGTTGCAAAGGTGGCAATCCGTACTGTGGTGCTGATGGGTATTGCCATGCAGGTGGAGAGTGTTTCGCAGATCAAAAGCTCACAAGGGAACAGGCTATTTTAGAAGTAGATCGTCTAGCTCAGGAGCTTTATGAGGCAAAGCGAGAGAATGATCTCTTGAGAGCTTTACCTTCAAAGCTTATTCGACAATTAGAGATTGCGCTAGAACACAACAAGAAAGCTGGCCAGTCACAACGAGTTTTCGCAATCAAATATTGTATTGCTGAGATTAATAAGAATTTGCGAGGTGCCAATGACTAACCTCCGCATCACCACAGCACAAGCGCGTAAAGCCGGACTAGGCCCTCGATTTGGTGTGAAAACCAAGTCGGGGAAAAAGAAATCTAATCCAGATCCAATGCCAAAGGTTCCGGCTCATCTGGTCGAAGGGAAAGGATTTGGTGTGATGAATGATGAGTTGCTCTGGTGTGAGGTTTTAATCACACCTCCTTCGGTGAATCACTATTGGATCCGTGGGGCCAACAAGACCAACCGATTAAGCAAGCGTGCAATCCACTTTATTGACGTTATGAAGCGTTTTATTGAGCCGGCAGGGTATCAGGGCAGAGTTCGCGTAAAGATCGAATACGCGCCACCTGATGCGAAAATACGTGACATCGATAACATCGTAAAACCATGCTTTGACGCTTTGTCGAAAGGTGGGTTGATTCTGGATGATTCCCAGGTGGATGAATTGCTTGTGAAGCGGTTGCCATCAGAAAAAGGCGGGAAGCTGATTATTCAAGTTGAAAAGTTGAAGGTATAAGGGGAACGGGATGAATGCGGCAGTGAAAACACAAGTAATGGATTGGGCAAAATATACAATTGATGGCTGGCTGGAGCAGTTCGGGGCTTGGTGTGAAACTGAGCGCATGAGAGGAGGAGACTATCCCGATGGTTTGCATATTAATCAGATTTACTGGTTGATGCGTGAAGCAGGCAAGGAAATGCCGAAGGGTAAGGCTTATATTCGTTGTGAGATTAGCGACTATGAGGCGGATCAGGTGCAGGCGTTGTTGAGGGGTATCTTTCAATCTGAGTCAGTGGACTTCACAGCCAAGTATGCGGTGATGTGTCTGGTGAAGCACAAGGTGGAGAATCGTAGCCATAAGGCAGTAGGCGCGCTAACTAATCAAGGGGAGACTCAGGCTCGAATGATGATTAATTGCGGCCGTCATTTTATTCATGCTCGTGATAATCGACTAAAAATTGGCTAGATATTGACACGCGCGTGTGAAAACGGTATTTTCTGTTATAGTGACCGAAGTTATGGTAATCCACTAAGTATTTAAAGAGCTCGCTATTTTAGTGGGCTTTTTTCGTTTCTACGGAGTGATAAAATGGCCTGGCTTTCAAATCGGCATGCACCAACCAAACCCAATCAATTATGTACTCTAGCAATCAAGGTAGATGACGAATCAATTGATTATCTCCCTGCAATTTGGGATATATGCGATAGTGAAGATAAATACTTTACTTTAACTGTGGACCGGCCTGATCTGGGTGATGTAATTCGATTAAGTCAGGTCGAAGCCTATATGACTTATCAGCCCTTAACTGCTGAAGATAAGAAGAAGTTTTAAGAGCTTTCGCTACGTTTCCTTTGTTTAAATTAACATCAAAATTAATACGTCAATGAGGAAACCACAAGAAGCGTGAAGGTTGGGATGGTTAGGAAGTGTGGGAAATGCCAATCAGATAGCTAAAAACTATATTTGTCGGATAAACTTCTCAGTCTATTCCATTTAAAGAAATTTTGATGTAAATATGCCGGTTCAAATTCGCAGAAAGCGAATTTTCTCCTGGTGAAGTAAATGAATGAAAATTTAGGCGTAGTTATTTTTTATGCACTGTGCATTCTTGGAGTTGCCATTGAATTGGTTGGCCTACTCAATAGAGATGTAATATTTATGATTATTGGGGCTGCATTTTTAATTAGTGCATTTCTGGTTAAGGCAGAATTTAAGCTGCATATTGTTTTCTGGAAATAGACTAAATAGCGCTCTTTTTGTTTGAATTAAGCCCTCTTCGGAGGGTTTATTTTTGGGTGATCAATATGTCATGCAAAGGCTGTGAGGCTCGACGCGAATGGATCAGGAAGCAAGTAGATGAAGCCAAAAGACGAACCAAAGTATTGCTGCAACGACTTGCTGCTAAAGATTCTGGAGCAGAACAATCAGTTGCTAATGAATCAAAACAAACTAACAAAGCAAAACAATCAGCTCATTCAGATCAATTATGAACAGGGTGCTCAGATCAATGAGTTGTTAATGCGGCTTGAAGATGAAGAAGAGCCGAAGTCATCAGGTTATTTGGATGGGTAGATATGAAACTACAGCAGCTCAAGCCGAGACTACAGACATCGAAGGAACCGAGACCAACCAAGGTTAATTGGGGTAGTGGTCGTGGTGGCAGACCTTGGCGCAGACTCAAGCAGAAGATTCATTTGCGTGATGGTTGGACATGCTGTTCATGTGGTCGTGTAACGCATGAGCTTGAGTTGGACCATATCGTTAATGTGGCTCAAGGTGGTACGGATGATGAAGCTAACCTGCAGTCGTTATGTGTGCCGTGTCATAAGAAGAAGACGAGTAAGGAGAGTCGGGTATGAATGGAATTACTAATCTTCCAGATGATGCTACTCACAAGGTGGTTTGGGGTGAGCTGGCTGTCTTATTCAAGCGTTCTAATGGTGCTTGGTACACTTGGGTTGGAGGCGACTGGCATGAGGCATGGGAATTTAAGTTCTGGTGGTGTTTTGGCTGGAAGATGCAGACTAGAATCAGTTCTATTACACATAAAATGATCCCTATAAAACGCATAAAAGATGACGCAGGAAACCCCGGTAGGCAGGGGGGAGTAAAATCCTTCAAAATCAGTTGGTAGCGGACACCACCGCCCATCCCATTTATAAAAAAATTTCCGGTTTTAACGCCTTGTTATGGTGAGGTTTCATGTTATGGCACTTACAGATCGAAAACTTGCCTTCGTGGAAGCAATTCAACAAGGTAAAAATCAAACAGACGCAGCAATACAGGCAGGTTATTCAGAACACACAGCTCAAGTGCAAGGTTCGCGATTGATGAACGACCCAGATGTTATGCAGGCGCTTGCTGGCGAGGTTGGTGATGGTGAAATCAACATCCCTGAAACTTCTGACCCATTAGAGTTTTTACAGACTGTCTGGAATACTAATGGACTCGAAGTAAAAGATCGGATTGCAGCAGCACGAGCCGCACTACCTTACAAACATCAACGCCTTGGTGAGACTGGTAAGAAACAGGCTAAAGAAGAGAATGCTAAAAATGCCACTCAAGGTGGTGGGAAGTTCGGAACACTGGGGTCGCAGATGAAACCGAGTTAAAAATTTATTAACCAGAAGCCTGCATTACGCAGGCTTTTTTATTGCAAGTAGAAACAGGAGAAACAGAAATGTTTACAGTAAAACTTATCCAAAATGGCGTTACTTCGGTAACTGAATTAAAAGACATTGTGATTGCTCGACAAGGATCGGAATCATGGGATGAAGATTGGGCTATGGCTAAAGCACATAATAGTGAGTCACCTGATCTTATTGAGTGCTACTGCACACCCGATTCACAAGACAATAAGTTGATGAATGAATACACCAATGTTGTTGAACGCGAAGGTGTGAATGGTATTGCAAAAGAACAATGCATTGGCATTCTTTGTTTAAACGAAACTTGCCAGATCGCTCCCGCTATTCCAGAGAAAGGTAGTGATGGTTTTGGTTTTGCCAAGTTGTTTTTATATAAAGGCGATCAGCTGTATGTAACCAATCGATATGGTGCAACTGTAGAGATTGTTAAATAGCTGCAAGGTAAATGTCGTCTTATGGCCCATCGATTTGATGGGCTTTTATATCTATACGAGAGCCAACTAGTGCCTACAGTGTTGCGCAGCACGAGGGATGGACACACCCTGTTGGCTCTCATATAGGTTTGAATTAAAGGGTACTAATTATGGGTTGGTTATCATTTAAAAGACAGGACAATGGAAATTACCTATTTAAGGAAGGTGATCTCTCTATTGAATATGACGAAAGTGGTTTGCTTAAGGTTTATCAAAAAGACAAGGTGGTTCATACCAAGCAATTTCCTTCAGCAACAAAAGCTATGATGGGTGTAGAGCCAATCTACAACAAATACAAGGCTTAAAAATCTATGTCAGCAATACTCCCAGACTGGACAACAGCGTGCCCAGATTGGGAGGAACGCATTGTCGCCAAACAATCTCTCATGCCGTGTAAGCCGCTATTTCCTGATGTGGCGGATATTGCACTAAGAATATTTAATGAGTTAATCCTGGTTGATGTGATGGATAGCCCGAAAATGGGTGAAGTTACATTGCCTTGGGTGCTTGAATTCGTTGCAGCAATCTTTGGTTCATACAATCCTGAGACCAAGCGCAGACTGATTCGTGAATTCTTCTTACTGATTTCAAAGAAAAACACCAAGTCTACGATTGCAGCCGGAATCATGATGACTGCATTGATTCTGAATGACCGGAAATCAGCAGAACTCATTATTATCGCGCCAACAAAAGAAGTAGCAGATAACTCGTTTAATCCGATCCGGGACTTTATTCGGGCCGATGAAGAACTGTCCGAGATGATCAATATCTCTGAGCACACTAAAACAGTAACTCATTTGGGTACTGGTGCAACACTGAAAGTGATTGCTGCAGAAAGTAATGCTGCTGCCGGCAAAAAGGCTTCAATTATTCTGATCGATGAAGTCTGGCTCTTTGGTAAACGAGCTAATGCTGAATCAATGTTTCGTGAAGCAAAGGGTGGTCTGGCATCACGTCCCGAAGGGTGTGTGATCTATCTGTCTACGATGTCAGATGAAGTGCCTTGTGGCGTGTTTAAGCAGCTTCTGGATTATGCCCGAGATATTCGGGATGGCATCAAAGTTAATCCGCAATTCTTGCCACTAATTTATGAATTTCCTAAGTGGATGCTGGAAGCAGGCGAACACTTAAAACCTGAAAACTTCTACATCACTAACCCGAATCTGGGTGCATCGGTTGATGTGGATTATCTGATTAATGAATTTGAGAAGGTTCGGGATGCAGGCGAAGAATCGCTAAGAGACTTTCTGGCTAAACACTTAAACGTCGAAATTGGCATGAACCTGCGGGCTAACCGCTGGGCCGGTGCTGAATACTGGCTGAAACAAAAACACGTTTTCACACTCGACGACATTATTGAAAAGTCAGACGTAATCACGATGGGGATTGATGGTGGCGGTCTGGATGACTTGCTTGGGTTTGCAGTGCTGGGCCGACATGCGAAAAGTCGTAAATGGTGGCTTTGGAATCATGCATGGGCCAATAAAATTGCAGTCGAAAGGCGTAAAGAAAATGCGCCTAAATATGCTGACTATGAGAAGGAAAAAAGCCTGACCATTGTTGAGCGTATTGGCGATGACCTTCATCAGTTGGGATTGATAGCTAAGAAAGTCTTTGACTCTGGAAAGCTGGATAGAATTGGCTTGGATAAGATGGGAATGGGCGGTCTTGTTGATGGGCTGCTTGCTGCTGGAATACCAGAAGATAACCTTATCGCAGTACCGCAGGGCCATCATCTTATGGGCTACATTCTTACAGCAGAGCGCAAACTGGCCGAAGGCAATCTGTACCATGCAGGGCAAGGCCTGATGACATGGTGTGTAGGGAATGCGCGTATCGTGATGATTGGTAATAGTATGCGGATTACTAAACAGGAATCAGGTGTTGGGAAAATTGACCCCCTGATTGCTACATTTAATGCTATTGCACTTATGAGCATGAATCCTGAGCCGGCCCAAAAAGATTACAACGTCTACTTTATTTAACTAAACCGTATTAACCAAAGCTCGCATTAAGCGGGCTTTTTCTATTGGGGTGTCCAATGAAAAAAGCTTACAGCCTGCTACAGGTCAAATCGTTTGATGCTGAGCAGCGAATTATTAAGGGAATTGCTTCAACACCAAGCCCCGACCGAGCAGATGACATTGTTGATCCGCAAGGTGCCAAGTTTGCGCTTCCTATTCCATTTCTTTGGCAGCACATGCACTCACAGCCTATTGGTGAAGTTACCGAGGCAGTTGTGACCGATAAAGGCATCGAGGTGACTGTTCAGATTGCCAAGATTGAAGAAGAAGGAAAATTAAAGGACCGCATTGATGAGGCTTGGCAGTCCATTAAGTCAGGTCTGGTCAAAGGTCTATCTATTGGCTTTCGTGGCCTCACAGTTGAAGACATTCCGCGTTCATGGGGTCTGCATTTTAAAGAGTGGGAGTGGTTTGAATTATCAGCCGTAACTATCCCAGCAAATGCAGAAGCATCCATCACAGAAGTTAAATCGATTTCTAAATCTTTCGAGCAGCAAGAAAAATCCGCGATTGGTGACGAGCCGCAAAAACCGAAAGTAGAAAAAACCCCTGCTGGCGATTCGGCAGAACAAAAACACGTAATAGTCAAATTGAATTGCCCAACAAAGGGTGGAGTGAAATTATGAATAAATATCTAAAACAGCTGCTTGATGCTCTTGCTGCAAAGAATGCTGAAAAGCAAGGCATCGTAACCAAAGCACTTGATGGTGGTCAAACGCCAAACGAAGATGAAGAAAAGCAGATTGATGCAATTGATGCTGAAATCGCTACTATTCAGAAAAACATTGACCGTGTTAAAGACATGATCAAACAGGCAGAAGATGCTGCAAAAAATGCAACTCCTGCTGCTGGCCAAACCGCTGCACAAGCAAAAGCCTCAGCTGAAGGCAATCCGAACCCTGAAGGCAACGACTCTAAAATTGAAATCGTGCCTTTAGCTAAAGGTATTGGCTTTGCTCAATATGCCCGAGCGAAACTTGCAGCCGCACTTGAGGCCAAAAAAGGCCACTACATCACACCAGTAGACATGGCAAAACAACTTGGCTTTGGTGACGAGGTTCAGGACCTTGTGACAAAAGCAACTTTGGGTACCACTACAGACTCAGGATTTGCGGCATCACTGGTCACTGAAAACCGCTTAGTTGGTGAGTTTGTTGACATGCTTCGTGCTGCAACCGTATTTGACCAACTTACAGGTTTCCGTAATGTGCCTTTTAACTCCAAAATCCCTAGCCAGTTAACCGGCGGTCAAGCGCAATGGGTGGGTGAAGGCGCACCAAAGCCATTAACAAACCCAACCTATGGTGAAGTGGAAATCAAAGAGCATAAGCTTGCTGCTATCACGGTCTACACTCAGGAGCTAATGCGACGCTCTGATCCAGCCGTAGACATCTTGGTTCGTGATGACTTAATTGAAGCATCAAAAACTTTAATTGATAACACATTCCTTGATGCCGGTGCTGCCACCGCGGTTCGTCCTGCGGGTCTACTGAATGGCATTACTGCTACTGCCAACACTGGCACCACAGCAGAAAACTATGAAGCCGACCTACTGGCCTTAGTGAATAGCTTTGTTACCGCAAACCTCTCGCTGGATGGTGCGTACTTCATTATGTCTGAAACGCGCGCTGCTCAGATCAGCTTACTTCGTGATGCTTTGGGCCGTAGCTATTTTGAAGGCATGGCACTTCGTGGTACTCGCACCTTGATGGGTATTCCAGTTATCACCTCTCAGACTGTCGGCAACAAGATTATTCTTGTGAAGACTTCTGAGATTCTGCTTGCTCAGGATGGTGGGGTGGATGTGTCTTACTCTGATCAAGCGACTCTGGTTGATGGTGGTACGACTCATCACTTGTGGCAAGAAAACAAATTTGCGGTACGTGTTGAGAAATTCATCACTTGGGCAAAACGTCGCCCAATCGCAGCGGCATTCCTAGATTACACACCATAATCTAAATTGAATGCTTCAAAAACAGCTCCTTAACCGGGGCTGTTTTTATATCTAAGCATCACAATTGTTTAGCTATAGGAACAGTCTATGAAGATTAAATATTTAAAGATAACCCACGACTCTAATGTTGGGGATGTGAAAGAGGTTCCTGACTTTCAGGCAAATGTTCTGCTCAAGATTGGAGTAGCTGAAGCATATAAAGAGCCTAAAAAGGCTGCTCCAAAAGCGAAAAAAGAAGATAAAACTCAAGAATAGGATGTAAAGAATGGGCTTTTTCGGAAATTTATTTGGTAAAAAGAAATCTCTCCAAGGAGTCCATTCAAACCAAGGTTGGACTTCTTTGTTTGTGCATGAGCCATATGCAGGGGCTTGGCAGAAAAACGATGAGCTGACTCGGGAGGATTTGGCGGCACATCATGCGGTATTTAGCTGTGTTTCTCTAATTTCTCAAGATATTGGCAAAATGCCGATTATCTTAAGAAAAAAACAGAAAGGTGTTTGGATTGATCAGGAAATACCAGGGCGTTTTAATGTTCTAAAGAAACCAAATCACTATCAGACATGGCAGCAATTCAGCGAGCAATGGACTACCTCCTTATTGCTTCGGGGTAATACCTATGCTTTTAAAGTCCGGGATATTTTTAATGGCCGTGTAGTGGGCTTAAAGGTGTTAAATCCTGACTTAGTAAAACCATTAGTTAGTGATTCTGGTGATGTGTTTTATCAGCTTAATGATGATCGACTTAATCAGACTTCTTATGAAGTGGTGCCAGCATCTGAGATCATTCATGACCGTATAAACTGTTTCTATCACCCTCTTGTGGGCTTATCACCAATTACAGCCTGTGCGGTGGCGGCAGGGCATGGTTTAGAGATTCAGCAAAGCCAACGCCGACACTTTAGAAATAACAGCCGTCCTGGAGGGATTCTTACAGCTCCGGGACCTATAGACCCTGAAAAAGCAAAATCCATTAAGGCACAGTGGAATGAAAACTACGGTGGTGCAAATGCAGGGTGTACAGCAGTGGTAGGAGATGGCTTGAAGTTTGAGGCTATTGCTATATCTGCTGCTGACTCGCAACTTATTGAACAGATGCGGATGACCAATGAAGTGATCTGTGCCGTTTTCCATGTACCACAGTTTAAATTGGGTATTGGCACCATTCCAGCGGGACAGAAAGTTTCAGATTTAAACGAAATTTACTACTCGGATTGCCTGCAAAGTTTGATTGAGGCTCGCGAAAACTTACTCGATGAAGGCTTGGGCCTAAAGACCTCAAATTTAGAAGCCTTTCTCGATCTGGATACTTTAATTCGCATGGATTCAGTATCTCAGATGCAGCGACTTAAAGAAGGTGTTGGTGCAGCAATCATGACACCCAATGAAGCGCGTCAAAAGCTTGGTTTAGAGCCCCTTGAAGGTGGCGACACAGTTTACATGCAGCAGCAGAACTATTCGCTTGAAGCATTGTCTAAACGCGACCAGATGGATGATCCTTTTGGGAAATCTGCTCCAAATACGCCTCAAAATACCGAAAATTCAGACCAAAAAGGCCAGTATCAAGGCATTTTCAAGGCTGAAAATCAGTATAAATCAGGTCAGTTTGTGACGCATAAAGGCTCGCTATGGCACTGTGAAAAAGACCATTCAGGCGAATTTAGCCATGAAAACTTCAAATTAGCGCAGAAGAAATGGGGTGAAGAATGAGTATTGTGAGTCTTGAGACCCTAAAGGAACATTTGCGCTATGACGATGATTCAAATGATTTAATGCTTCAGGGATATTTAGATGCAGCTGACTCGGTGGTGCTGAATTACATCACTGATGAGTTTGAGCCTGATTACCCTAAAGCAATTCATCAGGCGATTTTGCTGCTGTGTGGATATTGGGACCAGTATCGCAATGCTGAGCAGGAAATGCCGGTAAATGGCAACTTTCTGCCGATGCCGGTACAAAGCCTGCTTTATCCGTATCGTAAGCCTACAGCGATTTGAGGTGGTTATGATTACAGCTCAAGAAGCACTACAGCAAAGCTTAACAGGCGACCCCCAAAGAATGCTTTTAATTGCTGAATCCAAAATTAAGGAAGCAGTTAGTAAAAAGCAGTCATCGTGCACTATTGAATATAGTCGTTATCTATATAGCGATTTAGACATTCGAGTTTTATACAGAACTCTACAAGGGCTTGGTTATTTTTGCTATCCAGAGTTTATGTGCAGCGGAAACAATCATAAGTTAGAAGTGAGGTGCTGACGTATGTGTTGCAAATGCTATTGTGATTGTAAATACAATAAAAGCCCTAGATATCGGCCTGTTAACTCTAATTATGATATTCCACCTCCACCACTACCGCCACCGCCAACCTCTTTATCAGACGGTGGGTGGATTCCAAAGCGCCCAGTCTATCCAGATCCTGTGGAGATTAAGAAATGAGTCAACGTGCCGGCGAGCTCTGCCATCGTGTAACGATTCAGCATAAAACCACGGTCTATGATGAATACAACTATGAAACTGAAGCCTGGGCTGAATACAAAAAGCTTTGGAGTAAATTGGAGTTTCTTTCAGTAAAAGATTCGATAAACGCCAAAGCTGCCGGATCAGAAACCACAGCCCGATTAAAACTACGTAAACGTGATGATGTTAACTCGGGTATGCGTGTTTTATTTGATGGCCAGACCTTCCAGATCGTTTCACCGCCTAAACCAGACAATGAAAACGGTCGTATTTATATGACGTTGGAGTTGTCTTTAGTGGGGTGAGGCTCTATTATTTAGGCACAGACTTAAATAAGCAAAATTATGAAAGCGCTCATGTTTTATGTAGCAATGTTCAGTATTCTTTATCTGATGTGTCTATTTACTTTGCTTGTTGCCGGTGCATCATTTGAAGATATTAAAACTATCTCTCTTGGGTTTTTGGTGAGTGTGTTGGTTTGTTATCCCTTTTTCCTGAAAGTTAAAAAAATATTGTAATTATCCCAATTCTAAAGCCCGCCTAGTGCGGGTTTTTTAATGCGAGGCATTTATGTCAGTGGAATTTAATATTGAGGGCTTGGATGAAGTACAGGAAAAGTTTAAAAGACTCGGCAATCCTCGCTTGATGAAGAATGCTGCAAGGCGCTCAATGCGTAAGGCCATGGCAATTGTTCGTGATGCAGCTCGGAATAATGCAAAAGGGATTGATGATCCCGAGACAGCTGAAAAGATCTGGAAAAATATTGCGATTGCTGCTGGTAAAACACGAAATCCAAATGAAGTAGTGATGCGTGTCGGTGTGCGTGGTGGTGCCTCATTCTCTAATCCGAATCCACCCAGCACAAGCGGTGGGGACACCCGCCATTGGCGCTGGATAGAGTTTGGCTCAGTACACAATCCTCCGGTGCCATTCATGCGCCCAGCACTGCAAAATAACATTCAGGCAGTTATGAGCAGTTTTGCTCACAACTTTAATGCTGAAATCGATAAGGAACTCGCCAAGTTATGAATATTTTACCCGTAGTTCCGACGCTGAAAGCCAGTCCAGAAGTTACAGCATTGCTTGGTACCAGTCCTTTAAAAGTCTGGGAGGATATTGCGCCAAGTGGTACGGCATATCCTTATGCGGTCTGGTCAGTGGTCACTGGTGATCCACAGAACAATTTAGACTGCCCGGCCAATACTGATCATGTGTCATTCCAGATTGTGGTTTACGACACTCAGCAGAAAAGAGCGTCAGATATTCGGTCTGCAATACGAAAGGCCTTAGAGCCGCATTGCTATGTCACTAACATTCACCCGAACCACTTTGAGCGCATTGCTGACACCAATATTTTTGGGCGTGGCTTTGATGCGAATTGGTTTTTAGATAGATAAATAATTTTTTAACCAAGCGTCCATATGGGCGCTTTTTTTATGCCTAAAATTGAGGAGTAGCTACTCATGGCAACAACAAAAGGTGTTTTATCGCAAGGTACCCATGTATGGATTCTGCATGGCGCGGTACCAGTGCTTACTCGAATTCTATGTGTTAAGTCTATCGGCTGGGGTGATGATTCAACTACAGATATTGATAATACTTGCCTCGATGAAACAGATGTAAAAACTTCTGAAAATGGGCTGGCAACGCCCGGCGAGGGAAACTTCGTAATTAATACTGACCCCAAAAATGCAACACACATGACTCTTTTGCAGGCTGCTACAAATAAAGAAGTAGTCGGCGTTTATGTTGGCTGGTCGGATGGAACTTCTGCTCCAACTCTTTCTAATGGTGAGGTTGTATTGCCGGAAGATCGCACATGGTCTTACGCAACAGCGCAGCTTCGTAAAAATTCAGCTGTATTTGATCCTGACGCATTGGTAAACCATACGGTTCCATTCAAACGCCAGACTGAAGTAATAGACGCATTTAAAACGGTGGTCCCATAATGAAGAAACTGGATATTAAAGGTCTTAAAAAGGTGGCGCTTGAACAAAGCCCGCCTGTTGAGAAGACAATTAAATTTAATATTGGTGGCGAAGAGTATGAAGGTCAGGTGTGGGTTCGGCCTTTGAGCTTTAAAGATCAGAGTGAAATCTCTAAGGCTTACCAGTGGAACTTCAATGAAGACGACCCAGCTAAATCAGAAATTAAGTCTATTGATACTCGCCGGTTACAGGCAGCTCAGATTTTGGGAAGTATTTGTGAAGATGCAAAAGGAACAGCATTCTTTAGCACAGTTGATGAAGTGTTGGACTCCAATCCCTCATTAATTGGCGCAATGTATGAAGCTGCCAATGATGTAAATAATTTTTTGGGAAAGTCACAGAAGATGAGTTTAACGAAAACGAATTCTGGTGCGAGCTCGTCCTCAACGGAGTCGGCGGAAAAACGATCCAAGAAGCAAAGCAAAACATTGTCGGCAGAGAGCCAGCAATCTGGCGAGACTACCGAAGAAAACGCGGAAGTCTTAACATCGGCAGAAGAGTAGAACAGGCAATTGGCAGCCTGCACGAAACCTATCTAAACGGAAAGCTTAAAGAAGAAGATCGATTAGATAACCAATTCTTTATGCCACATGAAGATGTGCCAAAACCACTCACCTTTGAAGAAGAGCGCATGTTAGCCATTAAGAAGAAATCAGGTTAGCTTGGTTTCTTTTTTGAATTATCCTTAGTATTTTGTTCTAAGGGTCAGGCGAGAACTGAATATGAACAAATGTATCTTAGGATTAATATGTATTTCTGGTTTGGCTACAGCTGGAGAGGTGCATATTTATAAAGACTCGGATAGATCTATAATTTTAAGTGGAAGAGAGTCGAATAAAACTGACTATCAAAAAGTAAAGACAATTAAATATAAAGATGCTTTAAGCCGCGCATGGAAGCCTTATTGCAGTAAAGATGCTTTTACTGGCTCAAAAAAGTGCAGCATGAATTACCAAGACGTACAAGTAAGCCTAATAGATGGTAAGTATGGTGTGTATATCGGCCGTAATCATTTTCCGCGCACACAGAGCGCTATACGAGTTGATGGTAGTGTACCTATTTATGGATATGAAGGCATAAGTAAAAGCCCGAAAGTAGCCATAGAGCAAATGAAAAAAGGAAAGACGGCATATACTCGCTATCAGGAATGGCCTTATAAATACAATCAAGATGGCGAAGCTGATCTGACTGGTTTTGCTGAAAGTTTTAATAAAATGCTGGAGCAATATAAAGCACTCTAGCTAATAGTTTTCAAGAAAAGCACTCAAATGAGTGCTTTTTTATTGCCCGGAGTTTTTGTATGAGCGCAAAGTTAGGAACACTAACGCTTGATCTGGTAGCCAAAATTGGTGGCTATGTCGAGCCTATTAAGCAGGCAGAAAAGCAGACTGCTGCTAGCTTTGCTAAAATGAAAGACTCAGTAAGTAAGTATGGCCCAATTGTGGCAGGAATGGCTGCAACAGCAGGCGGTGCCTTGCTTGCAATGGCAACTCAATATACACAAGCAGCAATTGAAATTGAAAGGTTTGCCTTCTTGTCAAATGCTTCTACTACCGAATTCCAGAAAATGGCGATAGGCGCCGAAACGGTAGGAATTAGTGCGGAAAAGCTTTCAGACCAGATGAAAGACTTCAATGAAAAATTGGGGGAGTTTGTCACAATAGGTTCTGGCGGTGCTGTAGACTTTTTTGAACAGATTGCCACTCAAACTGAGGGCGGTGCTGTTGGCGCTCGTAAATTAGCCATAGAAATGCAACGTCTCTCAGGCCCACAAGCACTGCAACTCTACGTTGATAAAATGGAAGAAGCTGGAGTTACTCAGCAACAGATGTCTTTCTATTTGGAGTCAATGGCGAGCGATACCACAGCCCTAATCCCCCTCCTTCGGAATGGTGGCGAAGGCTTCAAACTCTGGGCTGATGCTGCTGAACGTGCTGGCGCTGTTATGGATGAAGAGGCTATTGCCAAAGCCAAAGAGTTAAAAGGTCAGACTCATCTTTTAAACCTTCAAATGACTGGCTTTAAAAATAATCTTCTTAGCGAAGTAGTGCCTGCCTTAGTTGATATTTCAGATGCATTTAGTTCCGGGAATAAAGAAGCTCGCGGCATGGCCGAAGGTGGCATGGTCTTAGCCAATGTACTTAAAGGTGTTGCAATAGTTGGGGCTGGAGTCTATGCAGTAATCAATACTATTGCCAACTCTATAGCTGGTGTAGCTGCTTCGGCGATAAATGCAAAGAAATCAATGGAAATTGGCGATTCCTCTTTGCTATATGGTAATGCCAAGAAACTTTTAATTGGCGGCATTTCTTTTTTTGCTGACTTTAAGCGAGAAAGTGGTGGAATCAATCAGGCCATGCAATCTAACCAGGCCGTCGCTGACAATTTAGTTAAAACAATTGATGGGGTGTTAGATAGTGCATTAAGTGATGCTGCAGCTGCAATGGGTAAATACCAAGCTGCAACTGATGGGTCTACTGCCGGATCTCAAGCTTGGGTTGATAAACAGAATAAAGCTGAGAAAGCAGCACGCAAGAATAATGACGCTTTAAAAGAGCAGCAAAGGCTTCTTCAGGAGCAAGCTCAGTTAAGAGATCAGATCTCTTATGACTTTTCACCAAAATTAACCCAGATTGATACTGATCTTCAAAGGCAGTTGACTGAAATAAGAAAGGCAAATTTTGGTGCTGAGCAGACTGATTACATTGCAAAAGCACAAGCAAGAGCTGATCTTGAAAAAGAAATTTATCTAAGAAAGTTAACCGAGGAGCTTAACTCGCATATCTGGACCGAGCAGAAAAAACTGCAATACAGTTATGAAACTCAGGAAATGATTGCGGCTGAAAGTATAGAATTAACCGCTGACTTAAAACAACTAAAGATTGATGCCCTAAAGGAACAGTTTCAAGAAGAGCTTTTTTACATCAAGCTGGCAAATGAGCGCAGATTGCTAGATGCTCAGTCCACCTATAAGTCTGAAGCTGAAATTATGCAGTGGCGTTACAATCTTGAGCGCATGGAACTAGAGAAAATTAAAGATCAACAGCTTCAAAAAGATTTAATTAATGCTTCTTATATGTCCCAAGACCGCGAAACAGACTCGGCTCGTTACGCAGCATGGGGTAATTATCGCGATGCAATTGGCATTGACATGTCTGCTGAGGATGACCGCTCTCGGCGTGAAGAGGCCATTACAGAAGCACTTGAGTGGGAGTTGATCACTAGGGAAGAATATCAGCAAAAAATGTTTGAATCTGAAGCTGAGTATATGAATGCTCGGGCTCAGTTGCAGCTTAATGGATGGGAGTCTATAGCTTCTGGAACAGCAAGCATAATGGCTGATATGTTTGGTAAACAGTCTGCTGCATACAAAATTATGTTTGCAGTTGAGAAAGGCTTTGCAATAGCACAGTCAGCTCTTGCAATTCAGCAAAGCGTTGCAAAAGCAATGGCTTTGGGGTTTCCTCAGAATATCCCGGTAATTGGTCAAGCTGTAATGCAGGGTGCCCAAATAATTTCAACGATTAAATCTGTTCAATTGGCTGGGCAGGCTCACGATGGTCTGGAGTATGTGCCGCGCGAAGGTACTTATCTGCTAGACAAGGGTGAGCGTGTTGTGACTTCCGATACTTCTGCAAAGCTTGACCGCACTCTGGATAAAGTGCAACAAACTGGTACTTCTGGCGATGTGATTATTAATAATTACACTTCAGCAGAAGTCTCCGCATCAACCGGTAGTAGTGGCGAACTCATCCTGACTATCAAAGAGACCATTGATCAGTACGTTCCTGCTCAGTTCAGCAATCCTAATAGCCGTCTAAGCAAGTCAGTAACCAATAACTTTAATACGCAACGCAATCGAAAGTGAGTTAGTTAGCTATGGATAAATTTATGCTTTGCCCATTGTTAGCGGGCTATTCGTTTGCACCCGGGCAAAATATTCTTGAGCAGCAGTTGGCTGGTGGAATGCCCCGGCAGCGTCGAAACTTTATTGGTTCTGTGGGCGTGGTGAGTGTGTCGGTCTTTTGCCGGAATGAACTGGAGATTGAATATTTCTGGGCATTCTGGCGCAAGAAAGACCGCAATCCGCAGCCATGGCTTTGGGCATTAAAAACTGACAGTTACAAAATGGAAGAGCATGAGTGCCGGTTTATGCTGGGCCAGACTCCGCAAGAATCTGAACGGCAAGGCAATAAGATCAAGTATTCATTTCAGGTCTGGGTTAAACCGTTGAACCGTTCTGCTTCTTATGACGATGATGTGGTGGATGCATGGCAACTTGGCATTAATCCTGATGTATCTAACGCATTAGAGGTTCTGGTCAATGTGACGCTTCCTAACGCCCTGGAGAATGTCTGATGGATTTAACTGAATATCATCTTGATTCCAGCCCGTCTGTTATATTGCTTGAATGCATCGAGATTAAGCACAGCTTGTGGCCTGCGCCACTGCGCTACGTGACCAATCATAGCGATGGTGTGACCGTCAAGCACGAGAATGGCGAAACAGCGGTATATGAATATATGCCGCTGCAAATTCGCCGGGGCAATACAGCTGACAACTTAGACCAGACTCTTAGCATTACTGTCGGTGATCTGGGCAAAGTGGTGCCAAAGTTGCTCAAAATCATTCGTGATGCGGATAGTGAAGAGCGGCCACAGGTTACTTATCGCTGTTATTCATCTTCAAATCTAGATATGCCGATTGACCGGCAGTCTGGACTTGAAGTTGAGGGCATGAGTCGCGACCCTCAAGCAACCACGTTTGATGCAGCAGCACAACGGCTGAATAGCGTTGGGACAGGTCGGCTTTATACCGTAGATGAATTCCCTGGACTAAAAGGATTCTTCTGATGAAAAGTATTGATCCATTGCTCGACCGGCACTATGACCCTGAGCGTTACCACTGCGTTCACTTTCTGATTGAAGCGGCACAGTACCTTTTTGATCAGGACTATTCGCAAAGCTTTGTCGGGCTTACATCGTCATTACATGAAACGCTACATACCTCACGGCATACCACGATTCATAACCGGAAGCTCACAGAGCCAATCAACGGCACCATTGTCCTGATGACTAACATTAATCAAAGCTCGCATGTCGGGCTTTTTTATTGTGATCGGGTTTTGCATTTAACGGAATTGGGTGTGCACTTCCTGCCACTCAGATCGCTTGAGAAAGTTTATAAACGGATTCGATACTATGAGCCGATTACGCATCATAACCAACCCTGTTGATGCTAAAGAAGGCATCTTGCATGTACGCACTGATAAGGTTTTAGAAACCTTTACACAGGTTAAAAATAAACATCCGCATGCCAGAATTTATATACAACCCGCCTGTGTACAAAACGACGTTACACCAACAAATAAAGTCGATGAAGCATCGTTGCACATGCTGGCGAAGAACAATGACTTTGATATTGTTTGTCAGGCTGGGGAAGCCGCAACGATTATTGCTGTCGTATCACTAGTTGTATCGCTGGCAATGACTGTATATACCTTGCTGACGATGCCGAAAAACAAGGATTCAGAACAGGGGTCAAGCAATAACAACCTGTCGAATCCGCAGAACCAGCAGCGGATCGGCTCACGTATTCCGGATATTTTTGGAACTGTAAAAGCGGTTCCCGATCTGATTGCACCTGGTGTAAATGTTTACGAGAACAACAAACAGGTTGAAGAGCAGTTGATGTGCTTGGGGCGTGGTTATTATTCCGTTTCAGACATTCGCGATGGTGATACGCCTTTTGATTCAATTGAAGGTGCTTCAATCTCGATTTATGATCCGGGCGTAAATATCGTAAATGGGGTGCCGCACACTCAAATTGGGGACAACTTCAATTACGCACCGTTCATCGCCAAGCCTTCGAAGTCTATTAATGATCAGTTGCTTGCCGTTCCGAATGAGCTGGCAATCAGCAGCACAGATTTATATTTTCAATACCCTAACCTAATCAAATCTAAAACCGGAAATGTACCGGGAGGGCTTGCTGCAAATGATCAGTTGCTGTTACGGGGCGGGATCTTCAACATTAGTGATCAACAGATTTCAGGCGCTACTCTTGTAAGGCCGAGTGGAACAATTGAGATTAACTCAACGCAGGAACTCATTAATTATAGCGCACTGAACCGAATCAAAATTGAGTCATTGCTTGTGCCGTTAAGTGCAGATGCTTATGCCAGTCTTGCCGGGACATACAGCATAAATTCAATCAGCAAATCTGGCAGCACTTATATAATTCAGCTGGGTTCACCAGCGGCAATCAACCGTGACTGGAATCTGATTGATGAAGACAGATCCGGGAATATATCAGCAATACTTTCTGACACCACGACCAGCATTAATCTTGATGGCAAATATAGCGTTGCAAGCATATCCAGCAGCAGCATCGCCCTGAATATTCCAAGTGCAATGCTGGCGCAGTGGACAAAGATTAATACGGTATTTGGTGGCTCTACCATTTCAGAAACATCTGATCTTAGTATAGATAAGCTGAATGACAAGTGGGTGGGCTGGATTGAGTTCACGAATCAGGAATCTGAAGAACTCTGGATTAATCTGAAAGCGCCACAAGGCTTGTGGTACCAGGATTCGAAAGGTGGAGTGTGGCCACGAGAAGTTTATTGCAAGATTGAATATCAGCAGATCGTAAATAATCAGCCAAGCGGACCTATTTATGAAAGGCTTACTTCCGTGCAATCCGCAAGCAACAATTACCGGGATGCTGTAGGCCTTACTGAAAAGATTGAATTTCCTTTCACTGGCCCTTTTCGGTTCCGTGTCTGCCGGACCACTGAAGACGATTTAAGCTCTAAAGTGGCTGATGATGTGAATGTCACAGATGCTTACGCGGTTCATGCATTGCAAAAGTTTGTATATGACGATTTAACCATTGTCCGCACAAGAGTCATTGCAGATAAAACTGCGCTTTCGATCAAGAACCGGCAACTCAGTATGATTGCCACGCGCAAGCTTTACAGCTATGCATCGGGCGTTAAATCACAGCAGCGTATAGCCACAAATAACTTTGCTGATATTGTCTGTGCGGTAACAGAAGATCCATTTATTGGCCGTCGTTCTGTCAATGAGCTAGATGTAGTGGGTCTTTATCAGACTTCAAATTATATTCAGAGCTATTTCGGTACATACAAAGCCACTGAGTTTAATCATACGTTTGATCAAGCAAATCAGTCTTATGAAGAAACACTGGCTCAGATTGCAAGTGTGGTGTTCTGTAATGCCCGGCGTGAAAGCGGAAAGATCTATTATCAGTTTGAGCGAACCAACCCATCATCCAGCATCCTATTCAATCACCGCAATAAGAAGCCCGGCAGTGAAACCCGGACTGAAAAGTTTGGTGTGACTAATGAGTATGACGGGGTAGAAGTCAGCTGGATTGATCCGGATGATTCCTGGACTGAGAAAACACTGAAGCTTCCTGATGAGAATATTACCAATCCGAAGAAAATTGAACTGGCTGGTGTCACGAATAAATACCAGGCTCACTTTCTTGCACACCGGGCATGGAACAAGATCAGGTACCAGCGTGTAACCGTGCAGTTTACTGCGTATGGCGAAGCTGACCTGATCACGATCAATGACCGGATTGCCGTGACGGATGACACGATTCCTTCGTTAGTCCCGATTGGTGATGGATTTACTCAAGGTGAGGTTGTGGAGTGGGTGGGGCAGAATATTGCTGTATCTCAGCCAGTTCAGCTTAAAGCTGACCAGAGCTATATCATTCATTTGCAGCTACCTAATGGCTCGATTGAAACCATGCAAGTAGTGCAAGGAAGTGATGAGTGGCATCTGGTTTTAGAGCGACTGCCAACCTTGCCTTTAGTTACTTCGTGGGATGGAAAAGTAGCACCTACAGTCTACTCAATCACGCTCAGTCAGAATAAAGACAGTGAAGCCTATCTGGTTTCTGAAAAGTCACCATCTGGCACATTTGAGAGCCAGATTACTGCAATCAACTATGACGCTCGTTATTACAAAAATGATAGCGACTATCTAAACAACCTAATCACATAGACCAGACCAACAATGGCCCACAATTGCGGGCTTTTTTAATGGGTGAGAACATGGCTGAAGATATTAAAACTAGTGTAGAAAATTTCAATACAGACGCTCAAACTGCCGAAGAAGTGGTGAACGGCAATGAAAGCGGCAAAGTTGTGGCTCGGCTTGGGCGTGAATATCCGACATTGCCGGCAGCTATTCAGCGCATTCTGGATATGGGCGGGATGGATGCTTTCGCTACCGAATCTGCCTTGAAAGCAAGCATTCCAACAACATCTACCAAAATCGCATATGCTGCTGATACGCAGAAAATATGGCGTTGGGCTAGCACAAGCGAGGAAGGTGTTACACCGATTACTGGCACCTGGACAGACACAGGCAAAAGTCCAATCGATCAAGCCAAAGCAGACGCGACAGCTAAAGCAAAGGCAGCGGAAGATAATGCGAAGGGGTATACGAATATTCGGGTCGTTGAAGTTCTTGACGAAAGAATTGAAAAAAACGGACAAGCCGAGGATTTAAAGCAAGAAATTGACGCTGAAGGAAAGATTTTCTCTCGAACCGATAAAGACGGACATCTTTATATTACGGGGCTTGAGGGGCTATCTGTTCAGGAAAAATTAAAAGCTTCACCGCAGTATTCACCAACAACAACAGAAGATGTCTGGTCGCTAGAAGATCCAAATGGCTCTATTGTTGCTCGTATCGGCAAGAATGGTTCGCTATATATTCCAGGGATAAATGGGAGCGTTCAAGAATCAATATCACTTGTGGCGCCTAAGTTCACAAATGTTATTAGAGATAAGAAGCACTTTTTTATCGATGAAGTTCAACCTTATCTGAATAATTTAGTTGCATCTGGTATGGGGATTGCGCCAATTCCATTGAATTTGATGCCTTCAAAATACACTGTGCCGAATTCGATTATTAATAGTTTTAAGCTAAACCCGCCGACAGGGCGTTTAAAGATCGATACGCCTTATTACAAGGATGATTGGGTAGTACATCCATTTCTAATTGAATGCATAGGAACCATGCGCGGCTATCGCTATATTCTAGCAATCAATCCGTATACGTTTGAAGCCCACGAAAACCCCGTTATTTACGGCTCAAATGATTTGATTAATTTTGAAATGCTTACAGGTTTTACTCAGCCGCTAGATACTCCACCGGAAGGAGGCTTTCTGTCAGATAGCGGATTCACTTACGACCCGCAGCGCGGTGAATTAGTCTGTTATTGGCGGGTAACACGTAGACCAGCTGACGGTCTTACATATACATCCTACTGGTGCAAGCGGACCAAGGATTTATATACGTGGACGGATAAGGAGCAATTCTTTCCTGAGCTGGAAAATGGGGTTGATGGGTTAACAAGCCCGGCAATTATCTTTGATCCAAGAACAAATCTCTGGCATTTATGGAATATCAAACAAGCAGGGGTAATCGTACATCGCACAGCACCAACGTTGTTCGGCCCATGGTCTACACCAACAACTGTGGCATCTGGAACGACAGTGCCTTGGCATATCGAAGTTCGCTGGGTCGGTGACAAAATAGTTATGCTGGTTAATAAACGTGATCCAGGATCTAATTATTATCTGGCTATTAGCGCAGACGGTGAAAACTGGACGTTTAGCAACGTTCCGCTTTTTGATGTGCAAATGGAAGCTCTATATAAAGCAACATTTTTGCCGGAATTTGATGTAAATAACAAGCTTTATCTGAATATCTTCTACACTACAAATCATTCCGATACGCCTGATTTAAAACGAAAACTTTTCAATGTAAAAACAAATTCAGTCGCTATCTAAGGGGTAAAGACATGACAGTAATTCTTAAATCCGATCAGGTTGCAAACAAGTCTATCGGCAATATTTATGGCATTAATGGCGAGCTTGATTTTCAGGTTATGCTTGATTTTAATCGTGGCTTGTATCGTTATAAAGATGCAGGTGTTTTAAAAGAAACAACATTATCTGGGGCAATATCATTAACACGTGCCTCAAAAGCAGAATATAAGGATCGTTCAGGAGTAGCAAAAACAGCTCAAGCAAATGAACCTCGCATTCACTACATGAGTGATTTGGGCATCTCGGGTTTACTTATTGAAGACGTAAGAACAAATTTATTTGTAAATCCGAATACGCCTGTTACTCAAACAATTTCAATTCCGAACTCAGGGGCAGCTCAAGCACTTGCTCTAAGAGTGGAAGGCACAGGTTCTGCAACAATGAGTGGGGATGTTACAAACTTATCTCGAGCTTCTGCGACGGAAGGGAAGCCTCAAGGCGCATTGCCGATTTCAGGCCCATCAACAATCAACGTTACGGTAACAATCACGGGTAATGTAACTCGCTGTCAACTTGAGCGCACACCATCTTCAACGGGTGGCAACTACGCTTCCAGTTTTATTCCTTCAGATATTGCATCGAGAGCCGCGGATAGGGTTGTACTTTCTGACTTACTTGCTGCAAAGTTAGCAACTGCTAAGACGATAGTTTGTCAGTTTGTGTACTACGAACGGCTTGTTAAAGGCTTTTCAGAATCTGTCGGGGTTTTATCGCTTGAGGATAAAATTAATGCGAAAGGCGGGGTGTTTGTAACTCGTGCGCTGGCTGCGACAACAGGTGATGCAACTCAAAAGACTGTTGTTGTGAATCCAGGGTCAACAGCAATCGCTAAACAGAACGCGATGCCATCGGTTGATGCTCGAAAAGTAACAAGCGTGGTCGCATTTAGTCAGGGTGGGCTGAATACTATTCAAGCTGTGAACGGATCAGCAAAAGAAGTACCTGGTGAAAGTTTGTCAATCGACTTTAATAAAATGACGATAGGCGGGGGTGATGGGTTTTCATCAGCAACAGGTGCTGCAGGCGGGATTCTAACTCGTCTCGCGATTTATGATCGAAAATTAACAGCCGAAGAAATTTCCAAAATATCTACATCATGGCTGCAATAAATAATCTTTTGTAATTGTTTTTTTAAGCTCATGGTAGATAATTAATCAAAATTATTACTATGAGCTTTTTATGAGATTAGCATTATTAGATTATGCTCGTTTTTTTGCAGCGCTATCTGTTGTTTTTTTTCATTATTTCTACAATGGATTAACCAATGGAAAAGTTGGCAACATCGAAAGAACTTGGTTTGCCGATATTGCTGCTTACGGCCATTACGGTGTTCAATTTTTCTTTATTATCAGTGGCTATGTCATATTTTTATCAGTTAAAAATAAAAGTGCTAGCTCATTTTTAAAATCACGGCTTAAGCGGCTATACCCAACATATTGGGTGGCAGTTCTATTCACAGGATTTTTTGCGATGCTGTGGGCGAATGGAACTGATATGGCTGTCACGATCCCGCAAATTTTAGTCAATTTAACTATGCTCCAAAAATTCTTAGGTGTGGCTAATGTAGATGGGGTGTATTGGACGTTGGTGTTTGAATTATTGTTTTATGCTTTCGTATTCCTAATTTTGCTATTCGGAAACTTTAAGAAATTAGTAGCATTCTTACTAGCATGGCCGTTTTTTATTGCTGTCTTTGCCACATTTAGTGGCGGCTTTATGGTGTTTAATCTGTATTTTGCGTATTTTGTTGTTGGTGCAATGTTCGCCTTGCTTAAAACAAATAGCGCTCCACGACATTTAATACTATTGTCATTAGCAGTGGCTGTTTGTGCTGGGTTTTATCAGATGTACTTAGCAAGTCTATCAAAACAGCATAATTTGATAATTGTTGCTCTTATCTATGCTGCAATGCTTGGCTTTTTTGCTATTCAAAATATGGACAGATTTAGAAAAATTAATTTGCCACGCTCACAAGATATAGGTGGTATGACATATCCAATTTATTTAATTCATGCTCATTTCGGGTATATGATTCTAAATCGGTTTGCCACACCCGAGAATCAGGCGCTGGTATACACACTTCTACTACTTACAGTCATTAGCTTGTCATGGATATTGTGGTATGTGATAGAAGTTAAACAAGCAAACTTCTGGCATAAATTCTTTTCTTTTTCAGTTAAACCGGTTGAGAAAATTGAAGCCAAACTTAATTAATTAACCAACAAATCACTATTAACCCTGCCCAGCTCAGGGTTTTTTATTGCCAAAAATAAGGGGGTCTTATGACCGAAAATGAGACTTACGGTGTCAGACTCGAAAAGAAAATCGATTCTATGCAGTCTGATATTCGAATGCTGTCTGATCACGTAACCAAACTAACCTTCATCAATGAAGCTCATCAAAATGCAAGTGCCGAAAACCGAAAGGATATTGAGAGCTTACTGACCCGTGTAGGAACACTAGAAAACAAATCAGCACAACTTGATGGTGGTCTTAATGTCATTCGAATTGCAATCACGCTATTAGCTGGAGTCTTTATTGGAGTGTGCACATGGGTCGGATCTTCAATCATTCAGAACGCACAGGAAAATTCACCACTTAAAGAAAAAACCGCTCGGCTTGAAGCCGATGTAGCAACTATAAGGAACTATCCGAGATGAAATTCATGAACAATGCCCGCCACTGGTATAAATTCTGGTCCATCCAATTAAGCGCTTTAGGCGCTTTTTTGTTGTCTACATGGCTTGCCTTTGGCAATGATATAACTGCATGGTGGATGATTCATGGCGCTGAATATTTTCCATTCTTGGCACCACAAACTATCAAGTGGATTGGATTAATCCTGGTGATATTAGGTCAATTCGCACGTTTAGTTAAGCAGCCGCAGCTTTCAGGAGAGAACAAAAATGTTTGAAGCATCTATTTTAAAGCTCCAAAAAGCTGTAGGCGTACATGCTGACAGCATCATTGGCCGAGGCACTTTATCAGCACTGTTCCGTAAACTTGGGGCCAGCAATGCTCGTGCTGAAGAGTTAGCACTGGCTGCAAATGTTCATATGCGGACATACGGCATCCTGGACAATTCACTTCGCTTTATTCATTTCATGGCACAGCTTACGCATGAGTCTGGCAACTTCCGATATATGGAAGAGATTGCCTCAGGTAAAGCATATGAAGGCCGAAAGGATTTAGGAAATATCTATGCAGGAGATGGGGTTCGATATAAGGGGCGTGGACCAATTCAATTGACTGGCCGTGCAAACTATCGCAAGTATGGCCAGCAGCTTGGCATCGATCTGGAAAATAATCCGCAGATTGTTGCATTACCAAGTATGGGCCTCATGGTTGCCTGTAAGTTCTGGTCTGATAACGGCTTGAATGCCTTGGCTGATAAAGATGACGTGGTTGCTGTAACTCGCAGGATCAATGGCGGCACCAATGGCCTTGAAGATCGTAAGAAACATTTAGCATTACTACGGGGCTGGGTATGAAGTTGGTATTACTGACCTCATTACTTCTCTCCGGCTGCACAGCACACTCAATCTCTAATCATGTTAGCGTAACCGTGTGCGTGCAGTGTTTAGCTATCAGCCCAATAAATTATTTATTAAGGAAGAGCAAATGGGATAAAGAAATGTGTATAGCGTTACATGATTGGAGAGGAACCCCGTAAAAGCTTGATATGAGTCTCTGAAGGCCTTTCCATCTTTAGATAAGTAACTATCCTGTACATTTTTAGAATGCTTTAATGCCTGCATCTGAATATCTTCAGGCAATTTCAAGAAATATATATTGTTATTTATAATTTCAAAAACTCTATTTACTTCTTCTTTATCCTTGGTGAAGTGATATATATCACCAGCGGTAAAATGCTTAACATTATCTAGAGATATAACTTGATTTGCATCACTATGAATATTTCTAACCTCAATATCTTCTGAGTTTTTTATCCTTAAAGTGCATGACTTACTGTCATCAGACATATTCCTTCTCCCTGTAGAAGCTTAACGTTTGTATAGAATATTTATTATAGCTAAATAAAGAGCAGAGCGTCTTGGGGCAGAAAAATGTTTTAACTCACCAAATTTAATATTGTGTGACCCCTCAATCTCGACTAAAGTATCTACCCCAATCCCAGAAATTCTTCCAAAAAAAGAATTATTTGAATCTGTGATCTTAACTCCCACGCCTATCATATTTTTCATATATACCTCACTTTATATAAATAAATATAGCTGGTATTTTATTGCGACATCTATAGCCATTAATATCCCCAAAAATAAAACCTACTTCTCAATCCTCAGCATCTCATCCCATTTAAAAGGATTCCTGCTCAGCTTATCCCGGCTCATTGACCAATTGCGATCTGGCAGCATACAGCTACCAATAGCCAGTTTCTTATCACCGAATTTTACCTGAATATTTTCAAGAGCTTTCATTAATTTATCAGCTTCTTCTATTTTTCGCATATCAGTAAGCAGGTCATAAGTGTGAGTGGCTTTAGGCTCTAGTCCCGTCAAGATAACACCACATTTTTTGTATTTAATGCCTTCTTTGTGAATACTCTCTGCTATAGCACAAGCGACTTTAACCATCACGGTTGCACTATCTGTTGGCTCCGGGAAGGCAAACTGTGCTGACTTATTATAGAAAGGCTCGTTCGGGTCGAATGGATTGGATTGCACAAAACCAATGATGCAGCCTGCAAGCTGCTGTTCCTGTCTTAGCCGTTTTACAGCGTTCTGGGTGAACAGGCTGATAGCTTCTTTAATATCATTTAGTTCAGTAACTTTTGCTCCGAATGATCTACTACTGACAATCTGCTTTCGAGAAGGGGGAGTATGCTCAAGCTCGATACATGCTACACCTTGCAGCTCCATTACAGTTCTTTGCATCACAATTGAAAACTGCTGCCGGATAAACTGCGGATTACTTACAGCTAAATCAAATACAGTATTGATCCCCATAGATTGCAATTTTTTAGAATGCTTGCGCCCCACGCCCCAAACTTCTGATACATCTATATCCTGCAGCATCAGTTCCTTGATCGCCGGATCCATAGTTACCAGGTTGCAGACACCATTTAAATAGAAGTTCTTTTTAGCAATATGATTGGCAATTTTAGCTTCAGTCTTAGTTCGCCCAATTCCAATACATACAGGCAAACCCAACCAGCGCCAGATACGATGCTTCATGTGTTTAGCATAATCAGTCAGATCAAAATTGGCAGCGTACGCAGTCAGATCAAGAAAGCATTCATCAATCGAATAAACTTCCTGTTCGTGCTGGGTTACATAGCCTTGCAATATTTTATGGAATCGGCGAGACATTTCTGCATATAAACCATAATTGCTCGAAAGCACCTGGACACCGTGGTGATGCACAGTATCTTTAATCTGGAATAGCGGCACACCCATCTTGATGCCGATGTCCTTGGCTTCTTGAGAACGTGCAACTGCACAGCCATCGTTATTAGATAGCACAATGACCGGTCTGTTATTCAGACTCGGATTAAATACACGCTCACAGCTGACGTAGCAGTTGTTTACGTCAACCAAAGCGTAAATCTTGTCATTCATTTTAGTTCATTGCTTTTTTTATAATGAATGTGACGACACCCCAGATAATTAACTCTTGTCCGTCATTAAAGTGGATATCGGGAAATACTGGATTCTCTGCCTTGAGCCAACTTTCATGTTTATCAATGATCAGGCGTTTAACCGTGAACTCATTATCGACCAGAGCAACCACAATATTTTCATGTTTTGGTTCAATGCTGCGGTCTACAATGATCGTATCGCCTATATCAATTCCTGCATTCTTCATCGACTCTGAAGCAACTTGAGCCATAAATGTGGCAACTTCATTGTTAATGAGGAATTCATTCAGATCGAGAGTTTTTTCTACATAATCTTGAGCTGGGGAGGGGAAGCCAGCAGATACTTTTTCAGAGGCTAGGGGGATAGCAACTTTAGTGGTGGGATGAATAATAGAGATAGATGAGAGCTCAGACTGCTTTTTGGAATTATTTAGATAATCCTTAATCTCAATGACTTTAGATTGTGGCACCCGGATTACTGCGGTTGGTTCGCCAAAACTCTGTTTTCGGCCAGCACCCTCACGCTTTCCGCCACGGCTTGATATTTCTTCCATACAATCTCCTTTGAATTTGTAACGTAATCAAAAGAATCTTATCGGAAGTTTGTTACATTATTAAATTAGAAATAGTGATATATGAAGAGAAATCAGTCTTTTCTGGGGAATAATCAGACGAACGGCAGATTTCTGAATCTGAAGGATAGGGGCTATACCTAAGCGCCCACCCCGGACTTTTATGGTACGGCTTGGCTCGTTTAACTAAATAGAAAATATAAAAGTGGTAGGGATTCATTTTTCTTATTCTCTTAAGCTGGTATAATGGTTCTGAGTTCAGTTTCCAAACTCTCAACTGAACCGAAATAATAGAAAGATAAATAATCTTAGTCAAAGTTAATCAAATTAAGATGTTACACAGAAGTTACACAATGCTGCTCCTGTTGAGTAATATCATATAAATAACAATGGCTTGAGTTATATATTCGACTCCCGCCACCTCCACCAAAATTCTTTCCGAAGTAATCCATCGGGATCTAAAAAAGCCTTTAAACTTAATGTTTAGAGGCTTTTTTATTGGCTGTGTTGTCCGACCTTGTCCTAAGCTGTTTGACCCTATTTTTGCTTTTATGAGGGTCAAAATTGGGACAATTTGACCCACTAAATAAGTTTAATTATGTGGGACAAAGATATGTCGCTTACCGATGTGCTGTGTAAAAAAGCATTACCGCAGGAAAAACAGTACCGCCTTTCTGATAGTAATGGTCTGTCTTTACGAGTCGATCCGAATGGCAAAAAATATTGGTCTATCAGATACACGGAAAATGGACAAAGGAAGTCTAAAGCATTAGGTATCTATCCTGAGCTAAGTTTAAAGCGTGCAAGGGAGATCGCGTTTGATCTGAGATATAAACTCAAAAATACAACTGAGGTTGAGCAGGAGCAGCCTTATTTTAAGGAAGTCGCAGAGGATTGGTTCAATAATCAAAAAGAAACTTGGTCATCCAAACACATTAGTAATGTACGAGCTTCATTGGATGAGCTTTATATTGCTCTTGCTAATAAGCGTATTAACCAGATTCAGGCTCCTGAGATTCTACAAATCATTAAGAAGATTGAGGCAAGAGGTTCGCTTGAAATTGCAAAACGTATCTAATTTAATGGATGTACGAAAAAATCTCTATAAACTCGAACCAGGATATGAAGCAAGAGCTAGAAGAATAGCATCGGTCTATGCCAAAATTTACCTTGAACAGGAAAATCATGGAGATAAACAACTTATAGGTCGTTATTATTGGATGGGTCTAGGCGCATTTGCCTCAAAAACAGTTGCAGCAGTGTTCAAACATGGACTCACCGCATGGGGATATAAGTGGATGCCACTCAGTGTGATTCGAGACCCTGTACATTCTTTTGCAAAAGGAAATTTATGGTTATTCATGGATATTGCTCCATGGCACTACGCTTGGAGTATGTCATCTGCATCTTTTAACCAGTGTAGAACTCAACGTGATGTCTCAAAATTCACCCATATAAAAGAAGAAGTAAGAAATATTCCTTGGTCAAGTTGCTTACCGATAATTAAGCACTTACAAAGTACCCCTGAAATTACACAGGCTTTTGAGTATCTTCCAAAAATTGAAAATGTATTTAAAAGAAAGAATGAATCAAGACAAGTTAGATTTAAGTTGTCTAGTAAAAATCTTTTAAAACATTTGATGGCGATTGCAGTACAAGAGCAAAGAAATATTTTACAGGAATTGGTATGGAAAGATTGGAAAGTACAAGCACAGGCAACGTTACAAAGCTATACCAAGCTCCCTGATAGTACCTTAGTCTTATCTAGTGATTATGGCGTTGATACGGTCAAACCTGATAAAAATGGAAACTATAAAGGTCGTCATGCAGGAGTTATTAATCAACTCCCTGAATCTGTCTATATTGAGCCTTTGCCACATACTAGAGTTCAAAACTATGATAGCCGTATGGAATGGATTCAAAAAGCAGCAGAAAAATATCATCTTTTAATGTTGAGTAACAAAGGACGTCCATTTTTAGAAAAGGAACTCGCAATTATTGCAGGATGGGGTAACAGTAAAGCTGATTTTAATGTTGGTAAGGACAGTAATGATGGAAAAATTTAAGATCTATTTTAACTTGATCTTTGTCTTTATATTCGGACTCTTCCTTTTAAGCTGTCAACCTCATCCAAAAAATACAGAGAACAATACAATGAATCAGCAACCTTATTCACTACATTTTGGTCCACAAGGTTTTAAAGATTTTGCTCACTACAATCAAGGGAAGGTAGATAATCACCCAGTAGCGAGTTTTCGAGAATTAGATTTTTCACTACCGAACTTAGGCCAAATTAAAATCGAGAATAGTACAAGTAGCTTGACCATTAATCATGTTTTTTCAGTACTTGGAGCATCTTTTCATGGGGAAGAAGGTATTGAGGTGATGACTATCAATGCAGGTTTAAACAAAGAAGAGTTTGTACGTCCTGAACAAGCCTATCAAGCTTATGTTGATTTAATGAAAAAAATTAATCAGGCCGAGTGGAAAAATTATTTCTATCGTTTTTCTGCACGAATAGCAAAAGAAGATAATATTCGATATCTAATGGAATCAGGTGATGTCATTGATCCGACTTATATCTTTAATTATGAAGAATGGAAAAAAATAATAAATACAGTTGGAGGAAACTCGATCGGCTACCGCTTATATGGCAATGGTATCCTTTTGGATCTGAGTATAAAACAAACTAAAAAAACTGAAGATGGTAAAGAACAATATATGGTTCATTATACTTTCAATACAATTCGCTATGATGAAAGAAATTCAATGGATGATTCAGAGAATAATATTGATACTTATAAAATGACATCAAAAGAGTTAGAACAAGCATTTACAAATGAGTTGAGAAGAAGTAAAAAATCAAGGGAAATTGATGAAAAAGAAGTTATGGCACAGGGCTACCATATTGATGAAGATTATGTTGATCCTGTCGTTTGGCAGTATGTTAAATAGATCAGTTATGGTTATTTGATTTTAAGAAATTCTAAAATTAACATGATGGGTGTTATATGAATAAGCCCATAACCTGATCACATAAACATACTATCTGGATTATGGTTTTTCTTGCTTAAAATAAAATTAAAAGAGTTATAAGGGTACAATATATTTATATGATTTATTGCCTAAACAGCTGTGACATTAAATAATGAACCCACCCATGCACTAAACAGCATTGCAATAATTCCCCATATCATAATACGTATTGCACCTTTCCAGATAGAATTGCCACCGGCATAGCTTGCCAGCGCACCCAGAACTCCCAGACTTAATATACCAATTATAATAATGCCTGATTGGAGTATAGATTCAGGAAGAAAAATAATTGCAGCAACAGGAAACAAAGACCCCACTGAAAAAGCCAGAGCTGATGCGACTGCTGCAAGAACAGGATTTGCTGAAGTCTGTTCTGAAATACCAATTTCATCTCTTGCATGGGCGTCCAGAGCATTATGTGCAGTCAGCTGTTGAGCAACCTGACGGGCAAGGTCAGAGTCTAAACCGCGACGTATATAGATATCTTGGAGCTCCTTTAATTCATGGGCCGGATGAAGATCTAATTCTCGTGCTTCCATATTCAAATCACTCTGCTCGATATCCTGCTGGGACTTAACTGATATATATTCGCCGGCTGCCATTGAGGCAGCGCCAGAAATCAGGCCGGCTATACAGGTAATTAACAGGGTATGAGTGGAGGCCCCACTTGCCGCTACGCCAATGACAAGGCTGGTAACAGAGATAATCCCGTCGTTTGCACCCAGTACAACAGCACGTAACCATCCCGCACGCTCCATATAGTGCTGTTCAGCATGATAAGAATGACGCATAGAATACTCTTTTATTGTTAAGGTTGTTAAAATAGAGGGAGTTTATTTTAGCTATATATTAGGGCTTATAACTTCTGAATTGAATATATTTTTAACTTATTGATTTTAATAAAAACTAAAATAACAAGACAATTTCTATTATAGTCAGCCTTAAAAATCTTATTTTATAGAAATATTTTTTAAATATTGAGAATTTTAATATCTAAATAATATGGTATCAGAGAAGGTTAAATATTAAAAAATAGAAGATCGATACTTAAGATGCTATCTATTCTCATGATCAGGCTAGAGCAGGTTTTTTAGTGACCAATTTAAGGGAGTTATCCCTGAAGAAGCAGTGCTAAATTATAAATCAAGTGATAAATGTAGTAATAAGCACAGCCGTTTTATAAGGAAAAACCGTGCTGGTGCCGATCTGTAAAGATCTGAACAGGCAGTTGTTGTAGATTATCAGCGTACTATTGATAACAATACTAGCCTGCGCATAAGTAGTGCATTTACTCAAAAAGAAAGTTCTGCTGGTGTAGGGGGAGGTTTAAGCTAGTAAACTTATATAAAGTGATTAATTTTGATATATTATTTAAGTGAATAAAATAATAAGTAAAAAAGTACCTATATAATAAATATATTCATTAAAAATAACTGGTTAATTAAAATTAATATTTGGGGTAGGTGTGATCTGCTATAGATTTAAATTTTCTATTTTAAAAAAATGCTGCTTGAGATAGCCATTTCACTTTAAGGTGATAAAGAAATTCAGTTAAGCAAACAAAATAATCATAAAGTTGCATTTCTCATAAAGGACATCAACATTGGTATAAGCTAGAAGTATTAAGCTAATTCCTAAAATGAGATTTTCGGAGTTATCAAAATGATTTATGACGTTGCAATTATTGGCGGAAGTTATGCCGGCTTATCTGCAGCAGTACCTTTGGCAAGGGCACGTCGAAATATTATAGTAATTGATGCAGGGCAGAGACGAAATCGATTCGCCGAAAATTCTCATGGTTTTCTTGCACAAGATGGAATTCAGGCGCTGGAAATTATAAAAAAGGCACGGGAACAATTACAGCGCTATAAGACAGTCAACTGGCAACAAGGCACGGTCCACCGGGTAGAAAAAAATAATCAGGATTTTTATTTGTGTCTGGATACTCAACAGCCAATTCATGCCAAAAAAATAATTATAGCCTCGGGGGTCACTGACCGCTTACCCGATATTTCAGGTCTAAACGAACGTTGGGGGAAATCTGTATTTCATTGTCCGTATTGCCATGGCTATGAACTCAATCAGGGAAATATTGCACTTTTAGCCAGTTCTGCCCATGTTACCCATCTGGCCATGATGCTTCCAGACTGGGGTAAGACTACACTCTTATTAAATGGTCAGCCAGACCTGTTGAATCTGAAAGTCAAACAGCAATTACAAGAAAGAGGCGTGACCATAGATGACCGTTCAATTAAGCAGATGGATTCTCATGCTGATGTAATATTTACAGATCAGAGCATCACACACTTTGATGGATTGTTTATACAAACTAAAACCTTTTTAGAGCAAGGCTGGATTAAGGATTTGGGTTGTAAAATTGAAGAAGATGAAACAGGGGAATTCATTTATACAAATGACCTAAAAGCAACTTCAGTTGATGGGGTGTTTGCCTGTGGAGACGCAGCTCGGCCCGGCGGTTCAGTGTCTTTAGCCGTAGGTGATGGGGCACTGGCAGGAGTAAGCGCACATAATGCTTTAATTTTTGATTAAATTAAAAATATAAAATAGAGAAAGTTATCAGTCAAAACCTAATCTGCTACGACTATAGTCAGAAATGAAAGAAAGGGAAAATAATAAATGCCTGAAAATACTATAATTCCAGTTCTTTATTTAATGTGTGGATTACCAGGCTCAGGAAAGACTACATTGGCTAGAATTCTAGAAAAAGAATATGGGGCTATTCGCTTTTCACCAGATGAGTGGTTATATGATCTCGGTTTAAGTTTTTACGATGATCAGGCAAGAATTAAGGTAGAGCAGCTCCAGTGGCAGCTTGCCCTGCAATTACTTAAACAGGGCCACAGTGTCATTCTTGAATATGGCTTCTGGTTAAGGACGGAGCGTGATCATTATCGCGCTGTAGCCAAGGAGCTCGGTGTTATAGCCAAAGTGTGCTATTTGAAGGCATCTATAGATGAGCTGAAGTCACGACTGAAAAAACGTAACCAGCTGGGCATCGACAGTATACCTGTGGTTGACTTGGCAAACCTGGATCAATGGATAACTCGCTTTGAGGAGCCTGCTCAAGAAGAGCTGAATTGATTCTGGTTGGATTATTTATTTTTTGTAAGAATATAAAAAATGACTAGTGAGCAGTTCTCTTTATGCTTTAAAAAGATCTTAAATATTTAGACTGCTGAATATTATTGCTTGGATATTGGGTCAGTAGTTTCTGGTTAAATAAGAATTAGCTTTACTCAAGATTTTTATCTCAGGTATTGTTTTTCTGACTATATAAGTAGCCTCTAAAAATGAAATATAGAAAACTAAATGAATAATAATTATTTATATGTACAAGGCCATACTCATGCTATTTAAATCGCTCCCTATTCGTATAACCTGTTGAGTGATGATCCTGAATTACTTTAGGCAAAGTAATAACAGCAGGTTTAGTTTAAGCTACAGCTTTTTCTGAATCATGAAGAAGGTGAGCAAAGTCGTATTGAACAATCAGTATACCGGAACTGGGCAGTTTTTACTTAAAGGAAAAAGAATGTTATCTAAGTGACCTACAGCAATAGTGGGAGTAGTGCAATCGATTGAAGATGGATCGGGATCTAAGGTATTCATCAGAACCGATATCTTAGAAAGTCATGTGAGGAAAATGAGCTGGATAGTCTTTAAAACTGTCTAGGCTGATTTTCCTCTCCTGACCTGAGATTTAAATGCAATTAACAGATCAAATAATTATTGTTTGATAATCATGACTGGTAAATGCGTTGCTGCCAATACACTCTGGGCTACACTTCCGAGAAAGATTTTCTTGATGCCTTTACGACCATGTGAACCCATAATAATCAGGTCAGCATTTATCTCTTCTGCGGTATTGATAATTTCTTTATAAATTTCCTGTCCTTCAGTCAGACGGGTTTCTACTTCTACTCCTTCTGCGGCAAAAAGGGCTTTGGCCTGATCCAGAGTTTTCTGTATTTCCTGTTTAGCTTTGTTACGATAGTCTTCTACCAGCGTCTGGGTATCGACAAATTCAACAGCAATAAAAGGTTCAACTGAAAGTACACAAACTGCTGTAACCTTACTGCCAAAAGCCTTGGCAATATCAGCTGCCTGTTTGACTGCAGCGAGAGAAGTTGGTGAACCATCTACGGGAACTAAAATATGTTGATAAGTCATGGTGCTGACTCCTTGGGGAATAGTTCTTAAAAGGATACTTATTATTAGATGTCTTAATATTATACGCTGTCCATCAGTTAAATATATGAGGAAAACTTAATTTATATAACTGATGTCCATTAATTTCAAAGCTAAGCCATCAACTTAAGGCTAACACACTTCCAGCAAACAAAATGCTTTTCTAGCACTAAAGTTTAAATAATAACCATAAAATATTTATATTAATAAAAATAAAAAATGCAGGTTAAAGGCCTGCACTTTATAAAATTTTACGAATTATGGTAGTCATTAATCACTTCAAGCGCAGCCCGGAAAGCTTCTTGGGCTGCTGGTGCTCCACAATAAGGTAGGCTGTGCAATAAAACTTCCTGAATCTCTTCAACTGTGGCACCGTTATTGAGTGCACCATGAACATGTCCCTTTAGTTCGGTAGGGCTCTTCTGGGCAACCAGAAATGCAAGCGTAATCAGAGAACGGTATTTGCGTGGCAGTATACCTTCACGTTGCCAGGTCGACCCCCATGCATGTTCATTAATCCAGTCTTGCAGCGGCTGGGTAAATGGAACGGTGTTGTTTTGGGCACGCTGTACAAATGCCTCACCCATAACTTCAGTGCGGACTTTCAGGCCATTTTCGTAATCTTGCTGAGACATGATTGTTTCCAGAGTCAGAATATGAAAAAGGATATACCACGCTCGATGGTATATCCTGCAGAAAATTGACAATACTCAGATCAGGCCATGATTTCAATCGCTATTGCAGTGGCTTCTCCACCACCGATACAAAGTGCTGCAATACCTTTACGCTTGCCAGTGCGTTTAAGTGCATAGATCAGTGACAAAATAATACGTGAACCTGATGAACCCAATGGATGACCTAGGGCGCAGGCACCTCCATGTAGATTAACTTTTTCAACATCCAGCTCAAAGGCATCAATCGCGGCCATCGTTACCATGGCAAAGGCTTCGTTAATTTCCCATAAATCAACTTCTGCTGCATTCCAGCCGGCTTTCTTCAGAACTTTTTCAATTGCACCCACTGGAGCAATTGTGAATTCAGAGGGATGTTGTGAATGTGAAGCATACGCTACAATTTTTGCTAGTGGTGTCAGACCACGCTGCTGTGCATTTTCTTCAGTCATGACCAGCATGGCTGAAGCGCCGTCACTAATTGAGCTAGCATTAGCTGCCGTAATTGTTCCATCCTTGGCAAAAGCTGGACGCAAGGTAGCGATCTTGTCAATTTTAGCATTAAATGGATTCTCATCCTGAGCCACAATGACCTCACCTTTACGACTGCTGACAGTTACTGGCACAATTTCATCTTTTAGATAGCCTTCGCTAATAGCCTTTTGCGCACGGGTTAAAGAACGGATCGCAAACTCATCCATCTGTTCGCGGGTATAACCTTTCTGGTTAGCCATGTCCTGTGCCAGTGAACCCATCGAACGGCCGGTTTCTGCGTCTTCAAGACCTTCTAAAAACATGTGGTCCTTGACCTCACCATGACCCATGCGAAATCCTGCACGTGCTTTGGGCATCAGATATGGAGCATTACTCATTGATTCCATCCCGCCTGCCACTACAATATCAGCACTACCTGCCTTAATTGCATCTGCTGCCTGCATGACAGCTTTCATGCCTGAACCACAGATTTTATTGATAGTGGTGGCGCCAACATGGTCAGGCAAGCCCGCCAGACGCATTGCCTGACGGGCCGGGCCCTGTTTTAACCCGGCAGGGAGTACACAGCCCATAATCACTTCATCAACCTGATCGGCTTGAACATCAGCGCGTTGTAGAGATTCCCGGATGACGGCTGCTCCCAGCTCAGGTGCAGTTAAACTGGATAAACCACCCTGAAAACTTCCCATAGCAGTACGGCTACCAGAAACAATAACAATCGGTTGCATATTTGAATTCCTATTCAGACCATAACGAAAAAACGCAGTACAGTGTTGGTAAAAATGAAAGGCTCTTTTGTTCTTGAAAAAGCCAGTACTATTAAAATACAGGTGGGGTATAAGCCAGAGTACGTCCCAGTATCCACAATAAAAAAAGAACCAGCGGAAAATGCACGATCAGCTGGGTTACGGTAAAACCAATCACATCTTTAGGTTTAAGTTTCAAAATACCCAGCATCGGCAACATAAAAAATGGATTGATCAGGTTCGGTAAAGCCTCAGCAGCATTATAAATCTGCACTGACCAGCCCAAATGTACTTTCAGGTCATTGGCAGCTTGCATAACATATGGGGCCTCTATGATCCATTTTCCACCACCTGAGGGTACAAAAAAGCCAAGAATAGCTGAATAAATTCCCATCACTACAGCAAAACTTTCCTTGGAAGCAATAGAAACAAAAAACTCGGCAATATAGTGAGATAAAGAAAGATCATTGCTGTTCATGGCGTGAGTCATAATAAAAGCAATACTGCCGTATAAAGGAAACTGGATTAATACGCCAGAGACCGCAGGCACTGCCTTGGACACGGCATTAAGAAAATTACGTGGCGTCCCATGCAGAGCCAGACCCAGCATCAGAAAGACAAAGTTATAGGTATTTAAACTGGAAATAGCCAGAATTGGATTCTGCTGGGTAAATTCGAGAATCATCCAGCCCACACCAATCGCCACCACCAGTATGGTTAAGATTGGGGAATTTTCTAGCCAGTCTCCCGGGCGGCTAGACTTTAGTTCTGGCTTTTTCTCAATTTCAAAGTCCAAGTTAAAATCCTGCATGGTCTTGACGTTTTCACTTTTGGGGGCAGACCAGTAGGCAATTGCAATTGAGACAATGATCAGTACCAAAGTCATAACGATGGATTGCCACAGAAAAATTGTTTCAGTGAAGGGAATAACCCCGGTAAGCTGATAAATAGATTCAGGTAAACTGTCTTTATTGGCTTGTAGCTGGGCAGCAGATGAACTGATACCCAGTGCCCAAGTCGCACCCATACCAATAATAGCTGCAGCAGCCGCGGCCCGGTAGTCCATTCGCAGTTCAGTACGTTTTGCCAGTGCAATCACTAAAAGAGCCGTCAAAATAGTACTCACGGCCCAATTGACAAGGGAAATCAGCAGACTGACGGTAGCAACCAGTACAATTGCTTTACGACCGGAACTGGGTATAAGAGCCATTTTCTGAATAAGGAGTTCGACGGGTCTGGAAACCGAAACCACATAGCCGACAATAATCAGCATGGTCATTTGTAGGGTAAATGGAATGAGACTCCAGAATCCATCACCAAAAGCTTCAGCTACAGCTTGGGCCGGAGCACCGATCGTCATCGCGGCAATTGAAACAATGATGACTCCCAGTAAAGCGAAGATATAAGAGTCAGGAAACCATTTTTCTGACCAGTTACTGATACGAAGAGCGAACCGCTCAAGTAATCCTTGATGTTTATACATAGTTTTTGAAATCCATTTGTCTGTTTATTCTTGGATATGGTATCTAGCTGCCCATAGCCTGTTTTATTATTTACTTAGGACACACAAAGCAGCCGAAGCTGCTTTTTTATTCACATAATTTTTATAGTATTGGATCAGGCTGCATCATTCTCTAGCTGTACATTTAGCTGTACGCCTGTAACTGCCTGAATCTGCTCTAGCGTCACCTCTTTGGCCAGTTCTATCAGTTTCATCCCTGCGGCGTCAATATCCATCACACCAAGGTCGGTAATAATCCGGTGGACTACACCTTTACCTGTAAGTGGCAGGCTACACTGTTTTA
>ERZ501024.77-NODE-77-length-43419-cov-90.854810_pt1 | contig 43419 bp, 38 predicted proteins | sample MGYA00248893_ERZ501024 | MGnify/ENA primary metagenome ERZ501024 (study PRJEB25958, sample SAMN03398501) | human skin metagenome | study: EMG produced TPA metagenomics assembly of the Human Skin Microbiome Metagenome (human skin metagenome) data set. | reverse complement strand
TGACCAGATTGCACAACGTGTGGCACAAGATATTCCAGATGGCGCCTATGTGAACTTGGGTATTGGCCTACCGACCAAGATCGCGAGCTACTTACCTAACGATAAAGATATTTTTCTTCATTCTGAAAATGGCTTATTAGCTTTTGGCCCACCGCCAGCGGCAGGTGAGGAAGACCCTGAACTGATTAATGCGGGTAAAGAGTTTGTGACCATGCTTGAAGGTGGTAGCTTTTTCCACCATGGCGACTCATTTGCGATGATGCGTGGTGGTCACCTTGATATTGCAGTACTCGGGGCATTTCAGGTTGCTGCGAATGGTGACTTGGCCAACTGGCATACAGGTGCACCCGATGCGATTCCTGCTGTGGGTGGTGCGATGGATTTAGCGGTTGGTGCCAAGAAAGTATTTATCACCACAGATCATGTGACCAAGCAAGGTGAGCCGAAGATTGTGGCTGAGCTGAGCTATCCGGTTACAGGTAAAAAATGTGTTGACCGTATTTACACGGATCTTTGTGTGATTGACGTGACCAAAGATGGTTTAAAGGTGATTGAGAAAGTTGAAGGTCTTAGCTTTGATGAGTTACAGGCTTTAACGGGTGCAACTTTGATTGATGCAACTCAAGGGTAAGGTTTATACAGCCCCCAATTACTAGTGAAAGCAAAAGTTTTTTGTATAAGTAATGCCTTACTTTTTAAGGATAAAAAGTAACAAAAATCCTTTGTTACTCAGACACAACATCCCTGTTGTGCTGAGCAACGAGGCGACATCCATGTCGCCATCGCGAAACACAGAATGGAACTCATTGAATACGGTTCTTGCTTATTAATTTGGTTTTTACCGTAATTCGCTATTGTGACAGGCGACATGGATGTCGCCCGTTGGACAGGGAGGCATGGAAGCCTCCTCTGTTCAACAAAGGTTTTTGGTTACTTTTTTAAAAAAGTGACAAGAATTAGCTACTGGCATTTGACTCAACACGATAAGACTCTGTCATGTCTACTTTTAACTTAGTAACCATGATGATCGCCAGCAAACTCTGGAAAAGTCTAACGATGTGGCAATGACAGCAATAGATTTCAAAATGGAAATGTAAGAATGAAAAACGCTTATATCATCGATGCCATCCGTACTCCATTCGGCCGTTATGCCGGTGGCCTTGCACCTGTCCGTGCCGATGACCTTGGTGCTGTGCCGATTAAAGCCCTCATGCAGCGTAACCCAAGTGTAGATTGGGAACAGATCGATGATGTGATCTATGGTTGTGCTAACCAAGCCGGTGAAGATAACCGTAATGTCGGCCGTATGTCAGCACTGCTTGCAGGTTTACCGTATCAAGTACCGGCAACGACCATTAACCGTTTGTGCGGTTCTTCACTCGATGCGATTGCCATTGCTGCCCGCGCCATTAAAGCAGGTGAAGCGAATTTGGTGATTGCAGGTGGTGTGGAAAGTATGAGCCGTGCACCCTATGTGATGGGTAAGTCAGACAGTGCCTTTGGCCGTAGCCAGAAGATTGAAGACACTACCATGGGGTGGCGCTTCATTAACCCAAAACTTAAAGAATTGTATGGTGTAGACACCATGCCCCAGACTGCCGAAAACGTCGCTGAACAGTTCAACGTTAATCGTGCAGATCAGGACCAGTTTGCCTTGGTGAGCCAACAACGCACCGCAAGCGCGCAAGCCAAAGGCTTTTTTTCTAAAGAAATCGTGGCAGTTGAAATCCCTCAGCGTAAGGGTGATGCTGTTGTGATTGATACCGATGAACATCCTCGTGCATCGACCACACTTGAAGCTTTAAGCAAACTTAAACCTGTGGTTAAAGCAGATGGCACAGTAACAGCAGGCAATGCTTCAGGTATTAATGATGGTGCAGCGGCTCTATTGATTGCTTCTGATGAGGCAGTCCAAGCTTACAACTTAAAACCGCGTGCCAAGATCATTGCTTCAACAGCAGTGGGTGTAGAACCACGTATTATGGGCTTTGCTCCTGCACCAGCCATTAAAAAATTACTGAAACAAGCCAACCTGACTTTAGAGCAGATGGATGTGATTGAGCTCAATGAAGCCTTTGCTGCACAGGCTTTGGCCGTGACCCGTGATTTAGGTTTGCCAGATGATTCTGACAAGGTAAATCCAAACGGTGGTGCCATTGCTTTAGGTCATCCACTTGGTGCATCAGGTGCACGCTTAGTCACTACAGCCTTAAACCAGCTTGAACAAACAGGTGGCCGTTATGCCTTGTGTTCAATGTGTATTGGTGTGGGACAAGGCATTGCTTTGATTATTGAATGTGTTGAAGCACTTTAAGGAGAAACAAATGCCATCTTTTCAATCTGCCGATGCACAAATTAACTATCAAACTTTTGGCGAGCCATCTTTCCCTGCTCTGGTATTTTCCAATTCTTTGGGCACCAACTATGGCATGTGGCAAAAACAGTTTAATGAGTTAAAAGATCAATTTTTTGTGATCTGCTATGACACACGTGGTCACGGTTCATCATCTACGCCTGACGGTCCATATACTGTAGAGCAATTAGGTGAAGATGTTGTCCGTTTACTGGATCATCTAAATATTAGCAAAGCTGCTTTTTGTGGAATTTCTATGGGTGGTTTAACCGGTCAATGGCTGGCAATTCACTACCCTGACCGGTTTAGTCATGTGGTTGTGGCAAATACTGCCGCTAAAATTGGACAAGAACAAGCATGGCTTGACCGTGCAAAATTAGTACGTGAGCAAGGTTTACAACCGATCGCAGCTACAGCAGCCTCGCGATGGTTTACAGATCCCTTTATCCAAAGTCATGCTTCAATCGTCAACAACCTATGTAACGACTTAAGTGCTGGCAGCGCAATGGGTTATGCCAATTGTTGTGAGGCTTTGGCTAAAGCGGATGTCCGTGAGCAGTTAAAAGACATTAAAATTTCTGTATTGGTGATCGCTGGAACTCAAGACCCTGTAACGACTGTTGCAGATGGTGAGTTTATTCAGCAACGCATTCCACAATCAAAACTTGCAGAAATAGATGCCTCTCATATTTCCAATGTAGAGCAACCAGAAGCTTTTAATAAAATCCTAAAGGATTTTTTATTAGGTTAATTTAATGATTCAAAAAAAATGGCCTATAAAGGCCATTTTTTTATATCTCGTAGAAACTTAATACCGAATCATCACCGATTTTAATTCGGTGTAATCTTCAATAAATGCATCTGAAAACTCTCTGCCAATTCCTGAAGCTTTCACGCCGCCAAATGGAACTGAAGGATCTAAGAAAGTATGCATATTGACCCACAAGGTGCCTGCTTCAATTTTAGGAATTAATCGCAAAGCTTTAGACAAATCATTTGTCCAGATACTTGCGGTTAAACCAAAGCGTGACTGGTTCATCAGTTGAACGAGTTCTTCATCAGTTTCGAATGGCATTATCCCGACCACCGGACCAAAAGTTTCCTCTGAAAATAAAGGATCATCCGTATTTTTGAAGGAAATCAAAGTCGGCTGTACAAAATATCCTGATCGATCTAGAGTCTCACCACCGGCAATAATCTGGTTTTTGGCTTTAGCCATATCTAAATAATGTTTCACTTTATGAAAATGTGGCTGATTAGAAAGTGGACCAAACATACTTCCTTCATCCATAGCCGATCCAATTTTGAAACTAGAAAGTGCTTTCGAGAGTTTCTCGACCAGTTCATCATATTTTGCACGGTGTACAAAAAAACGCTCTGGGGATGCGCAAACTTGACCTTGATGTACAAAAGTTGCTTGCAACAAAGTCGGTAAAATCTCATCAATATTTGCATCGGCCAAAACAGCTATGGCATTTTTACCACCCAGCTCCAGACTTACACGGGTTAAATCACTGCTCATCGCAAGTTTACCAATCGCAATACCTGTTGGTACTGAACCTGTAAACGAGACTTTCTTAACGAGCGGCGACTCAATTAAATATTGTCCTGTCTCCCCCTTACCCGTAACCACATTAATTACACCCACTGGAATACCTGCCTCAATGGCAAGTTCAGCTAAGCGTAATAAAGATAAGCTGGCAAACTCACTTGGTTTAAGCACAATCGTACAACCAGTGGTTAAAGCTGAACCAATTTTCCAAACACCAATCATCAGTGAAAAATTCCAAGGCACAATCCCTGCAACCACGCCAATAGGCTGTCTTAAAGTAAAGGCTGTATATTTTTCACCTTGCATAGAAGGAATAGACGGTTGCATGGTTTGACCATTAATTTTAGTTGCCCAACCCGCAAAATATCTTAAGAAAATAACGGATTGTGCGACCTCAAGATGACGGGAAATATTGATAAGTTTTCCGGTAGACAAAGTTTCAAGCTGTGCAAGTTCTTCACCATATTGCTCAATTAAGTCTGCTAGCTTGTTCAGTTTAACGCCACGTTCATACGGCGTTGTTTCAGCCCAAGCATTTTGAAAAGCATGTTCAGCACTTTTTACCGCACTATCTACATCTTGTTGACTACCAATACTAATTTGAGCAACCACTTCTTCAGTCGATGGATTCACAATATCCACTTTATCTAAAAGCTCGGCAGCAACTAATTTTCCATCAATAAAATGTCCATGTTGACGCGCCATAAATTGCTGTACGCTTTCTAAAATCTGAACTTCACTCATTTTTATTTCTCTCAATTCATTTAAAAGGATTTATTAATAGATGTATTGCAAAATTAACTGCGCATACACATTGGTCTTATCATCGTAGTTTTGAGTACCACCACTATGGATATCGTGTTTCGGTTTATAGAGCCCAACTAAAGGAATAACATTGAATTTTTTATTGACCGACCAGACTGAAAAGACATCTAACTCATGTCCATCTACATTAGTTAAAGATTTATTTACTGTTTTGAACTTATAGGCCAAAGCACCCAACATAAAATTTTCTTTCAAATTCATCATGTAAGAAACTTGATGAATATCGGCATTTTTATTGAATGGACCAGCATAATTTCCGGCAACTTCGCCCTGAAACCATGTACCAAAGCCGACTGTATTTCCATAAAACATAGTGTCATATTGGTCTGAAAAATGGCTAAAACGGTAGCCTAATGAGGGTGTATATTTTGAAGATAAAAAGTTATAGTTCAGCGCTAAGTAGCCAGCATTTTCGTGGCTATCTTTTTTATCTTGAACTACAAACTCAGTCTTAACTTGCAGCTCTGGCAAAGGTTGATAATTTAAACGTAAAGCATAATTTTTAAGATCTTCGCGCCCTGAAACGTGTTCAGCATCTTCAAGATCCAATACATTTAAATAGGTAAACCCAACGCCCTTATTTTTAAGCTGATACATCAGATCAGTCACAAAGAGTTCTGGGGAAAATTGTGCTTTATTGTCCGATTTTAAATAAGCCAGCTTTAGCGTTGTATTCTCTTGCGGTTTGTATTGAAGCAAACTTATAAAATCAAAGCTTCGACGAGCTGCCAGATAATATGCTCCGCCCCGATCTAGTGTGCCGTCCGCAGGCACTTTTCCTAGGTTTAACGCATCACCCGCAATAAAGAACCCATCACCAATCATGATATTTTGTCGACCAATACTTAAATCATAAGTCATCAACTCATCTTTATTGGTACCGTCTTTAAAACCAATGATCCATTCATTCACATCTGTTTTACGTTCTTTGCCATTACTATTTTGGCCTGCGTCACCATCACCAAATGTTGCCGAGCTAATACCGCTCAAGCTTGCATAGAGCTGATTGTTTTTAAAGGTGTAGTTTCCCTTCGCACCATATTTAAGATGACCTTCTTGCCAATTGACTATTTCATCATCTAGGTTTTCGCCGTTATAGCTTTTACCGCTACTAAAAGCCCCAAAAGTTGCTTCAAAAGTTGGCTTAATTTCAAGCTCACCAGCATGCACAGTTGAAAAAAATGAGACAAAGAGAGTCCCTCTCACAACCTGAGAAAATAAATTTTTCATTGAGAAATTCCTTTTTTGCGAACGGCCTAACCGTGCTCAAGTGTGGGTAATCGATTCGTTACCCACTCTAGATCATGCACCCGTTTAGTGATGGTCGTGCTGAGTGTTTTGCTCTTCTTCACCCAAGTTTAAAGTCGGGGTGCTGTCAAAGAAGTTCCAAGGTTTGATGAGTGTATTCACCCATTCTGTTGGCATGATTGGCCACTCTTCAGCACGTGCCACATGGGTTGTGCCTGTTGTCATCCACACCACAAGGTCTTTATTTTCAATATTCTCATTGTTGCCAATGAACTGTCCTAACCCTGTATCATGAGTTGAACGGTTTGAATATTTCCCTTCAGGATAGCGTTCGTCTGGATTGTACTGAGTCACCCAAATTTGCTTATCCATAAAGTTCAAACGTTTAAATAACCATTCATCTTTAGAGAAATTGGCTCCTTTTGCTACAGGGTGTGTTCCACCTGCAAAAGGAATGAGTTGATAAGAAACCGGATTACCTAGTTTATTTTCTTTGTTGAAATTCGTGAGTAAGCGAATAGTGGATGGATCAAATTTTTCAGCTGCATTTTGCTCATTCGTAATGACTTTACTGTCAATTTGCATTGAGCTTGTACGGACACCACTTTTGTCATTGGCTTTCACCACAGGGTCCATATGCATAAAGCTGTTGTTTTCCCCATCTACATCCATGTCTAAGCGGAAGTTATAGATGTGCTGATGCGTTGTACCCACAATATTATGGTCAATTAAAGTTCCATATTTAGTGTCTTCTTTTGCGGTACTGTCATGCATGGTGCGTGATTTAACACCTTTAACAGCTTCAATACCTGTTGCACCCGCATTAATCCCAATTACACCATTTTGGGCAAATACCCAGTCAAACATGTAATCGTAGTTCCCCACTGTACTAATCCAGCGCACAACAAGTTCACGGCGGGCTTCACTCGCATCTTGGTTGCCAAAAATTTCGTGATGTTTATATTCAGGCCCAGCATAACGTTCAAATACAGCAATCGCATTTGGAATTACTTGTGGTTGGCCTTTATAGTCTGCAATCACAGCATCAAGTAAAACAGCGTTGTCTGGTGCATCTGTTCCCGGAAGAATAGATGAGGTAAGTGTTCCCATACCATATTCGCCAGAATCTAAATAGGATTTGAAGTACCAACCGATATCCGGGTCGCCATATGGAACCACCATTCCACCCAAGTTCCCTTCATACATGACTTTACGCTTAACGCCTTTATCTTTATAGGTCACGGTTGAAAGCTGTAAGCCAACACGAGAGTCTAAGGCCACATGCAAACACCAGTTGCCCCAATGTATGGTTTGACCTGTAATGCTAAAGTTCTTACCCTCAGGTTCAGTAATATTGAGTGGTTTTAGCTTACTTGGTACTGGCTTATTCGACATATAAGGTCGATTTGCCATTGGTACAGGAATGATTGAACCTTCTTCAATCTTAATAATTTTTTCTTTATCTAAATCGACTACGGCAACTAAATTTTCAATCGGATGCGCCCAGTAGTTACCATCACCGACATCAAGGTAAGCAACAACTTTTAATATATTGAGTTGTTTGTCCAAACCATCTTTACCGCCAAAATATCCAACAGTTAGCGGTGTAGCAATCACTTTCTTCACATCGGTAATGCCGCGTTTCCGTAAAGCTTCCTGATATTCTTTACTTGTCTCAATTACACGCTGTACGGCTTCAAAATTATCGAGCAACACCATTCCATGAGTGTCTTTAAGTACATTCCATTTTGTGACTTGTTGAGTGTTAAGATTAACTTCACCTTCAATTGCTTGACTCCCCTTTAATAAAATAAATGAGGCAATACGATCTTCTTTAAATTCTTTGTGATTAATAAAGTAGTCCCAAACTTTTGCTTTTTCAGGTTCTTTAAGCTTTAACTCGGCAAAACGCATATTTTTATAGGCGTATTTCGAGCGGTTAATCACATCAAATGTCTTTTTAATTTCGTCAGAATTTAAGCTATTGAGTGGATGAAACGTATTTTCAATTTTAAAAGTTTGATCTAACCCAGACTGGAATACTTCATTAAAAAAATCTTTTCCAATAACAGGTTTACCATCTTTAATTAATAAAGGCACGCTGAGCGTGAAAGGTTTGCCATTTATCAAAACCTGATCTGAATTAGGTTTAGCTCGAACCACCATAGAACCTTTGGTGATCATATAAGTATTAGTAAAGTCATCTTTAACAACTTTAGCGCCTTGCTCACTCATGTTTTGATAAAGTGAGACCATGTCGGCCTTTCCACCATGAGCAAACGCTTGAGTATTGAGTCCCCAAAAGCTTGCAGCGATTGATAAGTTAAGTGCCAGTATTTTTTGTATGTCATTCAATAATCGTTGTTTACGCATTGGTTTCATCCTTTTCATCTATCCCTGAACTATCTGAATCAGACAGTTAAAATGCACTTCCTGTGAGTGAAATTCATTAGACCAACTTAATAGTTTTATGGTTATTAAGCTTATCTAACCTGCTCTAATGAATTTAATTTCAACACACTTACATAGGGCTAGCTTGTTCAAGAATGACGTCGAATTTGTCTAAAAATGACATTAAAAGAAGAAATATTTAAACCGGCATACCCTCTCTAAATTCTTTAGGAGAAATACCATAAGTCTTTTTAAAGATTTTTGAAAAATGAGCACCGTCCCAGAAACCCCACTTCAAGGCAATTTGGGTAATCGAACTCTGTTTGTTCTTTTTATCAAGCAAATCTGCTTTGACTTTTTCTAGACGCTTGAGCTGTATATATTTGTTAATAGATAAATTTTCTTGAAGGAACAAACGGTAGAGATGACGTAGAGATACCCCAATATGCTCTGCAATTAATTTAGGTGTTAAATCGGGTTTTGCTAAGTTTTCTATAATATAGCGCTCGGCTTTTTCCATTAGATTATTGGAGCTATGAACATTTTTATAATTGATTGTGGGTTTGATTAAGGCGATCAGCGCATCTTCAAAAGCATTACCGTCTTCGGTTGCGTACCAAAGTTTGATGTTTTCTGCAGACATATTTTTCAAAATATTCTTGAGTAAAAAACCACTCATATTTTGAGTAATCAGTTTTCCAAAATATTCAGTACTAATATTTTCTTTAAGTAATTTTTCACGTGAGAGATGGACTGAAATCTGACTCACCAAACCTTGCGGATACATCGAAATAGTTTCGACCGGGTCTACCAACACAATATCGCCTTCATTCAGACTTAGAGTCTCATTCTTATACTCGAGCAGCATTTTTCCCGAATACTGCAAAATCAAAAAACAAAAACGATTATTCACTCGATCTATTTCATCGGCTTTTCGGACAATTTTATTGGCATTATTTTTAATAAAAGCAATTTCGGTATCGCCCAATAAAAAGCACTGAACCTCACCAATGAATAAATTACGGGTTCCATCAAAATCGGTTTCAAAATTGCCGCACACATTTTTAATATGGTGCGTCCATGTGAGTAATGCATCACTTACATATTGGTTCATCCCTTACCTCTCTATACATGTGCCACCGCTCAAGATTTTGCGCTTGTGGTGGTGCACTGTCTTGGCATATTTGCAATCATGTTTTATTGATAAACAAATTGTGTGCCAAAAATTCCTTATCCGTGGAATTGTTTTGATGATAGTCAGCTAGATGTAAAGAAGCTGATAAATCAATTCAATTTATCAGCTTAATGGGACTTATGCTACTCCTGCAAAATCTCGCAGCATGGTGATAAAAATATCCTTTTGTTCCTCAGAATACTTTTTAAACACCTCATTTTGGTGGCTGTCGGCAATATCAAATAAATACTGCGCCGTTTGTTTGCCTTTTTCGGTCAGGGCGTACAAATTATCATGATCGACCAATAATCCTTCAAATTTTAGAATTTCAGCCGACCTTTCAACTTCTTGCATTGGCATAGCAATATCTCGCGGTAAATCTTCTTTACTAGAAGCAGTACCACTTGCCAAAACAAGCAAGAGACGAGATTCACTGGTACGGAAACCCGAAGCCATTTGCTTAGGAATATAGTCGGTTTGATAGGCTTTAAAAGCACGGCTCATTAAGTAGCAGACATTATTATATAAGTGCCCATAATGTGTTTGGTCTACGCCGTTCTGTTCAGTTTGTTTAACTTGAAGGCTTGGATGCGGCATGACACAAGAATATGCACCTTGATGGTAAACCAGCGGGCTTCGGCCTTGGTCATGGAAACGAACCACTTTACCAATAATAATCCAGTGGTCACCACCTTCGATCACTTGATAACGTTCGCACTCAAACACCGCAGAACAATTTTCTAAAATAGGTGCGCATCCTGCGCCAAGTTGAAAATTTGTGTCGGCAAATTTATCAATATTGCGTCTCGAAAACTTATTAGACAGCTCAATTTGCGTGCCCGATAAAATATTGACTGCAAAATGTGTTGCTTCTTCAAATACTGAAAAACTTGACGATTTTTTATCAATGCTCCACAAAATAAGCGGTGGATCGAGTGATACTGAATTAAAACTATTTGCGGTTACACCGACTTTCTCACCTTGTGCATTTTGTGCAGTAACAATGGTAACGCCTGTTGCAAAATTTCCTAATGCTCGTCGGAACTGTAGTGGATCGACCGTAAACTCATCTATTTGTTGTAATACATTCATCATCTTTCTCCTAAACCTTCTCTTACATCCATATAAATCGCGAGAGCATTAAATATCTAAAACTAATCTCGGTGTTTTAGAGCGTGAACAGCACACTAATATTTGCTCATTGCTGGCCTTTTCTTCGTCAGTAAAATAAACATCTCGATGATCAGGTTCGCCTTCAATTACATCGCACATACAGGTTCCGCATACGCCTTGCTCGCAAGACATTTCAATGTCGATGCCTTCTTTAGCCAAAGCCTGCAAAATGGTTTCGCCAGCTTCAACCATAATAATTTTTCCGCTACGCTCAGCCACCACTTCAAATGAATCTCCCGATGTGTCGGTTTCGACTTGGAAATACTCTTTGTGGATTTGCTGCTCAGGAAAATCGTGAGTCGTGGCGAGGTTAATCACCCAATCCATGAAACCGACTGGACCACAGGTGTAAATATGGCTCTCTAGGTCAATATCTTTAATGGCAGATTCAAAAAATGCTCGGTGGCTTGCACCTTCCGATTTAAAATGAAAAGTTGTGTGTTTTGCTAACTCACCATTTTTAATTTCATCAACAAAAGCACATTTTTCAGGGCTAGCGCCGCAGTAGTGAAGCTCAAATGATTCGCCTTCATGTGCAAGTTGATACGCCATCGTGATTAATGGCGTAATCCCGATTCCACCGCCAATCAAGACACTGTGTTTGGCTTTTAAAAGTGGAAATAAATTTTTTGGCTCACTGACCTGAATTTGCATGCCATCTTTAATTTCATCAAAAGCGGATATTGAGCCACCACGTGATTCAGGGTCACGTAAAATTCCAAGGCGAAACTTACCTTCATCATTTGGATTTTGGCAAAGTGAATATTGGCGCACCATGCCATTCGGTAAGTGCACATCAATATGCGCACCTGCTTCAACTTTTGGCAATGTTGTAGAAGTTGCAGATTCAAATTCCATGACTGCAATATTTCCACCTTCCACATGGCGATTTTTAACGACAACATCATAAAGTGTAGTCATGATTCAACTCCCTTTTCATGATTAAGCGATTGGCTTAACGCATGAATAAACCACCGTTAATATCCCATGTTGCACCAGTCACAAACGCCGCATTTGGACTCGCAAGCAACCCACAAGTTTCAGCAATAAAATGCATACTTCCTAAGGCTTTAACCGGAATATTCTGGATGAACTGTTCCATTTTTTCGTCTGACACCACACTATGAACGATCGGTGATTCCATAGGTCCCGGTGCAACTGCATTGACCGTTACCCCTTTTGCCGCAAACTCTTTGGCAAAAATTTTGGTTAACGTCACAATCGCGCCTTTGGTTGCCGCATAGTGTGCACCTGTTGCAGTACCACCGTTTTGTCCTGCTAACGACGCCATATTAATGATGCGTCCATAGCCTTTTTTAGCCATATATTGGCCAATAATTTGGCAAGCCTGAAAGGTGCCGCGTTGGTTGACTTGGGTCACCCAATCAAAATCGGCTACGGTAATTTCTAATACTGGCGTTGCTTTGGTGACGGTAGCATTATTAATTAACACATCAAGTTTAGAAAATTTCTCTTCAATCCATTGCACCGCTGCATGAAAATCTGCCTCAACTGAAATATCTAATTTCAAGGGAAACATATTTTGGGCATATTGACTTTGAGCCTTGGCATTTTCTGCTTTTTCAAGCGTACTTGCCGACAAAATCACTTGATGGCCTTGGCTCGCAAAATATTCAGCAATGACATTACCGAGTCCAGAAGCAGCACCTGTCACTAAAACAACCTGTTTCATGTTACCGCTCCTAAAGAATGTAGCTAATACCAGCTAAGGTATCGGTTGAGTTAACCAAGTTAATGATTTTACGGTTAATCTTAAAGCCTGTAGCCGCATCACGAGTTAGATGGTAGGTAATATCAGCTGTGTAATGCTTAAGGTTTTCTTTACGGAATTCACGTAAGTTTTGAGCACAACGCAAAACGATTTCATCATCTTGGTCTTGAATGACTCGTACTCGCGAAATACTGCGTACCGTATTCGCCTTTGGTGCCGTAGAAATTGCCTCACCATTTTCAAGACGCTGTACACGTAAAGTACGCATATGATTATCGTCATAGGCATAATTTAAGTTGTTCTCGTAGTCAGTAAGGTTCGGGTCAATCGGAATGATATAAACGCCCTTTTCATTCCATAAATTGAGCCATTCACGGTACTCGCTGTGGTCTAACATATCTGCTTCAGCCCAGATGAAAGCAGTGACTTCATTTAATAATTGCAGATTCATATTCATTGCTCTCTCCTTAAGCCGTCATCATCTTTTTCCACTGCTGATATGCTGCACGCATACCTGTTTCAGCACTAACATCACTTTTTAAGCCATCTTCGGTTTTGACTTCGCCCGGTAAACCGCGGTTGAGCATAATCCATAAATCATTACCCGCATTGGCACCGTGTTGTACGCGCTCCCAAGCTTCTGAGTCATCTGGCGTACCAAAACCAAATGGACCTTGGAAATGTTCATGCAAACGTAAGCGATATTGGTTGGCAATTTGCGGGCCACCATCCATCGTAATCACCGAGTGATGAATTTCTGTTTCAGCAACTGAAATTGGCTGTAACACACGGAAGAACGCCATCGAACATGCAATATTCGGGAATAAATTTAAGTTAAAGCCAGAACCACCAACTGCTCGAACAATACGGCGTACTTCTAACTCTTCATGGCCTTCGTCGCGCAAAGCTTGAGCCAAGTCTTCGAAACGCTCTTGAATTGGACGTTCCATGAGTTTTTCGTCTAAATCGACCAGTTCAGGAATCATCACCATGACACTGTGACCGTTTCCTAAGTCTTCAACAAAGCCCGGTTGGTTTTCGAAGTTAAAGAGCTCTTCTGTTTTTTCATCGACAGAACTTAAGAATGACTTGTGTACTAATGGAAAGTGATAGGCATCGGTGGTATTTTCAAGCTGAATTTTCCAGTTACCCGGAAAACGGAAACGGTGTTCACCCAACACTTTAATTGGATAACCCGCACCTTGTTTCATAAACAGGTCAATCCATTTTTTTGCTGGCCCAAGGAACTCTTCAAGCGGTTGAATGTCTTCTTTAAATGAAGCGAAGATCATGCCGTTATATTCTTCTACCCGTAGACTCACCAGTGGTAATTCTGATTTATCTAAACAATCGCCGTAGCTTTCCGGAGATGGCACACCACGTAAACTACCGTCAAGTGCATAACTCCAACCGTGGTACGGACATACAAAACTATTAGTTTTTCCTTTTTTATGTTCGCATACGGTTGCTGCACGATGACGACAACGATTTAAAAGTACATGGACTTTCTTTTTACGGTCACGCACCACAACCACAGGCTGTTTACCGATATTAATGGTTTTATAGCTTCCACCTTCTGGAATTTCACTTGCATGTGCAACCCACACCCAAGTGCTATAAAAGATTTTTTCCATTTCTTCATCAAAAATGCGTTCATCTTTATAAAGAGAAGTATGGGCACGGTCACTTTGAACTAAAGCATCGTAATCAGTGCCAATGTTATGCGTCGGGATAATACTGTTCATATCAATAGTCCTTTTAAATATGTCCTGGGTCATTCCGGGGAAGGTAGCGGCAATTCAGCTTCACTGTGCCAATGCGATACGGGACGACTGAAAATATTCTGTGTTTGGAAATGTTTAATTTTCCATGTTCCATCTGCTTGCTTTTGAAACTTCACATTGAGCTTTGCTGTATTCAGATGACTACGGCCATCTTTAAACGTTGAAGTCTGCAACATCAGCCATGAAGCATTTGCATCATTTTGATTTACATAAATTTGTTCTGAATTTACAAAGTGTGCATTCATGACAAAGTGAGATTCTTTTTGGGTATAGCTTTTAAACATGTCGTAAATCGACTGCCAAGAAGCATAACGGCCAAACGATTTGGCATATTTCTCGCCAATACCTTCCCAAATACAGTCCTGATCAAAAAGATTCATCAGCTCGTCAAGGTCTGTATTTGCATTGAGCTCGTCGCAGATTTCCATATAGCGGTTCAGGCAGTTACGAATGGCGTTGTGCGCTTCTAACTGTTCTAGCCGCTCTATGATTTCTGCCATATTCACTTTGTCATTCATTGCCATCGCCTTAACGTTGGATAATCAATTCACGCCCAACACGAGCTTCAACTTTGCAATATTTCCAAAGTTTGTATGGCCCTTCACCCACCACGGTCGTTCTAAACAAGTTACAAGCGGCATGTACGGTTTCAATATCCGGAACATCAGCAAGCAAATAAGTTGTCCAAGGCCAACCTGCACTTGGGCCAACCATGCTTTGGTCATCATCAAGATTTCCAAAAACATGTACGCCCGGTAAGTCATGAATACCATTCCACATTTCACCAAATGCTGCCCAAACTGCTTTTGCTTCAGCAGGTTCCGCGTCAAAAAAGTTTTGGTTAATACCCATGCAGAACAAAACGCGTAATGATTTTTTAGCTTCCATTTCAATATCCTTTTTTAAAAATTAAAACTTATAAATAACCTGGGGTTGGCTTTAACCCGAAACTGATTGAGCCTGCATTTTGTAAGGTCGCATCGCCCATAAAGGCATGCTGAGTCACCACGTTGGTGTCATTCACAAAACGGCTAAATGGATTGTTGGTATAAATTGCTGTCATGCCCGCGAGCATTTGCATTTTTCGGGTGACTTTGGCGCAAACTCGCGCTGCATGGGTACATGCCAGACGCATATCACTAATTTGTTCAGCAGTGGCTTCACGACCAGCAATAATTTCATTCCAAACAATATCCATGGTTTGATAAAACCATGATTTTGCAGCCTGAAATTCTGCATCAACTTGAGCAAACTCATATTGAGTCACTGGACGATTTGCAATTTCTGAACCGCCTGTAATAGATGCTTTACCCGGTGCTAATTTTTCAAATTCTTCTAATGCAGCAGCTGCAACACCAATACCCACCACGGTTAATACTTGCGTCGCTAAAGACAGTGACGGATATTTAAAAAATGGCTCACTGAGTTTCGAAGGTTCACCACGTACAAAGGTCCATTTCTTTTCGACCAATACATCTTCGACCACCAAATCATGGCTTCCCGTACCTTTTAGGCCAACGGTGTCCCAAGTCATTTCGATTTTAGCTTTTTTTGCAGGCATCACTGCCATGCGAGGTAAGCCTTGCATTTCATTATTTTTAAGCGGTGAAATTCCTACACCAACAATGTCAGCTCCCATACAGCCACTTGAGAATTTCCAACGTCCACGAACTACGACACCTTCATCAGTAATTTCAGCAGGTTGTGGCGGGAAAATACCTCCGGCAAACACCACATCTGGCCCGTTTTGGTACAATTCTTTAAGTGTTTCCTCAGGCAAACTTCCTAAATACGCAGGGCTCATACCGAAACTTGCCACCCAACCGACTGAACCATCAGCTTTAGATAAAGTTTCGATCAATTCACAAAACTGCCTTGGAGACCATTCTTCACCACCAAAACGCTTAGGAACTAATGCACGGTAAACGCCAATCTGTTTAAGTTTTTCGATAATGTCTTGGCTCACATACGCCTGATTATCAAATTCACCTGTACAGGCACGCTCACGAATTTCTTGACACAAAGCGTCTAAGTCAACTGCTTTGTCTTGAGAAGCAAACTCCATTTTAGACAACTTATTCATCATCTAACTCCTTGTAATTTATTGCATTGCATCAACACAAAATTTAGCTATAGCGCATAATTGCTCATCTTTTTGATGCTTTGATACGATCTGTAAGCCCACTGGTAAACCTTCACTGGTTTCAAGTGGCACTGAAATGGCTGGATGACCTGATAAATTAAATGGTCGAACTAAAGCTGTAAGATTCAAAAAAGCGACCGTGTTTTCAGCTTCAGAAACTTTCGGTGGAATTTGCGGAAGTGTCGGTAGAACCAATGCATCATATTTTTCTAATAAAGCATCGAGTTCTTGGGTCAGCTGCGCTCTCACAACTTCTGCTTGTTTTACTTGCTCTAAAGTGGTGTGTGCCGCTTTTAATAAACGACCATTTACATCAGAACCAATTAAACCCGTTTCAGTTAATTCACCAAAAGCTTGCCAATTTTCATAATTAATAATCTGCATGCCTGCGTCATAAGCCGCTTCAAAGTATTCAACTTTTTCTAAGGTGGTATCTAAATTTGCTTTTTGAAGTGCTTGATGAATACAGTTCCAAACGACTTCATCTGCGCTTACATCTAAAACAGCAAGTTTTGGTGCACTAGTAAATTCAGTAGGTTTGAAAGTTGGATCAATAATTTGCATGGCCTTTTCAATCATCTCGACTGAATTCGCAAAAGGACCAGCGCAATCTAAAGAACTTGACGGCGGATATACACCTTTTCTGCTCACGCGACCAAAAGTCGGTTTTAAACCAAAAACTCCGCAGCATGCAGCAGGCATACGAATAGAGCCACCCGTGTCTGTGCCTAGAGTAAAGTCAGCTTGTTTAGCAGCAACTGCCGCAGCCGAACCACTTGAAGATCCGCCTGGGATAAGTTCAGGATATTTAGGATTGATGGGTGTACCAAAAGCGTGATTAATGCCTGTAATACCAAAAGCCAATTCGTGCAAATTTGTTTTCGCAATAATTTCACAATCTGCTTTTAGAATGTTTTTAACAACCTCGGCATCATCTTGAGCAGGTTCAACATTTAATAAAGCTCGACTGCCAGCAATGGTTTTTAGACCTTGAATATCAATTGTGTCTTTCACCATGACCTTGAGCTTGCCACTTCCTTTGTGCACGCTTTGGCTAACAATATTCATTCACTTTTCCATGTATTTTTATTGATTAATTAAAATATCGGAAAATTTAATGGAATTGTCAAGTATTTTTTTATAATTTGTTCTCAAGGAAATATGCAAAATTTTGTTTATAATAGGATTACCCTTTTTTCACTAAGTTATTGCTTAGCTATGCTTGATCATTTAGAACAATTTCTTCCTAATAAAGAACCGTCGAGTATTCAAAATTTTCCTTTTTTTTGGGTTTCCCAAGTGAATGGAAAGTATTCACAACTGATTGAAAAATCAATAAAAAAGCTAGGTATTGATAATACACGCCGTAAAATTATTTTAAGTACTAATGCCCTTGGGGAAGCTAGTATTACCGACATTGCCAATCTTTCTACTTTAAAGTTAACGACGGCAACAAAAGCTGTATATCGCTTGGTAGAAGATGGAATTGTCGAGGTCTACTCTTCTACTTCTGATGAACGGATCTCGATGGTGAAATTAACGGCCAAAGGTATTGAACTGGTTGAACAGATTAATCAAATTAGTGTGGTCACCTTGGCAGGCATCCTGAATGCTTTTTCAGAAGACGAGCTACATAATTTAAATACCCAGTTAAAGAAATTATTTGACCTGATGCCATCCAGCTAAATATTTCTCATCATGATAAATTAGCTCTCTTAAGCAGTTAAAAATTTCCTTTTCTTTAGCTGCTCTTTCGTTAAAACAATAAAAATAAATAAAATCAATTTTTTATATCGTAAACTTATCTATATATAATTACTTAACATACTTTTTAGGTATTCTAACATACTCAATAAGTAATGGAATTTTACATATAAAAAGAAAATAATAATTCCATGATCTTAAAAATCCCATTAACTCGTAATTGGGTTTAGACGCACTCTTCCGGTCTGTACGAGACCAAATTACTCATTTCTAGCCTATTTATTATTCTTATCTAAAAGGGGGAAATATCGAAAACTTTAGAGGAATAATAAAAGTTAGATATCAATTTCTTTAAGCGTTTTATACATAAGGATTAAGTGTATGAACCAAAGTAATATCGCTGTTGAAAGGACACAGAAGAAAAGCAATGCATATGCATGGTATGTGGTCATACTTTGTATGTTGGCATATATATTTTCATTTATTGACCGCCAAATTCTGGCGCTGATGATTGAACCCATCAAAGCAGATCTCCAACTTTCAGATACTCAATTTAGCTTATTACATGGCCTCGCCTTCTCACTGTTTTACGCCGTTATGGGTTTACCCTTAGCCTACATTGCCGATCGTTTTTCACGACCAAAACTAATTTCAATCGGGATTATTGTTTGGAGTCTGGCAACAGCAACTTGCGGTTTAAGTAAAAACTTTATTCAACTGTTCTTAAGCCGTATGGCGGTAGGTGTCGGTGAAGCGGCTTTATCTCCAGCGGCTTATTCAATGTTTAGCGACATGTTTAGTAAGGACAAACTGGGGCGTGCTGTCGGGATCTATTCAATTGGTGCTTTTTTAGGTGGAGGTATTGCCTTCTTAGTTGGCGGTTATGTCATTAATCTGCTTAAAGGCGTGACACTCATTGAAGTTCCTTTATTAGGGGCCCTTAAAGCATGGCAAATTGCCTTTTTAGTGGTGGGTTTACCCGGCATCATTATTGGTTTGCTGTTTATTTTGACCGTTAAAGATCCTGCACGTAAAGGCCAACAGCTCAACCAAAATGGACAAGTTGACCAAGTTAAATTCACACAATGTCTTCAGTTTATTAAAAAACATTCGAAAACATTTGCTTGTCATTATTTAGGTTTTACCTTTTATGCAATGGCACTCTATAGCCTAACTAGCTGGACACCTGCATTTTATATTCGTAAGTTTCAACTCGCGCCGACTGAAACAGGCTATATGCTTGGTACCATTCTGTTAGTCGCAAATACATTAGGCGTATTTTGTGCAGGCTGGCTAAATGACTGGTTTATTAAAAAAGGTCGTCAAGATGCGCCGATGTTCACGGGTGTAATTGGTATTGTTGGCCTGATTATTCCAATTGCATTTTTTACCCAAACAGATCAGCTTTGGCTTTCAGTTAGCTTACTGATTCCTGCAATGTTCTTTGCATCTTTCCCTTTAGTGATTTCAGCAACTGCTTTGCAAATGTTAGCCCCAAACCAGTTTAGAGCACGCCTTTCTGCCCTCTTCCTTTTGGTGAGTAACTTAATTGGACTCGGTATTGGCACAACACTGGTAGCCATTATTACAGATAAAGTTTTTGGTAGTACGTTAATGGTGGGCTCTTCTTTATCTATTGTAGGTGGTTTGTCTTGTGTACTTGCTTTAATTCTGCTTTTCAAAGGCTGCAAATTCTTTAGTGAAAGTATGAAGCTTGAAAAATTAAATTAATAGATCTCACAAATTGCAAAAATCTACTCTCTAACTAAACGCTTAGAGAGTACCGAAATATTCAAAATTACGTAGTGCCGAGGACTGGCGCATCTTTTTGGAAATGGATTATGGAATTATTTCACCGTTTTAAACCACGCACTTTAGCTGTTGCCACTTTAATACTTATGTGTAGCAACTCATGGGCCGCAAATCCAAATCAGCAAACTGAAGATGAATGGAAATTCACTTTAAAAAATGCCTACATTAACCGTGATTTTGATAATGATGCACTCAAAGACACTGGTAGTTGGTCTCAGGCAGCGTCATTATTTTATAAATCGAAAATGCATGACACCCCGTTAGTCATTGCAGACAAGCCAATCACGATTGGGGCTGATGCTTCTGTCCAATACGCCGTGCGCTTAAGTTCAGACAAACATGTTGCGGATACAGTTTTGCCTTTTAATAAAGAAACACAATCTCAAGCCTCTGACTTCTTAAAATACGGTGCGACTTTAAAGCTGGGTTATGACAAAACTCTTTTAAGTGTCGGTGAACTCTGGCTAGATTTACCTGTAACTGCCGTAGATGCTAGTCGTCAGTTACTCACTTCGTATTGGGGAACCAACCTAAAGTCACAACTTTCAGACCAACTCTACGCAGAAATTGGTCGGGTTGAAAAAGTATCTCCACGAAATGAAGAAGACTTTAAAAAGTTTTCTTTCACATCAAATGGGGTTACTAAAGAATCTGATGGTTTGAACTACATTGACCTGCGCTATCAATTCACGCCGTCTTTAAAGGGTGAATATTACTTCGGTAATTTAGAAGATCTGTATAACAAACACTATGTAGGACTGGAACATACGTGGAAGCAACCAAGTTTTGCTCTGACCTCTAAGTTTAAATACTTTAATGCAAAAGATGATGGCAATACTTTTGATATTGATGCGCAGAACATCGGGGTGCTAGAAACGCTCAAAGTAAAAAACCATACCTTTGGCTTGGGCTACCAACAAATTATTGGTGAATCAGCTTACCCATTACCAGATGGTTTCTTACCAGAAACTTATTTTATTAACTGGAATGCTACGGGCTTCTTTAAAGAAGATGAAAAGTCTTACCATGTCATGTACGGCTATGACTTTAAAGATTATGTTCCGGGCCTAAATGCGATGGTGAAATATGTTTACGGACATGACTTTAAAGCTGCCAATGGTGAAAAAAACCATGAAACCGAATCGAATGTGATTTTAAACTACGCATTTCAGCAACCGTTCCTAAAAGGCGTGGCCCTGCAATATATTCGTATTGATTACAATGTAAAACATGGCAATGACTTTGGCGAAGACCGTTTATTCGTCAATTACACCAAAAAATTCTAAATAAAAATTACCCCCTAAAACTTAGGGGGTAATTTTTTTATCCTAATTTATTGACCAACTTTAATGGTAAAACCTTCATAACAATACTCATGGGTAACCATGGCCACTGTGGCACATAAGCTTTTACAGGTTGTTTTTCGATAGCTTTTACTAAAGCTTTACATCCTGTTTTGGCGTCAACTTCAAAAGGTAAATGTTTAGCACCTTCATTCATTTCAGTTCGGATGTAACCTGGGAAAATGGTTGAGACTTTAATTGGAGTATCTAGTAATTCAGCACGAATACCCTCGGCCAAGTGAGCAACTGCAGCTTTACTTGCCGCATAAGTCGATAAATGTTTTGGTAATCCACGCATCGCACTCATGGATGACATCATCACCAAATGACCAGCGTTTTGCTCTCTAAAAATTTCAGTCGCCGCCTCACACTGTGCTAAGGCAGAGATAAAGTTTGTTTCAGCTGTGGCTCTGTTAATTTCAAAATTACCTTTACCAATACGACGGCCATTGCCTACTCCGGCATTTACAATAATTCGGTCTAAATAGCCAAATTCTTGTTTAAAGGCACGAAATACTTCAAAAACCTGATCGTAATTAGTTACGTCCAGACTTTTTGCAATGACTTTTATACCGTACTCATTTTCAAGTTCGGTTTTTAAAGTCTCTAATCGGTCTAAACGGCGTGCACAAATCGCCAAGTTATAACCTTTCGCTGCAAATTCATGCGCCATACCTGCGCCTAATCCAGAACTTGCGCCTGTAATTAAAATCGTCTTTGCCATGCTTTTATCCTTATTTTAAATCCATGTCAGTAAATCTGGACGCTTAGCTTTTATAAAATGATGTTCATTTAAACTTAAAACCTGAGCTTCATTTCCAATCAAACGCAAAGTCGTGAGACTTGTATTCGTGATTGCCCAATTCAACGCAAAAGTTCGATTAGGGCTAAGTTCAAGCAGCTTGCCAATTGCTACAGAAATCACTCCACCAGAGGTAAAAACAACTGCATAGCGAGGTTCGGTTTTTGCTAACTCATCACAAAGTTGCTGCAACGCCGTTTCGACTCTTTCTTTAAAGTGTGGCCAAGACTCATCATATTCATGATGAAAGTCACCATCTGTCCATCGTCCAATGGCACCTTCGAATATTTTGGCAAGATATGCGCGTGGATTCTGTTCTTGTGCTACGTCAGCTTTTAACAGTTCAGGCTGTTCAAAACGCGGTTCATAACGGGCAAAAACCTGTTGATGGTTAAACTCATTCCATAAATTATTATGATGAATCACCGCATCTGGAAAGCATTCATCAAGTGCGAGCTTTGCAGTCTGCTCATGACGCTGCATAGTTCCAGCAACCACATACGGTTGTTCTTTCAATATTTGCTTAAAATAACGACCTAACAAAGTCGCCTGAGCCTCGCCATTTTCAGACAGCTCATCATAGTTACTTTTACCAAATGATGCCTGTCCATGTCTTACCAGATAAATTGTGGTCATCTTCTTAAAATACCCTGTATTTTCTGTAGAGATTGCTGAGCAAATTCAGATTCTTGCAATTTTTGCTGTGCGATAAGTTTTAAAGCTCGGATATGTAGCGCATGAATCACGATCCAGAAATCTTTAAATGCAGGATTTCGGGTTTGTTTATGGTAATAACGGTAATAGATTTGCTGGGCAATCACTGCTAAACGGAATACACCGAAGACTTCATAAAAAGCCCAGTTCTGAGGCTCCAATCCTGTTTTCTGCAAATAATAGTCAACGACTTCTTTTCGTGAGAACATTCCCTTTAAGTGAGTCGGCTGACGGCGCGTCGATCTAAAAATCATGTTATCCGTTGGCTCAACCCAATAGGCCAAAGCACTGCCTAAATCCATTAATGGATCACCCAAAGTTGCCATTTCCCAATCGAGCACACCAATCACTTCTGTTGGATGTTCTGGATCTAAAATCACATTATCAAAACGCCAATCATTGTGAATAATACAAGTCGTAGAATCTTGAGGGATATTATCGTTTAGCCATTTTCGAACATATTTAAATGAAGGAACGTTAATTGTGCGGACTTTTTCATAGCGCTTATCCCAACCTTCAACTTGTCTACGGCAATATCCCGCACCTTTGCCTAATTCAGCTAAAGGCGTGTTCTCATAAGGTACTTGATGTAGCTCAATCAGCTTATCAATAACATTTACACAAAGCTCATGAACATCTTCTTCATTAAAGCCAAGCTCAGGCGGTAATTTTGCACGAGCAATAATACCTTCAATGCGTTCCATGACATAAAAATCACAGCCAATGACCGATTCATCCTGACAAAGTGCAACCATTTTAGGAAGCACTGGATAATAAGGCGCAAGATTTTTCTGCACCATATATTCACGGGCCATATCGTGGGCCGACTTCGCTTTAGTTCCTTTTGGAGGACGACGCAAAATTAAATCGGTATTTTTATACTTTAAACGATAAGTCCAGTTCGACGCCCCGCCCGTATATTGAGTAACAACTGCTGGGCCAACCAGCTCAACCCCTTGGTTCTTTAACCAGTTTTCAACTGCCCCAATATCAAGTTCTTCACCTTCACGTACTTCACCGCCTACATCAATTACCGACATATTCACTTCCTTTAAACTTATACTTTCTTATGACGACCATAACCACGTTTGGCTAACTCTAATTTGGCAATCATGCCTTTATGCACTTCATCCGGACCATCAGCTAAACGTAAACTGCGTGCTTGGGCAAAGAAACCCGTTAATGGTGTATCTCTTGAAACACCTGCACCGCCATGTAGCTGAATTGCCATATCAACTACTTTTTCTAAAACGCTCGGAGCGACCACTTTAATTGCAGATATTTCTGTTAAAGCAGCCATATTCCCTAAAGTATCCATTTTATAAGCAGCATACAAGGTTAAAAGTCTGGCTTGATCTATGGCGACTCGAGCATCAGCCACGCGTTCGAGGTTTCCGCCAAGTTTTAGAATTTCTTTGCCAAACGCCGTTCTAGACATGCCTCTATCAATCATAAGCTCTAAAGCTTTTTCAGCAGCTCCAATACAGCGCATGCAATGGTGAATACGCCCTGGCCCTAAACGACCTTGTGCAATTTCGAAGCCTTGCCCCGCTCCACCAATAAAGTTTTCAATAGGCACTCGAACATTATTAAAGTGAACCTCACCATGTCCATGCGGCGCATCGTAGTCACCAAACACAGGTAACATCCGTTGAATTTCGACGCCTGCGGTATCAATCGGTACTAAAACCATGGAGTGTTGATGATGGCGGTCTTTGGTTTCATCTGGGGTATGCGCCATAAAAATAATGACTTTAGCATTTGGGTCACCTAAACCAGACGACCACCATTTTTTGCCATTTAAAACAATTTCATTACCGTCGATGAGTGCAGTCGCTTGCATATTGGTTGCATCGCTTGACGCAACATCGGGTTCAGTCATACAAAAAACCGAACGAATTTTTCCGTCTAGTAAAGGCTGTAACCATTGCTGTTTTTGCTGCTCACTGCCATAGCGCCATAACACCTCCATATTTCCTGTATCTGGTGCATTACAGTTAAAAACGGTTGGTGCCAATAAACTGCGGCCAGTCAATTCAGCAATATGCGCATACTCTTGAACTGATAACCCAGCACCCAGCTTTTCATCGGGTAAAAACATATTCCAAAGACCGGCTTGTTTAGCTTTAGATTTCAGAGTTTCTAAAAGGTCTGGCCATTGCCATTTTTTCCAGTTTCCATCTGGATTTAACTCATGAACTTCTTCCCAAAATTTTGCTTCGACAGGTTCTATTTCTTCTTGAATAAATTTTTTAGTTCGCTCAGCAAAATCCTGAGCTTTTTTTGAGAGTTCAAACATTCTTTTTCCTTTACATCATTATCTGGTCTTTACATCAACATAACTTGAAACTTAATATGAATGAAATGATTTTATTAAATAACACCTCATGAATAATATTCATAACTTACATGGCCTAGATCTAAGTTTTTTCCACCGGATTGATATCAATTTATATCCGCTTTTTATCGCGATTTATGAACAAAAAAGTATTTCGAATGCCGCAAGTAGCCTTAATATTACGCAGTCAGCGGCAAGTCATGCTTTGCAGCGTTTACGCCAGCAACTTGAAGATGATGTATTCATACGAGTAGGCAATAAAATGTCTGCCACTCCTTTTGCCGAGCAGATTTACCCAACTGTTAAGCAAGCACTTTTAACGATTCAAAATATTAGCCAACAGAAACATGTTTTTGATCCAACCAGTTTAAAAAGCTTAAAAATCGCCGTGCATGATGAAATTGAGCCGATTATTCTTCCAAGACTGGCTCAACATTTTCAAAATCTTAATTTAGATTTGCAGTTTGTGAGTATGAAGCTAGATCGAAAACATATTATGGCGGACTTGGCGACACAACAGCTCGATTTCGTGATTGACCTAGAACAATACTTATCTCCAAAAATTACCTTTGATCATTTGGTAACAGATGAGTTTGTCATTTGCAGCCAACTTAAAGAAGTCGATTTAGCTAGTTATATCAGTGGTCGGCACATTGGTGTTTCGTCACGCCGTACGGGCGCTTTACTTGAAGATATTTATTTAAACCAACACCAAAAAATTTCAAGAAATGTATTTATGCGCTGTCAAAACTATTCAACGGCGTTACAAGTTTTAGGAGCCCAAGCCGACGCAATACTCACCATGCCTCGAATGATTTTGCAGCATTTGTCTTATAGTCATGAAATTTGCTTACATTCTCTGCCTTTTGAGATAACCAACATTAAAATGGGTATGTTTTGGCACGAAGATTTAAGGGATAATTTAAGACATCAATTTCTGCGACATGAAATTATTAAACTTTTTCAGTAAAGCAAATTGATCTACTAAGCTTCTATCGTACAAGGATCAGTAATGAGTAAAGATGAACGGATAATCCAGAATCAGGACAACAAAAAAACGATTCGTCATGAAGATTACATTGCTGGTATTGGTAAAGGCATGGCGATTTTAGATAGCTTTAGTAGTAATCAACATCGTTTAAACATTTCTATGGCTGCTGAAAAAACTGGGCTTACCCGAGCAGCAGCAAGACGTCATTTATTAACTTTAGAATATTTAGGTTATCTTGAGTCAGATGGTCACTATTACTATTTAACTCCGAAAGTTCTTAAATTTTCAGGAGCTTATTTAGGTGCAGCCCAGCTTCCGAAAGTATCTCAGCCTTTATTAAATCTGTTAACTAACCAAACTTCTCTCATTTATTCGGTGATGGTACTTGATGGTTATGAAGCCATTACTATTGCTCGTAGTGCGGCCCACCAACAAACTGACCGTGTAAATCCATACGGCTTACACTTAGGTAACCGTCTGCCTGCTCATGCGACATCTGCGGGTAAAATTTTACTGGCACATTTAAGCCAAGAAGAACAATTGGACTGGCTCCAAAAATATCCTCTTCAGCGTTTAACTAAATATACGCATGTCGAAAATGATAAATTTTTAGAGTTACTACAAGAGATTCGAGAACAAGATTGGTGTTATTCGCGTGAAGAACACGAATTAGGAGTTCATGCACTCGCCGTACCAATTTATGGACAAGACTTTAAAGTGGTTGCAGCTTTAAATATTGTTTCTCCAACTATGAAAACAACTGAAGAATATTTAATTCAACATATTCTGCCGCTATTGCAAGAGACTTCGCGGGATTTAAGACAAGTTCTTTAAATCTTGCTTAGGCTATTTCGACAGGGTAAATTTTATTGTTTGCTTAGGCTATTTGAATAGATAGAATGATCGCGGATGAATGCTTAGGCTATTTCTAAAAATAATTAAACGGAATTTTCAAATAACGGATCCCATTCGCTTCAGGTTCTGGAAAATTTCCACCATTCATATTAATTTGAATTGAAGGCAAAATTAATTTTGGCATTGCCAAAGTAGCATCTCTTTTTTGACGCATTTTGATAAATGATTCTTTAGAAACTCGTCGATTTAAATGAATATTGCTTTGCTTTTGAGTTTTTATATCTGTTTGACAGACATATTCATCACGACCTTCGGGATTATAGTCATGGCATAAAAACATGCGCATATTGTCGGGAAGTGTATAAAGTTTTTGTACCGAATCATAAAGCTCAGCAGCACTTCCTTTAGGAAAGTCGCATCTGGCCGAACCATAATCAGGCATAAATAAAGTATCACCGACAAAAACAGCATCGGCAATCACATAGCTTAAGCAAGCGGGTGTATGCCCTGGTGTAGGAATGTTATAGGCTTCTATCTCCCCTTTTTTGAAATGTTCATAATCTTCAAACAAATAATCAAAAGGTTGATTTTCATTGAATTTCTTAAAGTCAAAATTATAAATAGCCGAAAATGTTTCTTGTACTACCGAGATTTTTTGACTAATCGCAATTGTACCGCCCAATTTAGATTTTAAATATTGAGCCGCAGTCATATGGTCCGCATGTACATGGGTTTCTAAAATCCATTGTACTTTAAAGTTTTGCGCCAAGACATAATCGACGATCAGATCAGCATTGGATGTTTTTGTAGTGGCCGATGCGGCATCGTAATCAAGCACGCTATCAATAATAGCGCATTGAAGAGTCGCTAAATCCGCAACAACATAGCTAAAAGTATTGGTGTTTTCATCAAAAAAATCTTTTACTAGAGGTTGTTGCATAGGCTTAATTTCCTTTATTTAAAATTCGGTAAATAAACATTCCTACTAACATCGCGACAATAAAATAAAGTGCTTCAAAATGCCCTAATCCAATAAGAGTTAAAGCGGGCGCTGGACATATACCTGCTATTCCCCAGCCTATACCGAAAATAAAAGCGCCTACAATTAACCTTTGGTCAATCTGTGTATTTGTTGGTAATTGAATTTGTTCATTAAAAATCGTTTTTGGTTTTTTAATGGCCCTTTGAAACGGAATAAATGCCACAGCAATAGCACCTAGCATCACAAACATTAAGCTAATATCCCATTGCCCAAAAATATCTAGAAACCCTAAAACCTTTGCAGGGTTAGACATACCAGAAATCATTAACCCCAATGAAAACAAACCACCAAATATAAAAGCAAAGATATTTTTCATAAGATTACCCCAACACATGGCGAATGATATAAACCGTTAACATGCCGGCAAACATAAAAACTGCTGTTGCTATTATTGAGCGTTTTGATAACCTGCTCATTCCACAAATGCCATGCCCACTTGTACAGCCTGATCCAAGTCGTGTACCAAAACCAACAAGTAACCCTGCCAGAATAAGTACAAATGAATTGGCTTTAATTTCGATTTCAGGCTGATAGAAATAACCATATATGAAAGGTGTAATCACGAGTCCTGCTATGAACCAGAATGCAGAACTTTTAAATATATCTCTAGATGGGCTAATGAATTGAGCAAGCAAACCACTAATTCCAGCTATACGACCATTTATATATAAATACCCAACTGTTACGATACCGAGTAATAAACCACCCACAAAGGCATAGACAATACTTGACATATAAGCACTCTTAACAATATATGTTTTTATAATCTGTATTATACGCTGATTCTTTTAGAAATACTTAATATAAAACTTTTGAGTTTATAATTCTTCTTAAAAAGAAAAAGCCCCAAGATTTTGGGGCTTTTATCATTAAATTAGATCTTTAATGCCTAATTGTTCAGGTAATTTTTCCATAACTTTATTTAATCTATTATTTGCTGGAGAGATACAACCTGTGTAATGGCTTAATTTTGTTTCTGTACCATTGGGTTGAATCCAGGTGATGTAATAGCTAGGCATATCGGTCGCAGTTTGCTGACAACCTGCAGTTTTAGATTGGGTTCCTGTTTGCGGACGATAAGTTTTTAATTCATCAGCAAGTTTTTGATAATCTTTTACGCTACCTTGAATTTCTTTAACGCCAATTGCTTTTGTATATTGCTTACCTTCAAAACGAATTAAACCTGTAGGTGTTACTTCTACTGAGTAAATTGGGCATGCGCCGAAACATGGACTAGAAGCATAACGAATGGTTTCTTGTGTATTAGGTGCTTGTTGAACAGAAGCACAACCCATTAAAGCCAAACCGGATAAAGTTGCAAGAACTAAAAATCTCATTACATCACCTATTATTATCAAGTGGCATTAATCTAACAAATCATATCCAAATTGTCATTAAAGACTCATTTTTCATAGTTTTATTTGCTATTACTTAGGCTATTTTTAGCTATCAAGAAAATTAAGATATAAAGCACATAAAAAAAGGCCCATCGTTAGATGAGCCTTAAGCCAATTAAAGCTTAAATTCCTGAAATACAAATTATTACTGGGTAGTAATAACCTGCGCCGACCATTCTATCTTAATGCAATACATTATTTAAATATAATATAAGTATATATTTACGCTCGTTTTTCCAACAAAAAAAACCTGTTTTTCAAGGTTAAAAACTCAATAATGTTTATTTTTAATTAAAATTCACAACTTTAAGTTAAACAAAACTTAATAAATTTTAAAATTTTATTTATAGGTAAAACATTATAAAAAAATGCTTAATAGTTCGGCTATATCTAGTGTTCAGGATGAATCAATTATAGGAATATTTTAAGTTTAGCAATAACTTCAATCACTTTTTTACTATTTGGTAAAGCTATCTCACTAAAATTACAGAATTTACGCAAATACTCTAATAGAAAAAAGATATTAAAAAATAAGGGCAAAAGAGAATTTATCCTTTTGCCCTCTTTCATTATTTCTCTAAACTATATGCGATCACATAATCACCATGGTCCGGAGACTGACGTGCACCACCCGCGGTAACCACAACATACTGTTTACCTGTTTTAGGTGAAACATAGCTAATTGGAGTTCCCTGACTACCTACTGGCATACGTGACTTCCACAGCTCTTTACCTGTAGATGAATCAAAAGCACGCAAGTAATAATCTTGAGTTGCAGCAAAGAAGACTAAGCCACCTTGAGTTGCCATTGGCCCACCAATAGTTGGCATACCAATTGGGGCTTTCAAGCCCATCTTAATACCAAGTGGTCCAGTGTCCTCAACTGTACCAAGTGGTACTTGCCATGCAACCTGACGAGTTTTCATGTCAATTGCTGTCATGGTACCAAACGGTGGTTTTTGACAAGGAATACTTAAAGCGGACATAAAGCGGTTTTTATTCACTTTATATGGTGTACCTTTCATTGGTACAGCACCCATACCTGTATTTACTTTTTCGCCACCACTCGCCTGAATCTTAATGTCTTCAGGTGTTTGTTTAATGAGTTGAACCCATAAACCAAGACGCATATCATTTACGAACATGTAACGATGTGTCGGGTCAAAAGCAATACTACCCCAGTTCATACCACCTAAAGAACCAGGGAAGCTTAATGAAACATCAGTACCCGGTGCAGTAAATAAACCTTCGTAACGCATTGACTTAAAGTTAATACGGCACATCAGTTGATCAAACGGCGTTGCGCCCCACATATCTGATTCAGTTAAAGTCTGATTACCAATTTGAGGCATTTCAACTGAACGAGGTTGAGTTAAGCTGTATTGTTCACCCGGAATATTGGCAGGTTTAACTGGTTGTTCAATCACTTTAGTCAGTGGTTTACCCGTTACACGGTCAAGAACAAAGAATTGGCCTGATTTGGTTCCAATGACAACAGCTGGTTTAGTCGTACCATCTTTTAATGGGAAGTCGACTAGACTCGGTTGCATTGGTAAGTCAAAGTCCCATAAATCGTTATGAACAGTTTGATATACCCACTTCTCTTTACCTGTTGTCGCATCAAGTGCTAACACAGAAGTATTGTATTTGTGATCTAATGGATTACGGTTACCCCCCCAAATGTCGACAGATGAACTACCCATAGGTAAGAACACCGTATTCATTTGCGGGTCATATGACATTGCAGCCCATGAGTTTGCCGAACTACGTTTATAGGTTTCACCCGGTTTAAGAACATAGTTAGGATTTGGATTACGCGGGTCAAATGCCCAGCGAAGTTTACCCGTAATCACGTCATAACCACGAATAACACCACCTGGCATATCTGCGGCTACGTTGTCGGCAATACGGCTACCCACCACAATGGTTGTACCCGCAATAGTCGGTGCAGAAGTTACTTCAAAACGTGGCGCTTTTGTTCCAGCCCCAAGACCTTCTAGCAAATCAACCGTTCCATTTACACCAAAATCAGCACAGCGCTGACCGTTATCTGCATTCACTGCAATTAAACGACCATCAGGTGTATTGGTATATACACGGCGTGGACATGCCGTATTGGTTGCAACCGCAGTTACTGCATTTGCACCAGCTAAAGTTGGTTGTACAAGCGGTTTTGTTGAATCAAAGTATGCAACACCGCGGCAACGTTCCCAAGCATCGGCTGTAGAGTTCACCTCAGCTTTCCAGAGTTGTTTGCCCGAGTCGGCATCTATCGCAAAAATGTTGTTATGTGGTGTACATAAAAACACTTTATTTCCAACTTGTAGCGGAGTCATTTGGTCTTCGGCACCATTACCGCTACCCGTTGTAAAGTCGCCCGTTCTAAAGCGCCAAGCTTCTTTTAATTTATGAACGTTATCTCGGTTAATTTGATCGAGAGCAACAAAGCGGCTACCACCTGCATCATTACCATAATTTTCCCAATTTACCTGTTTTTTTGCAGGATCAACTGGTACTAGAGGTAGTTTTTCACCTGAACTTGCTACTGTTGGATGTGGTTGGAACATTTGATAGAGCGCAATCAACATTCCCACAACAACTAATCCACCTACCGCATAGGATGAAGATGCCAAACTCGTTTGAAATTGGTAACGTCGGATTGAAGGCAAAGTAAATAGCAAGGCAGCAAAAAGACCAGCAGGAAACATTAAGCGCGAAAATAACGGCCAAAATTCCCATCCAGCATCAACAAATGACCAAATTACGGTACCAACAAAAACAGCCGCAAAAATCCAGACACCCAGCGCTTTTTTTCGGAAAATACTAATTGCAGAAATGGTAATAAATAATCCTGCTATAAGGAAATACCAAGAACCAGCAAGAGATACTAGCTTTCCACCACCTACGATGTAAAAAACACCAGTAGCCAATAAAACTAGACCTAATATAAAACACCATATTTTGAATAAGATATGAAACTTAGAATCTGACTCAGACATAGATCCTACTCCACATATACTGAACCCGAATAGTTCAAGCATTTGGGCCAGTTAAACTATGTCTAACCAGCCATCAATATTGTTAAAAATTGACTTTCACACTAAGACCAGCCACCCAAGCATCATCAACCTCTTTTACACCAGCAGGTTGATGAATATATTGAATGTTTGGACGTAACATGACGGCCGGAGACCATTGATAGGTATAGTTCAACTCGACATTTAGTTCGTCGTCTTGAATTGGAATATAGTCAGATGCAATCGAATCATAGCTGTAATATCCACGACTTTCGTTTGTTGCGATCTGTTTATCTTTAGCACGGTCATTAACTACATAATTAGCTATACCAAAACCAATCGAATCATTTGGACGGCTATCAAATGGTCCCTTATACCAAAGAGCAAGCTGTTGCGTACTTTGAACAAAAGTTGTTGCCTTATCATTTACAACGCCATTAAAACTTACATATAAACCGCGTTTCGGATCTTGGCCGTTATTCGTCAGTTGTTGTTGTGCATTAATCCAGAAACTTTGTTTTCCGTCATGAACTTTACCCGCGGTTTTAATATCATTCGCTTCTGCGGTTGAATACAGCGCACCTACTTTATATTCACCCGGTAAACCATTAAAAGCAGCAAGTTTTGGTTTCCATGCGAGCTCAACTGGTATGGTTGCACCCTTCACGTTGTTCATATCCAGATTAAAACCATCACTATTTGATTCGGTTTTAATGTTGTCTGGATTTACTTCATAAACACCGACACCCAAAGTCCACTCAGGCGCAAATTGATATTTAACGTTTGCAGCCCAAACACCAACTGGTGAGTTGTACCAAATTGAACCAATTGATTTTCCTAGCTGCCCACCGCAAAGCAATAAGTTCTGAAACTCACATTGAGAACTATTGAAGTCTTCTGACATTCCCATACGGCCAAATTTGACCTGTACAGTATTATCGATAAAGCCCTTCTTCACCCATGCTTGAGATAAACGCCAGATTTTACCGCGACCATAAATCTCTTGAGCATTACCCAATTGGCTAGAACGTGGATCTTTAATACGCTCCAAAGTAAGCGCATTTCCATCACGTTTGGTCACGACTAGGCTCGCTGTTGTATCTTTCCATCCAGCAATTTTTTCTAAATCTAGGTTTGCACCTAAAGAAAGTTGTGCAGCATTTTCAAAAGTATTGCTGTCGTTGTAACCACCATCTAAATTTGTAGCACTTTGGCTCATAATAGAAGCTGTAAATTTATAGCCCTGCTGCTCTAATTGCTGGCGTTTTCCATTCCAGTCACCTAGCAACCATTGACGGTCTTGTGACCAAGGCTCATTCGCGAGCGCAAATTGGCTACCTAATACAGCGAGCGTTAAAACACTCAATTTCATTAAATTTGGCATTTCAAGTCCCTTTTATCATTTCTATATTTCTATGCTGCGCCTCAGTTTGAGGCGCTTTCCTTATTGTTATTATTTAGTTTGCAAGGCCGAACTCAGTTCAGACGTCGCTCCAAAGCGATCAGTTACATTCGCTGTAATTGAGGCAACTTTTACAGACAGCTTCCAATTCGCTTTTGCTTTACCTTGTGCATCTGTAGCAACAGTTATTGCTCCTAAATATTGCTCAGCTTCTTTTGATGCCGCATTTTGATTACCAAAAAATTCAACTTGGTAACGTTGATTTGGTAAACCATTAATTTCTACAGCCAATGAACCTTTGTTCGCAGTTAATTTAGGAGCTTTAATACCCTGATTAGGTTGAGCATTACAGCCTTGTTCATTTGGCTGAGTACATGTTTTTTGTTGTTTAGATGGGTCAACAACCACACCACCGCCACGAGAACCTACAAATCCGGCATGCTCAAGTGCAGGCACAGCAAATACAATTGCACCCAAACGCTGATCTGGTACACATGAACCACCGGCTTCACAGCGTTTAATATCTTTACCATTGTCCCAAATCAGGTTTTTAGTCAGTGTAATTTTTGCATTTGCATCTTTTTCAGAACGGATGGCTACACCAATACGGTTACCATGTACTTTATTGCTATCAAGAATATTGCCATCACCCGTCATGTTGAAACCAATCGAGTTATTGGTCATTTCGTTGTAGGCAATATAGTTACGCTTACCCCAATTAATCTGTAAGCCATCCGAGTAGTTTTCAAACTTATTACCGACTACAGCATTGTCATTACCCCACAAAATTTCAATACCTTGTGATGGTTCTGGATTTGCTTTCGTTGAAACAAAATGGTTATTCGCAATTAAGTTAAATGCTGCACCACGTGTCAGTTCTAGGCCATCACCATTGTCTTGGAAAATGTTGTCTAAAACTTTGTTGTTATTGGTCGTGGTTGCAGTTGGGTTACCTTGACCATCATCACCAGTAAGCATGACACCGGCACCACCGTAGTTATTACTAATACGGTTGTGTTGGATGAGGTTATTGCTTGAACGGTTAATCAATACACCAATACAGAAGCGATGAATGTCTAAACCTTTTAAAGTGACATTGTTGACGTCACGCAGTACCAACCCCGGTAAAGTCATAGTACGTACATTGGTGCCGTACTGCTCAGGGTTTGCACCTGGACAAGCTTTTGCACCTTCACCTTTAATATAGTTTGAACCATCAATTGCGATGTATTCGCCAGTTTTATCCCACTGAGTACCAATGATTTTGACAGGTGCTTTAATTTCAGGAAGAGCGCTGTTTAATTTAATCGCGTAAGGCGCCTTGCCTACTGCTTGAATCAAAATGTCGCTAGCTTCGCCTGGGTTTGCATTAGCTTGTTCAATTGCCCAGCGTAAAGAGCCTTTATTGCTATCGTCTTGATAACGGTCAACCACATAAGTTTGAGCCGCAGCTATGCCTGAAACCATCAAACCTAATGCAAGAGTAGTTAAACGTAATGTATTCATTTCATCATATCCTTATGATTTATGGGTTTGTTGGTTGAACTGTTTGTAAAATCTGTTTGAGCTTGGTCACATCAATTTGACCCGGTGCAGAAGCCTGACCAATCATGCCAAAGCTATAACTTCCGCCCATGTTGGCAGTCGCAACACGAGAAATCGTACCTAATTGCCCCATCGACATCGTCAATAAAGGCTTAGTGGTTTGCTGACTTACTTTTAAAGTTGCGTTCATTAAAGTGAAAACATCTTGTTTAGATTTTGGCATAACGGCAATTTTTAGAATATCTGCACCCATCTGGTCTTGTTTTAACAAGCGTTTTTCAATTTCATCTTGGCTTGGTGTTTTTTGAAAGTCGTGATTAGACATGACAATCAGCACTTTCTTTTGATGTGCTTTTTGAACAATTTCTGAAACTACTTTTTGATCACGGAACATTTCAACATCTAACCAATCCATGAATGGATTCTTTAAGTAAGCTTGATAAGTCTTACCATAATCCAAATCACTAATTTCAAGCTGGCCGCCTTCGTTTTTCGTACGAATTGTGGCGATCATTGGTTTATTACCTAGAATCTTTTTTAATTCATGCCCCAATGCAATCACTTGTTTCGTATCACTCGCAAAACTGAGTAAATCGATACGAAACTCTGCCAAATCAGCATCTGCTGTATTTGCAATGACTTGAGCTTGTGCCAAAGCTTGTTCTTTGGTTTTTGCGGTAATCGGAACAATCGTTTTAACGACTGTATTAGCAGGTTGTGTTTGAGCGGCTAAAGCAACAGGTTCAGCATTCACCTGTGCTGTAAAAAATGGGAGTGCAAGCAAACTTAGGCTTAATAATGTTTTCATGTTCATATCGTTCGTCCTTAAAAAGGCTACACGCATCCTTGAATAATCAGGTGTAGCCTTAGGTGTTTCTTAAATATCAAAAAATACAGTTTCGTCATCGCCTTGAATGCGAATATCAAAGCGGTAAACAACTTCACCATTTTCTTCAAAACGTTTTGCAATAAGTGTTTGGCGACGTGGTGCCCATTCAATGCTATTTAGAATTGGGTCGTTAGCATTTGCTTCAGCTTCATCGTCAAAATAAACTCGTGTATGAAGACCCAAGTTAATACCACGAGCGAAAATGACTAATGCAATATGAGGTGCTTGAGTTGAACCTTTGCGGCCTGCTGTTGCACCTGGCTTAATTGTATTAAAGCTCCAAACGCCTGTTTCAAAGTCGGCACCTGTACGGCCCCAACCTTGAAATGCTGGGTCAGCTTTTTGCTCACGCGTATCTGCCTGACTTGGATAAATACCGTTCGCATCAGCCTGCCAAATTTCAATCAGCACGTCGCGTAGCGGTAAACCCAACCCGTCAAACACTTGACCTTCAAGACGAATACGCTCACCTTTGGTCTGATCTTGTACTAACTGGTTATTAAAGTTGTTTTCAAACACTTCAATATTTGCTTGTTGTGGCAATAAGCCAATGTGAACGTAAGGACCACCTGTTTGAGATGGAGTTTCTTTTAGTTCCTGAAAATTCCAGTTATTCATGCTCGTGCTCCCGATTAAGTCAATTCGTTTTCGAAGTAAGTCGCTCGACGGCCACGTAAAGTGATGTCAAAACGGTAACAACGGCTATCAGCTTCGATAAAGTTATTTTTATCTTCTAGTGCAATCAAGGCACGACGTTGATCTTCAGAAGGAATCGTTTTTAAGATCGGGCAAGTATCAATGAGCGTATCGCCTTCAAAATAAAACTGCGAAATTAGGCGCTGAGCCCAACCATCAGCAATTAAAGAGAAATGAATATGTGCAGGACGCCATTCATTAATACGGTTACGCCATGGGTATGGACCCGGTTTAATGGTACGGAAAATATAAAAACCGTTTTCATCAGTTAAGGTACGACCACAACCACCAAAGTTAGGATCCATTGCACCAATAAACTTGTCGTTTGGATGACGGTAACGACCAGAAGCGTTGGCCTGCCATACTTCTAGAAGTGCATTTTTTACAGGACGACCAAATTGGTCACGAACATAGCCATGAACAATGACACGCTCACCAATTGGCAAACCATCTTTGGCATAGTTCAAAATCAAATCGTTATCTTTTGGGCCAAACAAATTTGAAGAAAAATGCGGTGCAGTGACTTCAGTTAAAGTCTCATTAATTGAGATCAATGCATTTTTTGGCGAACGCAATACACTTGTCTTATAACCTTCCGCATATGCAGGTGGATGGTCTTCAGTATTACGTTGGGCGTAAGCACCCCAGCTATGTTGTGACATCTTTATCTCCTTAATCCCGTTCTTTCGCTGCAATTGGGTTTACCTCTATCCCCAACTCTTTAAAGACTTCTTCAGCCATATGCATTGCAGCGTTTGCAGCAGGTAAACCTGCATAGAGTGAACTGTGTAAGATCAGCTCTTTTAAATCTTCTTTAGTTACACCATTGTTAAAGCAAGCACGTAAATGCATGCGTAGTTCGTCTTCACGACCAAGCGCCAATAAAATTGCGATAGTGACTAAACTACGTGTATGACGCGGTAGGCCCGGACGAGACCACACCTCACCCCATGCGTAACGGCTAATAAAGTTTTGAAAATCTTGGTTAAAGTCATTTAAGTTTTGCAAAGACCGACCAACATGCTTTTCACCCAAAACTTCAGTCCGCACCTCAATGCCTTGTTTATAGCGTTGTTCATCATTCATTGTGATAGACCTCTATTAAGTTGCATCGGTATGCGCAACAAGTGATTTAACAAATACAGCAACAGCCGCAGCAGTTGCTGGAATTAGTAATAAACTGAGAATGGCAGTAAACGACCAATCATTACCAAGTAGTACGGCACCAATCCAAGCACCAAATACCGCACCGAAACGACCAATACCCGTCATCCAAGAAACACCAGTTGCACGGCACTGCGTTGGATAGAAACGAGCACTTAAAGCTGGCATTGAAGATTGCGCACCATTAATCGCGATACCTGCACAAAGCACCAATACTGCAAGTAATGTTGAGTTTCCTAAGCTTTGACCAACAGCAATCGCAAATAGACCTGCAGCAAAGTAGAAAATAGCAATCACTCGGTTAGGGTTGAATTTGTCCATCGCCCAACCGATGAACAATGCACTTACCACACCACCGAACTGGAACAATCCACCGATAAATGCAGCCCGCTCCATTGACGCACCTGTTTCACGCATAAGTGTTGGCAACCAGCTTGTAAGCAAGTAAACAACCACCAAGCCCATGAAATAGGTCAACCAAAGCAAAAGCGTTCCTTTCGCATATGGTTTAGAAAACATAATTCCAAAGACATTTTTCTTTTGAGCTGTTTCAGTTTTCTCTTCAGGTACGTGGAATGCGGTCGCATTTTGAACTTGAGCTGGCGCGATATGATTTAAGATTTTGCGTACTTTCTCTGGGTTCTTACCTTTAACAATTAAAAAGCGGTAAGACTCAGGTAAAACCAAAATCACTAAAATCATTAAGATCAAAGGTGACCAGCCGCCAAGTAAAAATAAACTGTGCCAACCATAAGTCGGGATAAGCCAGCTACTGATAAAACCACCGGTTGCCATACCTAAGTTGTAACCACAGAACATACATGTCACCAGCAGTGAACGAATGCGTGTTGGGCAGTATTCAGAAAATAATGTAGTGGCATTTGGCATAGCTGCACCCAAACCAATACCTGTCAAAAAGCGTAAAACGACAAGGCTATCTAAGTTGGTTGCATAAGCAGATGCCAAGGTGAAGCCACCAAATACAAGCATCGAAAAAGCCAGTACGATTTTGCGACCAAAACGGTCAGCTGTCGGACCAGAAACCAAAGCTCCAATAATCATTCCACCAAGTGCAGCACTCATCACTGGTCCTAACTGAGAGCGATCAACTCCCCAGTCTTGTGCCAAAGCTGGTGCAATAAAACCCATTGCAGCAGTATCAATACCATCAGTAAAAATAATTAAGAAACAGATGATTGCGATCATCCATTGATACTTACTGAGGGGAGCATCATTAATTAATGCTTGAGCATCGATACTTTTATTTGGTGCAGCGTAATCCTGAGACGCCATATTTGCCTCCTTAAGGCCAATTCCTTTTAAACTACTAAGCTATTAGATTTGCTGAATAAACCTAGTCAATTCCTGAGTAAATCTTTGTGGTTGCTCAATATTAGAAAGATGAGATGCTTCCAATTTAGCAACTTGACTGTTCTTAATAGCATTCTGCATAAACTCAGCATCCGCTACTGTTGTCACTGGATCTGCCGTTCCTGCAATGAGCAATACCGGAACTTGGATTTGCGTAATTTCATCTCTTAAATCAGCATGTGCTAAAGCACGACACGCATTGGCATAACCTTGTGCTGGTGTGTTTGCCAGACTTTGAATCGTCGTTTGTGCAACCACATTATGTTGATAGTCAAATTTTTCACTAAACCAACGTGTATGCGTGGTTTTAACCAACTCAGCTAAACCATTCTGCTCCACAGAATCAGCACGACTCAACCAAGCCTCCGCCTGACCAATTTTGGCTGCCGAGTTCGCAACAGTAATACTTAAAAAGCGCTCTGGGTAATGGATAGCTAACCAAAGCCCCGTAATTCCGCCCATTGAAATGCCACAAAAATGAGCTTTTTCAATATCTAAGGCATCTAAAATATCAGCAACATCTTCACCTAAATTGTGTAAAGATGTTTCAGCGATCACATCACTTTCGCCATGACCACGTGTGTCGTATGTAATGACATTAAAATGACTTTTAAGCTCATCTACTTGCGGCTGCCACATTCCATGATCTGTTCCTAACGAGTTAGATAACACAAGTGCTGGAGCATCTTTTAATCCATCGGTATATACAGCGAGCTGTTTACCTTGTCGATTGGTTATAAGCTGTTTCACTTTATGTCTCCTCCTTGTGCTTCTTGCAGAACAGCATCAATTTGAGCTTGAATGTTGCCCAAATAGTTTTCTGCTTTAAATATTTCCAAAATTTCTGTTTGACTAAAATGTTCTTTTACTTCATCTAACTGACTAACAACCTCAGATAAATGCTGCTTTTGAGCTACGGCTGTTTTACAAGCTGCTTCAACAACATGATGAGCATTTAAACGTCCAATTTTTGGAGCAAGTGCCATCATCACAGCTTCTGCCATAATCAACCCGTTGGTACAGTCAAGGTTCTGCTGCATATGCTCAGCATTAACTTCGAAACCTTGTAAAACTTCACCAGTACGGGTTAATGCTCCAGCACAAAGCTGAAAAATTTCAGGGATTGCTAACCATTCAGCATGCCATGCGCCTAAGCTACGCTCATGTTCCTGCACCATGCTTTGATAGATGCTAGACATAAGTGCTGGTACACGATTTGCTGCTGCAAGTACTGAAGCTGCTGCAACTGGATTCCGCTTATGAGGCATGGTTGATGAACCACCACGGCCCTTTGCAGTTGGTTCAAACAATTCGGCAATTTCAGTTTGCATCATGAGTGACCAATCACGTGCCATCTTGCCCGTATTCCCAACAATCATGCCAAGCACACTTGCGATTTCTACAATACGGTCGCGCTCACCATGCCATGTGCTTGTCGGTACAGTCAGATTCAGCTGCTGAGCAAATGCACTGACCACAAGTGAACCTTGATCTTGCAAAGATGCTAATGAACCCACAGCGCCACCTAACTGAGCAGTAAATACACGTGATTTCATAGCTTGTATACGGTCTAAATCACGTTTAAACGCAGAAGCCCAGCGAGCGAGTTTATGCCCTAAAGTAATTGGCAAAGCTTGCTGTAACCATGTACGTCCAATCATGACTTGATAGCGATATTGCTTAGCTTGTTGTAATGCAGTGCTGTAGCACTGTTGAAGTTGTGCTTCCACAATGTTTAACGCATCGCGGCATTGCAAAATGCAGGCTGTGTCTAAAATATCCTGACTCGTTGCACCCCAATGCACATAACGTGAAGCATCTTCATCTACATCTTTAACAATTGCCGTAAGCTGTTTTACAAATGGAATTGCGATATTTCCAGCCAAACCAGTTGCGACAGCCAAAGCTGAAAAGTCAAACTTTTCTATTGCCTGCTCAGCTACTTGGGCAATGGTATTAGCCGCACTTTGAGGAATCACGCCAACTTTTGCCTGTGCTTGAGCTAAGGCAACTTCAACCTCAATCATGTATTTGATTAAAGATGAGTCACTAAAGATGTCAGTGACGTCTTTTTGATAAAACAAGCTGGCATATAACTGGCTCATGATTAAACTCTCTCAATAATCAAAGCAATGCCTTGTCCCACACCAATACACATTGAACACATAGCGTAACGACCACCTGTTTGCTCAAGCTGGTTTAGGGCTGTAGTTACGAGGCGGGCACCTGATGCACCAAGTGGATGACCCAAAGCAATTGCACCACCGTTTGGATTTACCTTGTCAGAATCATCTGGTAAACCTAAATCACGGGTCACGGCTAAAGCTTGTGCAGCAAAGGCTTCGTTAAGCTCAATCACATCCATCTGCTCTAAAGTCAGGTTGGCTTGTTTCAGTAATTTTTTAATGGCTGGTGCCGGAGCAAAGCCCATAATACGTGGTTCTACACCGACTGCTGTTGAAGCAATGATCTTGGCACGTGGTTTGAGATTGTAGGCTTGAACTGCCTCATCAGAAGCAATCAGCAAAGCTGCTGCACCATCATTAATACCTGAAGCATTCCCTGCAGTCACAGAACCATCTGCTTTTACGACAGGTTTAAGTTTGCTTAAAGCTTCAAGTGTGGTTGATGCACGTGGATGTTCATCGGTATCAATGACAATGGCATTACCCTTACGCTGAGGGATTTCAACTGCCACGATTTCTTTAGAAAAAAAGCCTTTGGCTTGCGCGCTTGCGGTGCGTTGTTGGCTCACCAAGGCAAACTGGTCCTGATCTGCACGATTCACGTTAAACTGTTCAGCCACGTTTTCGGCAGTCTGGGGCATGGTGTCTACACCATACAATTCTTTGAGTTTTGGGTTAATGAAGCGCCAACCCATGGTGGTGTCTTCAATCTTCTGGCTACGGCCAAAAGCACTGTCAGACTTACCCATCACATAGGGTGCACGGCTCATACTTTCTACGCCACCTGCAATCACTAGATTCGCTTCACCTGCTTTAATGGCACGGGCAGCAATGGCAATGGCATCGAGTGAAGAACCGCACAAACGGTTAATAGTCGTTGCCGGTACTTGATACGGCAAACCTGCAAGCAGTGCCGACATACGACCAACATTACGGTTGTCTTCACCGGCTTGGTTGGCACAGCCATAGATCACATCATCGACCTGTTCCCAATCTACATTCGGGTTACGCTGCAGGAGGGCTTTAATCGGCACAGCGCCAAGGTCATCGGCACGGACAGGTGCAAGGCCACCGGCATAACGACCGAATGGAGTACGGATGGCATCGATGATATAAGCGTTTTTTAATGTCATTTCCCTACTTCCTTACCCTTGAGTCGCATCGATCAAAGTTGCACCCGTTAAAGCCTGTAACTCATCAAAGCTAAGACCTTCCACTTTCTCAATCACCTTTAACCCATCTTTAGTCACGTCAATCACACACAGATCAGTGTAAATACGATCCACGCATTTTTTACCTGTAACCGGATAGCTCAGCTCAGCGACAATCTTTGGTTCACCTTGTTTGGTCACATGGTCTGTGGTGATAAATACTTTCTTGGCCCCTACAGCCAAATCCATCGCACCACCTACCGCAGGAATCGCATCTGGTGCTCCCGTGTGCCAGTTGGCCAAGTCACCATTCGCAGCAACCTGAAATGCACCGAGTACTGCAATATCAAGGTGACCACCACGCATCATCGCAAACGAGTCGCCATGGTGGAAAAAGCTGCCGCCTTCAAGCATGGTCACAAACTCTTTACCCGCATTAATCAGTTCAGGATCTTCTTCACCTGCAGCTGGAGGAGGACCAAAGGCCAACAGCCCATTTTCAGAATGAAGAAAAATATCTTTGTCGTTAGGTAGGTAGCTGGCAATCTTGGTCGGTAAGCCAATGCCTAGGTTCACATAGGCGCCATCTGGAATATCTTGTGCCACACGTTGTGCAATCTGGTCA